>Ga0265797_10006739_pt1 | contig 16079 bp, 15 predicted proteins | sample P2T30metagenome_FD_192433 | JGI IMG/M metagenome (GOLD analysis project Ga0265797, IMG submission 192433) | Plant litter microbial communities from East Loma Ridge, Irvine, California - P2 T30 | ecosystem: Environmental > Terrestrial > Plant litter > Unclassified | place: USA: California... | reverse complement strand
AGATCCGGGACATTGAGCGCACCGCAATGAAGTCGCAACAGCCGCAGGCTGGGCTCGTAGAGCTCATGGAATATCTGGACTCTCGTGGCATCAAGAAGGGCATCTGCACACGCAACTTCGACGCACCTGTCACTCATCTTCTCACTACTTTTCTGCCAACATCAAAATTTAGCCCTGTCGTGACGCGAGAGTTCAGACCACCCAAGCCCGACCCGGCAGGCATTCTGCACATTGCGAAGGACTGGATGCACGAAGACGGAGGAAAGAGTCTGATCATGGTTGGCGATTCAATTGACGACATGACGGCTGGTCATCATGCGGGAGCTGCGACTGTGCTGCTAGTCAACGACGTCAACAAGCACCTTGCGGAGCACCAGCACACGGATCTCGTCGTTCAGCGGCTCGATGATCTCATCGGCATTCTTGAGAGTGGGTTCGAGGGACGCGTAGAAGCTAGCAAAGAGAAGTAGATGCGAAAGGGCAGGTAGAGGAAGCTGCCTATAAGAGCTGACGTGCGATACGCATTAACGAAGTCCGCCATTCTGCGTCTTGAGACATCGTGCCCGTACTGTTCGTTGCTTGATGGTCACTGGAGCAACTTCGCCGCGATGGTTGGGCCAGGCTGCGTGCAGGCAGAGGTGCAGCACGGGCCGCCCGCTCGAGCCCCGCGCCACTAGTCGTCACATCAGGGCCGCCAATGCCACGAAGCTCTCACAAGCATTCTTGCGCTGCACACTATCCGGGACAAGAGCACTGAGACCATGCATGAGCCCACGCTTCTTTTCGCCAATGTTCAGATTCTGTAAGCATGGAGCCAGCCTGGAGATTAGCGCACTGCATGCATGAGCCGGCTATTGGTATGAGGATAAAGGGATGCATGCTGCGCAGATCTGTGCTCCTTCTAGCAGAACGGAACGGAGTTAGACAAGATTGGGCCGTTCCGCACCCGTGGACCATGGAGCCCTGCAATGAACAGCGATACCCATCCCCAAAGCTGTGAGGAGCGGTACGGCCTACTTTCTATATTCGAGACAACCGCGAGAGGCAAAAGGGAAGGTGCTTCAGAACGTTGTTACCTAAACACGGCTGGGGGTGATCAGCCATCACTCCAATCAAGAGCCGATCACGTTGATCCCGGAGGCTACCTGCATCATGTACTTGAAACATCTGGATACGATAGGTCACCTAGGTGACTACGTTGGGTGTCTAAATCTCCACGGCTTGGCAGCCCAGTATATGTCTGCTCCCGCCGTGGTTACCATCGCAGTTTCCAACCCATCCGTCGCTTTCGTTTGCTGCCAAGCAACCAGGGTCGAGCATACTTCTCCTTCTGTCCTGCCACTTCTGGTTCCACACGATCAACGTCGCCGGCTAGCATGAGGTACACCACCGCCGCCTTCACAGGCCTACTGGCCATTTCTGGAGTCAGCGCTGGATCTGCCTCCCGTACTTCTCACATCGAGGGCAACGAAGTTGTCGAACGTCTGAACGCTGTACCTGAGGGATGGAGCGAGATTGGTGTTCCAGCGCCCGAGCGCAAGCTCCATTTCCGCATTGCAGTACGCTCGGTAAGTCATCGCGAAGCAGATCAGGAAGGCCTTCATGGTTGAGATATTGAGAGTCGAATACTGATCATCGCAGGCAAACCCAGACCTGTTTGAGAGGACGCTCTTGGAGGTTTCCACTCCCAGTCACCCCCGCTACGGCCAGCACCTTAAGCGAGACGAACTGAAGGATCTCATCAAGCCCAGAGCCGACTCAACTGCAAATGTGCTTAACTGGCTCGAGCAATCCGGCGTCGAGCCTCGAGACATCCAGAACGACGGCGAATGGATCAACTTTCTCGCTCCTGTGAAGCGCGCAGAACAGATGATGGGCACCACGTTCAAGACCTACCAGAGCCAGGCACGCCCTGGAGTCAAGAGGACTCGTTCGTTGGGCTACTCTGTCCCCGTGGAGGTTCGCAGCCACATTGACATGATCCAACCTACTACTCGCTTCGGTCAAATGCGCGCCGAAGATAGCCAAGTCCTCACACAGGAAATTGCGCCTTTCTCCAAGCTTGCTGCTGTTAATGCCACGTGTAACACGAGGATCACGCCTGATTGTCTCGCAGACCTATACAACTTCCAAGACTATGACGTTAGCGACCAGGCTAACATAACGATCGGAGTGAGCGGGTTCCTTGAGCAATATGCTCGTTTCAACGATCTCGACCTGTTCACACAAAGGTTTTCTCAAAATCTCGCTGGTAAAAGTTTTGGAGTACAGTCTGTCAACGATGGACCATTTCCCCAGAACTCATCGGCCAACAGCGTCGAGGCCAATCTCGACATCCAGTACACAGCCGGCCTGGTGAACATATCAACCACGTTTTACACTGTTCCAGGACGAGGACTGTTGGTCCCTGATCTTGATCAGCCCGATGAGGACGACAACAACAATGAGCCCTACTTGGATTTCTTCACTTACCTTGTGGGTCTGGAGGACGAAGAGCTGCCCCAAGTACTGACCACTTCGTACGGTGAGACGGAGCAAAGCGTCCCTGCCGAGTACGCCAAGAAGGTCTGCGATATGATCGGTCAGCTCGGTACTCGTGGCGTCTCAGTCATCTTCTGTAAGTTTTCGTTCGAGCTTGGAGGCGAAAATGCACCCAGACGTCATCAGCCGCGATGTCTGGGGGTAGTGTCGTCTCTAAGCTCGATCCTCACCCAAACCTCCCATCGATACGAACATGAGTGCTAACAATACTCAGCCAGCGGTGATACTGGTCCAGGCTCTGCTTGCCAGACCAATGACGGCAAAAACACGACCCGTCTCCAGCCAATCTTCCCCGCCTCGTGCCCCTACGTCACCTCCGTGGGTGGCACTCGCGGAGTAGAGCCTGAGCGTGCTGTTGATTTCTCTTCTGGCGGCTTCTCTGATCTGTGGCCTCGCCCAGCATACCAAGAGAAGGCAGTTTCCGACTATCTCGGCAAGCTCGGGTCTCAATGGGAAGGCCTTTACAACCCCAACGGCCGTGGGTTCCCTGACGTCGCCGCTCAAGGACTAGGTTTCCAGGTAAGTTATACTCCCTGTACGAACTGCATGTGAGAAAAATACTGACTTTCCTTCTCTAGGTCGTTGACAAGGGTCGACTGTCGTCTGTTGGAGGAACTAGTGCCTCAGCGCCCGTCTTCGCTTCGGTCGTTGCGCTTCTCAACAACGCTCGCATTGCGGCTGGCATGCCTTCACTCGGTTTCCTGAACCCTTGGATCTACGAGCAGGGCTACAAGGGTTTAAACGACATTGTCGATGGAGGTTCTCGTGGTTGCACTGGTCGTTCCATCTACTCCGGACTTCCAACCGCACTTGTGCCTTACGCTTCCTGGAATGCGACGGAGGGATGGGATCCTGTGACCGGTTATGGTACACCCGATTTCGAGCAACTGGTTCGCCTCGTAACTGCGCCGCAATACGGTGAGCGCCGCGTTCGTCGTGGAGGCCTACGTGGAGAGGAATAGCGCAAGCAAAGACTTGTGACCTTCTTTACCTAGATATCTCTCCATCAATAGAGCAATTCCTATCATGAAATCAACACCCTGGAGCCTACATTGACGCAACATTTTCCAGTTTGCTTGCTTTATTTCAGTGTAGTCGATATCAAACCGCGCCCCTCAGTGACGATGGCGGCTTCTCCGGGTGCGCGACCAATCAGCCACTTGACGTGCGGAAGCCACAACCGATTGTTGCTGACATGCTGACACTCTCACAAACCTTGAACGCACCTCAAGCCATGGTCCTGCAGACATTATTTCAACAGTCGTTGCTTCAGACCCTTTAGAGGAGACGAGAAAACCCATATGTTTGATTGACCACATTATTTTCGTCACAGCGACTCGCCACAGCATCGGTTTTCGCGAGCTTCCTTATGCGGTTAAAGCGCACAAGACTTATCTGCGCCGAAGCATGACAAGCATCCGCCATGGTGCTTGATCCTTCGACACCTGAATGGGAGCGATTTTCTCGAAGGGCGACTTCAGCCAATCGCGCAGCTCGACCATCCTTTGCCCCAGTACCTGACGACGCGCACTGAGCCTACCGTGGCCCCGGATTGCGGCCAGAGATAAGAGTTGGTGTCGAAAAGCCCGAAGAGATAGTTCCCCGTCCACTATCAAGAAATACGAAGTGGACCTGCCAGTGCTTGAAGGCAGTGGCGGCGTCTTTGGCGGGCCTTGGAGAAGCTTTGCGCCGTTAGCTTCGGTCCACCAGTGTGGTCGTGTGTCTAGTCGCATGCATTCCCCGCCTCTATCGCGGTCGTACCTGGAAAACAGTACCAGCATCATGAGCAATCGCAGCAATGTCGACTACCATCGCGCCATGTTCAAACCTCAACTACACAACTTCGCGATCGTGCGCATACAACTATACTAGAGTATAACGGAGCTCATGCGCAGGGTCAAGCGTTAGAATGATTTCGGTGTGCTTCGGGGGTAAGCAACAATATGCGACGGAACTTCACGCCTGCCTAATCAGGTAAAGAGCTGGAGCTATGTTCGCCATGAGCTATCTGTGTTTGTGCAGGTACAGGAAGATGTAGGCCGCGTCGCGTGCGTGGTAGACCCGAGGTGACGTCGGTCTGGCGCTCCACGCTTTTACTTCAAGAAGGCTGGGCTGCCCGCTCGGTTCCCTCTTCTTCACGGCCATTGATAGTCACAGCACGAGCTTGACTAACGAACAACCCCGGCACTGCGATCGCGAAGCACGTCAAGATGCAGCTTCTTTCACTCCTCGCTGTTGGTGGCCTCACAGCAAGCGTTTCCGCACGAAGCGCTCGCTCTGTCGGCAAGAAGACGGAACTTCCTCGTCCTCGTCTGACTGTCCCCGAGACCAGTCTTCGCCCTCACAAGCGTCAGACCACTCAGATTATCACCACTGAGGCGTCCAAGGGTATGGTGAACGCTTACTCTTACGCACCACTAGCTAACAACTCTCAGCATTCGCTGTCAACGGAACTGCGGGAGCGATCCCCGACGTCGACTTCGACATTGGCGAGTCCTACGCTGGTCTTTTGCCCATCAGCGATGCCGCCAACGAGACCTCTGAACTGTACTTCTGGTTCTTCCCATCCGAGAACCCAGACGCAGATGACGAGATTACTATCTGGCTGAACGGTATGAACAGTCACAAGTACATGATCGACTACCTCTAACATATTTCATAGGTGGCCCAGGCTGCTCTTCTCTAGAGGGATTCCTCCAAGAGAATGGTCCCATCTCCTGGCAATACGGCAGCGGCCCAGCAGCTGTATACAACCCCTGGAACTGGGCCAACCTTACCAACATGGTCTGGGTCGAACAGCCCGTAGGAACCGGATTCACCCAAGGAAACGCCACCGCTACCTCCCAGGAAGAAACCGCTGAGGAGTTCCTCGGCTTCTTCAAGAACTTCATCGACACATTCGGTCTGCAGAACCGTAAGGTGTACATCACTGGCGAGTCGTACGCCGGACGCTACGTACCTTACATCGCCGATGCCATGTTGAGCAAGAACGACTCCTGCTACTACGACGTCAAGGGCATCATGTTCTACGACCCCAGTGTGGCCGAGGACGTCCTGCTAGAGGACATCCCAGCTGTCCCCTTCGTCGACCAATGGGCCGGTCTCTTCAACTTCAACCAGACCTTCATGGACGACATCCACAACCGCTCCGAGGCCTGCGGCTACACCGAGTACATGGAGAAGTACCTTACTTTCCCTCCTCCCAGCAAGCTCCCGTACCCCGAGAAGGACGCCAAGACTGAAGGCTGCGGGCTGTGGGAAGACATTTACAACGCCGTCTTCTACACCAACCCTTGCTTCGACGTCTACGCCATCGCCACCACCTGCCCTCTCCTCTGGGATGTTCTCGGTTTCCCTGGTTCTTTCGACTACCTCCCTCCCAACACCGAGATCTACTTCAACCGCACCGAAGTCCAGAAGGCCATCAACGCGCCCATCCAGCCATGGGCTGAGTGCTCCAACGGCGTTCTCGACACCGACTCGTCTCCCCAGTCGTCCTGGGAAGTTATTCCCCGCGTCATCGACGCCCTAGACCGCACCGTCATCGCACACGGCGAGCTCGACTACATCCTGCTCTACAATGGTACTCTCATGGCTATCCAGAACATGACTTGGGGCGGCATGCAAGGTTTCCAGAACCCACCTGTCGATGACTTCTACGTTCCTTACCACGACGACTTGAGCCTTACCAGTTTGAGCGCCAAGGGTCTCATGGGCAAGACCATCACTGAGAGGAAGTTGACGTACGTCCAGCAGGCTCTGAGTGGACACATGGTACCCCAGTACCAGCCTAGCAGCGCGTACCGCCAGCTTGAGTTCTTGCTTGGACGTATTGAGAGCCTGACCAGCCGGGAGCCTTTCACCACGCTGCCCAAGATCCCGCAGAGCAACGAGACCAGCATTGTTTCCCGGGATTTGGGAGCCATGCGTGGAGAGTTCAAGAAGTGGTTCTAGACTATTAGTATGCCCGTTTAATGGTATAACGCAATGGATGCGACTACGTAATGTAAATCATGAAGCATGCGTGATGTCTGCGTAGATTGATTGTTCGATTGTGATATCGAAATAACACTAACCGGCAACGTTCTCAGCCACCCTCCGCCCATCTTTACCCCACACCCCTTCTTGTCTCTGCGCCCTCTCCTCCGGCACTTCAGCAAAGATCTTGGTGATAGCCTCAATCGTGGTATTCCCCCCACTGAAGACGACGCCAATGTTCCAGCCCTTATCCCCAGCCTCTCTCTCCACCATGTTCCTAAAGTCCTCGTTGTACAGGATAGTCGCCAGACCCACAACCGCGCTCGGCTCGACGAAGCACTTCATCCTCTCCAACACCAGCTTCATCGCGTCTTTGATGTTCTGCTCTGTGACGGCGTATAGACTATGCACGTATTCCTTGTTCGAAATAACACCCCATGTATGGTCACCGAGGGGCGTACGCAGGCCATCGGCGATGGTCAGGGTCTTGACGCTGGTAACGCGTTCGCCCTGTTCAACGCCCCTCCTCGCATCGTCACCACCCTGGAAACTAGGTTCTGCGCCGAAGACGCGTACCCCAGTGCCGTGGAGAGCGACTGCGATGCCACTCAGCATGCCGCCGCCACCACAGGGCGCGATGACTGCGTCGAGCTTCTCGCCGCTTCCCAGAAGCTTGCTGACTTGATCCTGTATCTCCAGCGCCATGGTGCCCTGGCCGAGTATGATGTGGGGATGGTCATAGGGAGGGATCAGGGTAGCGCCTGTGTCCTTGATTACGTCTGCGACGACGGCTTCGCGTTCGGTGCTCGTGGAGCCGGAGAAGTGGATGTTGGCGTCTTGTGACCGCGTGCCTGCTATCTTCGAGGGCGTGGATATGGAGGGCATGACGATGTGTGCGGGTATGGAGAAGGTTCTTGCGGCAAGCGCGAGGGCCTGCGCATGGTTTCCTGTTGATGTTAGTCCTGCCTGCCTGGTATGGTCATAAGTAGACGTACCGCTACTGTGTGTAACCACTCCCTTTCTTTGCACCTCTTCCAATCCATCCCGCTCGATCAATCGCGTGACGGCATGGAAAGCACCGCGTACTTTGAAGGCGCCGATGCGCTGGAAGTTTTCGCACTTGAAGAAGAGGTTCACCTTGGGCCTAGCGGGCTCTTGGCCTTCCCATTGTGTCCCCTGGAGTGCTTCCGGAGTCTGAGGCTTGTTGGCGAGAGTGTTCAAGGTGGTATTGGTCAAGACGGGCGTGTCATGGATGTGCGGCTTGATGAGGGCGTGGGCGGCTTCGACCGAGGCGCGCGTCAGGGAGGCATGGGGGGCTGCGGAGGACATGGCTGCCACTGACGAGAGCGGCGATGAGCTGGATGCATCCTGATTAAAACTGTTCAGGATGTGACTCAATGGGGGACCCGGGTACGATGGTGGGGAAGATAGCGCGGAGAGGAAGGCAAGGCAGACAGCGGGGACGCTCCGCGCGGGTCGCGCCTTCTGGCCCAACACGCGACGGATACTTTTCCGAGTTTCTCCTCCACTCCTCTCTACTACCTTGACGCGCCTTTCGACACAACGGCAGCTCGTCCATGTACAGTAGTTACGACGATGCCTTTACCCCAAATTCGCTGTTTCAAGTAAGACGCCAGACAAGTGCTCACCGAGTCGTTGTTTACCACCCACGCGCCTGCAATGTCTGCCATTGCCATTGCCAACGTTTCGATCCAAGAAGAACTCAAGTGTCATTCTGGCCGACCTGTCTCTTTCTTCATACTAAGCTGCCAGGGTCAGCTATTATGTATACCTTATTCGACACCATGATGGGACCCACTTGCAACCCACGGTTCCATTCCTCCATCTCCCATAGTTACGTGACTTCGAACTATGCGATGCTAATAAAACGAAGATCCTGTCCGTTTGGATCGATCTCTCATACCATACTCGGACAGTCCGGTAATACATATATCGCACTAAAGGTGAGTGAAACTGGAAGTCCGTGCAATCGGGTCAAGATCACGTCGATACGCAGCAACCACACACCCAGAAGAGATTAACAGCCAAGTCGACTCCCCACTCAGGCAGCTGGTTGAACTGTTCGGAGGGTTGACTATGGCCGAGATCGAGTCCCACTCACCTCACACCATTCTTCCCGCATCGGAATCACCACCCTCGACTTTGCCGATGAATAACGCGCCATCATCAGTTCCCAACGACAAATCAAGCCGACCCATCTCGTCAACCCAGTCCGAAGAGATGACTTCTCCATCGACTACGAATCCGCACCTCCCTAACGAGTTGATTATCCAAATCCTCCATCACGCTCTTCGTCTCGGCCTCGGCTCATCCGTGCCACGACTACCTGTTTGCGCTGATCGATTTCAGAGCCATATATCTCGCAACGGTCGCTTGGCTAGGTATCTGGTTATATCCAAGTCACTCTATCCCCTCGTTCTAGAGGCTTTTTACCGCGAGAACGAGTTTCGATGCGCCTCAGGCGGGAGAACTCTGAAGGCGTGGATGGAAGATAAGCCTCGGGAAAGCCCTGTCTTGCTGCCCCCGCCACATGCCAGACAGCATATTCGGCGACTCGAGTTGATGATCTCTTTGGAATACTTTGGTCGGGATTTTACCACTTCATACCAGTGGCAGACACTCGTCAAGCTTTGTTCTGGGAGGGCCAGACTTACTAGAGTCGAATTCTTGAGCTTGGTGATAAAAGAAGCCCCGGGCATACATTGTGGAGAAAAAACTGTTTTGAACCGACTAAGGGATGAGGGTTTTGTAATTAGGGCGAAGAAAGAGGTGGTCATAGAAGGTTGGTGGCAGGCAGAGCCATTTATCAAGGTGGAGGCTGAGGTAGTGAAATGGATATAACAGTTCGTCAGGAGTAGAAGTCTCCCTCACATTATTAGCAGTCATAAGGAACTTCATAAGTCAGCCAGGAGTTCTTTAATGTACTATCAGAGATCAATCATGCACCTAATAATTGAGCCTGAAGACATATGTAGCACTGGAAATCATCGCATTGAAACATGTCACAATAGCCAAGAGGTACTCTCAGTAATCGCAAGCAACATTCACGATGCACAAAAGCATGTTGGAGAAGACAATGGATCCTATTCTGCACTACACTATGGCAATGACCAAGCCAGGAGACGACAAACCCCACAAGTCACCACAAACAATTCACAAATGTGCCCAGAGTCCACTCACCATGGCGCTCCTCAAGCCGATGATGCGAGCCTCGCCGGTGATGTTGCACTCATCACGAGCGCCGATCATGAACCGGCCCCCGTCGTAGATAGCGACCGCCGCCGCGGAGTCGGGGTTGCTGAAGATTGGAACGATGTGAAGCTGGATCGTCCTCAGATCCTGGAAGGTCATCAGATCAGAGAGCGTCCGCAAGGTGTGGGCACTACGGCAGTGCTTGAAGAGGTCGGCCGTGTTGCGGAAGTATATCCTGTTGTCGAGGATGCGGTCAGGAAGCACAGTCGGCTCTCCTGCGTAGCTGTCGGTCAGGACAAGCTGCACCCGGATGTGGCGGAGGAAGCGGAGGAGGTGGATAGGGGGCATGAGTGGCGTGCGGTGTGATGTCGTCGAGATGAAGTCGAAATAGTTTTCCTCGTAGAAAATTTGAAGAGCGACCACGTGGAATTGACGAGAGACGACGGAGATATTGTGCAGCATGCACTTGTTGAGCATAGCGAAGCGTGTGGCGTTGATTGGCCTGCCCCGAGGCGAGACCGAGGAGAAGATGAGGATGTTCATGAGAATCATCTTGAGGATCTCGTTGGGGAGAACAACGCTCGGACGAGGCGCAGGCGTCACCATTGTGATGGTGTTTCGAGAAGACATCGTGCTTGTAGCCGATGTGAGTGGAGGTGATGAGGAAGCGTGTTGTGCTTTGAGGTGTGTGAGAAGGTTTGAAAGTGCTCGGAAAAAGAAGGTTGAAGGCGACTTTGTACTGGAGAAGTGAGGAACTTTCAGGCTGAGGGAACTGAAGGGAGGCAGGGGGACGCCAGTTTATATAGACAGAGGGAGACCCTCTAGCGTCTCCTCTAGAAGAACGGTACGCCGCTGAAGAAGAGCGAGGAAGTCTGAAGCTTCCTAATTTTCCAGAATGAAAGCATGAAGTCTGCGATGAAACCGGGCCCTTGCCCTATCATACGGCCTCTGATTCGTTCTGGGGCTGTCCATTCTATGTCCTTCACCGCACTAGTAGCCTTCATATCTGACTAGACGTCTTCTTTAGGCTCCGATTGGCGGCAGAAAGGCTACCGGAGACCTTCTGGCAGTATGAATGCTGCCTTGGCAGTGAATCAATCACTAGTGATGCTTCTTTCAGCGACGATGGAAGAAGAATGAATCGAGTATGTCCAGGACTAGATCTAAAAGGGGTAGGTGGCTTCCTTGGATATCCGTACGAGTCCGGCGAATTAAGACACTTATACGACGGCGTGGCTCTGTTGGTACCAAGTGAAAGGGTGAGGGCTACGATGGTGGGAGGCCGAAGCAATCGCTGAGGTAGAGGAGCCTTCCAAAGATTGGAAAAATGACTTCCAGGAGGCTGCACGTGTGGATAAAGCTGTGCCATCCTGCAAGAAGAGCTCAAGTAGTGTCTGACACCTTCAGTCTTGCTTTACTTGCGGTGGAAGCACCATGAAGCTGGCTGGAGTCAGCTATGGCGTTCGTTTGCCAGGTTTTCCTTTGCGTTGCACAGCTGGCTGCGTCCGCGGGGAAGCTGTTACCAAACACCGACCACCAATATCGACACCGAAATTTTGGAGCACCAGCTGCACCCCCAGTTGATGAAGCGACAGCACAGGAAGTGAGCTGTACCCATCGCATACTTCTCACGAGACGAACCAGACCTTTTGCCCGCAGTCGTTGCCGATGCAAGCTGCCGCGCCTGCTCCTCTCGAACCCCGACGACCCTCCCCCCTCTTCTCCGCAACGGCGGCGACAACGAGTTGAAGGAACTTGGACGAGATGACAACAAGAATAATGCCCGAACAACTGCACTGTGCAAGATAGGCCAGCTGAGGAGACAAGAGTGGTGACTCCGTGGCAAGAAAACTCTTCAGCTTCGACGCGGGAGGGTGTCGCAACAAGCCAACGAGAAGGAACATGAAAAGCGGCTGTGGAAGACAGCGCGATGGCAGCATGAAGACGCCACTTCAATGCTCATCGAAAAGAGATCCAGAGAGCAGGCCGGGCACAGGCGATACCAGGACACCATGTAGGCAAACCTCGGCGGAGAAGAGCCATGTGAACCTGGAGATACATTAGTCGGTGGTCACAGAGGACGGAATTTGGCAAATCAGGTTAGAATCATGGCAATAGTATCAGAGACAACAGGTCGCAGTCGCCACGCTGCGCGGCAGGACACACATCAGCGGACGCGAAAGTCGAGGTCCAGGACTAATGGGTGCATGGGCGCATGGCACGCATACGAACAAGCTCGTGGTCTGCGAACCGTACCTCGAACGTACCCCAGGATATACACTGCTACATCGCTCGTAGAGCGCATAACCTTAGGGTAAGTTTCGGTATCAGGATCGCGACACGTTGAGAACGAGCTTATTCGTACTGTGGGGTGTCGCAATACCGTGAGAGGGACCTGTAAACATATTAGTTGACGTCAATGAGTGCAAATTTCACAGGTCAATAGCAAGGCAATGAGGCAAGGTGTTGGTGTAGGAAAGATGGAGGTCCTAGGCAGCTGGGCAAGATTGAACTTCCGCCTTGGTCTGTGCACGCTAGCATGGTCATCTCCGTCGCCGGCCATGATCGCTCCCAGTCATCTCCTACAACCTTGGCAATTACACACCGCTTCCCATGCGCGAAATCGACAATACATCGTGATATGCTATGACCAAGAGGTCCCATGCCAACATAGCCTCCTCGCAAGCAGAACCTCCAGAGCGGCAGACGTCCTACGATGGGGAGCGTAGCGGAAGCCACGAGGACGGGGATGGCTCGTCGCTGAAGAAACCGCGATCGTTCATGGCGACCTTGGTATGTGGTCAAGAAATGACATGCACTGCTCTGCTGACTAGAGAAGGCTTGCGACATCTGCAGATCGAGGAAGACGCGCTGTGATGAAGATCGGCCAAGATGCGGCTACTGTAGGAACATGAACTTGGAGTGCACGTATCAGGCACCACGCAGTACGAAGAAAGACCAGTCATTGACTTTGGCAATTAATGCAATTCGAAGACTGGAAGCAAAGATCGAAGACCTGACAACGGCGATCAATACGCCCAAGCCGTCGTCTACATTACCACTTTCGCCGGCAGGGCCCATCAACGACCATCAGTCACCCCACACCATCTTCTCACAACCAAGTCCAGGATACCACGTCTCGGCGATGCCCTCTCACCACTCCCATAATGGCCGGCTAAGCATACACGACTTAGCTATGTCTCCACAAGTCGTGGGATCTCCCGCCAAAAGTCCCTTCCCCGTGATGGAAGTTCAAGGCGCAGTAAATCTTTCCTTCAGTCAACATCGTGTCGCACTCTGGCCGGCCATACAGCAAATACTCCCTAACGGTTTCGTCACTGTTCGAGCAGAGCTTCCGGAGGACTATATAGTCGATATTGAAAATAGGCGAGCGCACTTGCCGATACACATCGATCGTCCCTACGGCACTGTCCCTGAGAGCTGGCTGATGAGCCTCCCGCAATCGGCAGTCAAAGGCCTTGCAGATGCCTATTTTGCCGTCTTCCACCGTAACACGCCGATTCTTGACAAGTATCATTTCTTCTCAAGCACACTAGGCACAGCTATGGAGAACGAGTTCGGGTACGACGTGGAGTCTGCGCTGGTACTCAACGTGCTTGCCTTAGGTTGCTTAGCTGTCAAGGCTCACGAGGAAGGCGACTTTGCTCTTCCCTCGCGCCACTCTCCAGCCAGACGTGGCTTCGTGCACCCGGATTGGTACGAACTCGTTGCAGATGATCCACCGGGGCTCAAATTCTTCAACGAAGCAAGGCATCGCTTCGGCTTCCTCATGTGCGATAACGACGTTCAAGCAGGTCAGTTTTACATGCTTTCGACTCTGTATTATGCTCAGATTCTCCGGCCTCTCGATTCTTGGACCACCGTGAACAGGGCGGCCCTCTGTTGCGCTAGCATTCTCACCCGCACGGGAGCGATTGACTATGACACATGGGAGGGCGATATGTTATCACGACTGTTTTGGTGTACTTTGATGTACGAAACAGTCATCACGCAGGAACTGGACCTACTTCCGCATAGCGGCCTGTTAGACTACGAGCCAGATACGCCTCTACCGAAGTTTACCCAATGCCCACGGCCAAAGACGTCCATATCGGGATTGCTTACCGATGAAGAGGACTCCTTCTTCAACTTCCACTTCCTCGCTCAAGCGGCCCATCGCATCATCCTGACACGCGTGAAGCAGAGCCTGTATACCTTTGCGGAGAAAGACGGCTACCCCAGCGCCAGTTTGACAGCCGAAATGCATCACCAACTAGAGCAGTGGCGCGCAAACCTCCCACCGTCGCTCCAATTCTCCGACACCGACAACGCAAGTGACTCGCCCAGCCCTGCACACGTCATCGCGAAGGCCATGCTGCGAAGTCGCTACCTCGTCGCTAAGTTCCACATCGGCCGTCCGTTCCTCTACAAAGCGCTGCATGCACCAGCGTACACCAGTGATGCAGAGTACAACGAGGTGCGCGAGGGTCTGCGCGGTGGGATGTACTGGCCAACTACCATGGGTCTTTGCACGCAAATGTTGTCAGCTCTACCAATCAAGTTTGGGTGGTGTTGTCAGTGCTTTGGACAGGTGCTATTGTTTCACGCCGTAGCGCAGTCGCCAGACCCAAGATTACGAGAAACGCTGCCGGAAGGATGGCGCGAGTGGGTAGGTATCATGATGAGCCTGATCGAGAGTTGTGCGAGAAGCAGTCCTGGTATTGCAAAGGACTACGAGCTATTGCGCTTGTTGGACGCCTAGCTCCAGAAGTGTAGTCTGGACACGCTTGCGAAACTCTACAGATTGCTGCTGTAACGTCAGTGTAGTCCGTAGGTATACAGCCAACATGATTAAATTCATAACGAGTTCGCGTGAGACCCTGCGTCACGCTGCCAGACGTAACACGGTACCACAGATACTCGAGCCAGGCTTTTGTCAGCCGTCGTCGTCGCATTTGGGCACTCAACGTACGACTAATTCTGCGTTTCAGCAAAAGTCAATTGCGAGAAGGTCGAGACGAAGGAAGACACGATGTGCCTTGTTTGCGGTTTCTAGGATGCTCATGTCTTATGCTCCGACTGATGCTGATGTTTCAGCACCGCCGCACCCGCGTCGATCCTGCCATCTACAGCCGAGTACGAGAGGCTTGCGTGTACAAAGTGGCTACTAAGCTGACTATCGTAAAGGCGCATGCGGCACCGGCTCGTTGGTCTAACCCAGTGCAAGTCACATTGCGCACAAGAACCAGGTTGTGAATACGCAACATGCCCATGTTTGCATCTCGAATGCCCTCATCGCAGTCCCACAGGCGTCGACGGGGAGCATAGCACAGCCACAGGGCGCGCATCCCAGATCTCGGCGTTTCAGCCTTCCAGCCCTCTCCCGGCGCGGCAGCTAAGCCCAATCAGACGGTAGTGGCCCCTGCATTGCTTAGGGATGGAAGCAAGGATCTACCGACTGACACAACTGCCACTAAACTGGGGGCGTGTCGGCCGCCTCCTTTGAGGCAGAGGGACACTTTGCTTGTCATCCTGCTTTTCTTACCACTCCTTTTTGGCACCCGGCGCAACGCTTCTCCGGTATCCGCATACCTTGTCATCTTTTGCGTACACCACCTTCTTTCCGCGGTGTCCACTACGCGACGCACGCTTCATTGTTGAGATTAGGCATCTTTGGGAAATTATTGGATTGGACTGGACCAACTGGATCTGGATGCAAAAGAGCGAGGGCCTGATACCCGAATTCCACGCGCAGGCGAACTGGATCGCATCCTAGGCCTCTGAACCCCAGAGGGCGAACCGCGACGATGGCCGACTACTCATACCAATCGCTGGCCAACATGGGACCACAAGGGAGATGGCGGCGTGTGCTGTTGATTGCCATAATACCCATGGCATTGGCTCTGATTTACTTCAGCTCTCCGTCATACGTGCCGAGCAGTCTTCGGGCACAGTACGTGTCGCGATCCTTGATCATTTGCAACAACTGACGACGAGGCGCAGATTCCCGCATACGCAAAACATTTCCCTCCCCAAAGACGACGTCTCCATGGCGACGATAATAAAAGCACTCTACGGCCCGATATTACATCCGATCGATGCCGCCAACTTTACCGACGAGGACGGAGATATATACAGACTAGCAGGGGAACCAAAGTTCAAGAGCAAGTTGGGCAAGAAGGTGCTCATACTGGATATCGACAGTCGGCCGTTGACGGAGAAGGGCCAGCTCATGGACCCGCAATTGAAGTGGAAGGGCATGCGCTCGTTGAGTGCGGGCATGCTCGGGCATTACATGTTTGGTACGTTTTCGACCATACAGGAGGAGACATCCAGGGCCGTTCGGC
>Ga0265797_10006738_pt1 | contig 16083 bp, 19 predicted proteins | sample P2T30metagenome_FD_192433 | JGI IMG/M metagenome (GOLD analysis project Ga0265797, IMG submission 192433) | Plant litter microbial communities from East Loma Ridge, Irvine, California - P2 T30 | ecosystem: Environmental > Terrestrial > Plant litter > Unclassified | place: USA: California... | reverse complement strand
TTGACTGATATTCTGGTTGATTAACGCTTCCGTACCATCTGGAAGAACTTTATAAAACAGCGGCAATTCACCAGAATGTTTGTATTCAAGATGTGTGAACTGCCCATCATCCCAAGCGGCTGTCGGGCGCAAAAGTTGGTTCGTTCCGCGCCAAGAATAGTCAGTATTAATCACGGTCTTTTTCGCTCGCGACGCCGCCGTGATCTGGTCTTTAGCCGCTTGCGCCGCCGCATTTTGTGCAGTCATTCGATTTGCTTCGGCAACCAGCTCAGCACGTTCCCGCTTCTCATCATCGGGATACGTGAAAGATATGGCGTAGGTCGGCTGTCGAGACTTGCCCGCCAGCCGAACATCGAAGATATAACGGCGCTTATTGGTCACGATAATAATATTCGTGTCGGGGCGAGGGTTTGACGGCTTCAAAACAAGGCTATTGGCTCGCGTGCCGACTTCCCAAGCGTTACCGAAACCCATGCCAAGCAAGGACAAGTCTGTCAACTTGGTATCAATCGTTTCGCCTTGTTGAAACTCGATAAGCATCGCCTTTCCAATTTCGGCATATACCGTGTAAATCTCTTTACGGTTATATACCTCTTCACGAATGCGACTGTCTGCGCTGGATACGCCAGCGTTAGCAGAGGCGGCAACGGCGAACAGTACAGGGAATAAGAATCCTTTCATCATTTCACCACCTCTTCATCGCGCCGATAAGTAAAGCTTTTAAAACCAAGCGGATTGATTAATCGTTGCTGGTCAGTCATCAAGCCAGATTCATATTTATACGAAATCGTCGAGATAAAGTTCTGGACTGGAGAGCCATCCAGATTTTCACCGCTTGTGGTAACTCTTTCTTTGGTAAAGCGGACTTGAGCTACATTTCCAACAAAGGTAATGGAGGTGACTTTCGTCACTACTTTGCCTTTATCTTTGTATACATTCAACGGAGCGGATGGAGATTGAATCTCACGCATATACTCGGCTCCCACATCAGGCGCAGACATTAGCTTGACAATCTCTGAGTCCGTCCCGATGGTGTACCAATCATAATTTTCACGATTCCGCACATACGTCGCGATCCAATACCTATCGGTAACTTCGTCGTATTTATCCTGGCTGTCTTTGATCGAGCGGGCCATAGTCACATCGCCTGTACCTGTGTCGTGAGTCAGAATTACCGGCTGTGGGTCATCATGATTGAATAGCGCAACCAGAACCGCAATCACACAAAGAAATGCCAAGCCGATAGCTGACCCTGCAACCATCCATGCGATTTTCCGAGACGTTTTGAGTCCGATGATTTTCGACTCTTCAAAATCTTTTGCCGCTTCTTCAAAAGACTGAGGCGCACGCGAAGCTACCTTCGCCGCTGCCTTCCCATTATCCGCTTTTTGTAATTTCATTTGATTAACCTGCTTTTCTAATACTGTTGAATCGATTGGCAATGGCTTGCTTAGCACGCCCGCCCGCATTCCATGCCGCCTTGCCACCAGCTCCTATAGACTTCAAGTCTTTTGCTGACCCTCTCATAGTGCTACGGATTCCACTTGCTAAAGTTCCTATACTGCCCGGCATCGAGGCATTGATACCACCCGCACTTAATGAGGAAGCAAGGGCCGCGACTTGTTTCACGAAGAACAAAAGAATGAGGTTTCCGATTGCCGCCAAGAATACAGTTTTAAAAGGAACGTTATCGAAAGTTACTCCCGTTGGAATCATCCTTTGTGAGAGTCCGACAGATATTGAAGCAATCACCGCAATAATCATGGGTATTAACGCATAGCTAAATGCGGTACTCAACCATGATGAGAAGTATTGTCTCGTAGCTGGGAATAAAAGGAAAGCAAAGAATAGCGGCCCTACCATCGCTATAATTGCCGATCCAACATTGGCGACAATAATAAATAACGCTGCTGCCACAAGAAACGGGATAAGTCCTAACATCACGATAAGTGCTTTGACAGCAACTAGCATCGTAACGCCGAATCCTTCTAGGCCGCCGATTGCTTCGGCTTTCATAAAGCCTTCAGCGATAATATTCAAATATGCTAATGCCAGTTGATCTAGCGTGCTTTCGGTCACAGTGCCGCCGCTGACAATATTTGCTAATGACATTCCCATGCCCGTAACCATCGGTGACACGACGGCGTTGTAATTTGCGGCATTCAGACCGAGGCCAATAATCACAGCCCAGGATGCCATTTTCAATAGGAAATCAATCGCAGGTTCTGTTTCCGCACCGCGCATGTAATTAACCGTCATGAGTAATACGTAAATCCCAAAGCAGGCAGAAGCTAATGGGGCGATACCATTAGCAATACCGGAAGCTACGGCATCAGCACCAGTGCTAACAATGTTGTTGATTTCGCCTATAAGCCAACTAATCGGCGCGCTCTCATCCATGATATTTCCAATCTCAATGCCGTAAACTAAATTGGTGACACGTTCGCCCACCAGGTGAAGCGCATGTGTCACCAAGCCTTGGCATCAGTTTCGCCTCCGCGAAACTGATTAACGCGGAATTAGCAACCGGTAGTCTTGAATTCCGAACACATTCGGCTACGACTAGCTGCCGCCCGCGCATCGGACAAGTCCTGTGCCTGTTTCTCTTTCAGAACTGCCAAAAGCTGCGAGGTGCTAGCGATTGAATTCTGTTCGCTGACCATACGGTTCTGCAAATCGGCTTTCGCTGCTGGATCGTCCGCAGAGTCAATTGACGCTTGCAACTGTGCCACCTGTTCCAGGCGGGAGTTTGCCCGTTTGAAGAAGTCGGCCATCGTGGCGTTATTCACGGCCACGTTGTCATAGACAGCATTAATACTCGGGTCTGTACTCTGTGGCAGCTTGTTTCGTTCAACCGTGTAGATGCTGGTTGACTTGATATTTGCCATGACGTTTTTCCAGTCAGGAGGCAATTGCGACTTTACCGCCGGATTTGTCAGCAAGCCGCCCATACCACGGGCACCCGTTGTCGAGTTGTATTGCTTTTTAATCAGTTCATATTCCTGCATCAACTGCTTGTATGAAGTGACGATGTTGGCAATAGCGGCACCGTCAATAACCGGAATACCTGCTTGAGCAGTGGAAGCCCCAAACACACAGACAATGCTTAAGATGAAGCTACGAAGTTTTTTCATTTCATGCCACCTTTGTTGGTTGAAGGAGTGATAAGCGTCCTGCACGACGCAATTCTTGGAACAACGGAACCCATTTGTCGGGATTGTTTCCTACCTGTTCTTTGGCCGAATCGAGGTAAATAAAATCATCCTGTGCCATCGCCAAAACGGGAATGTAATGCGCAACCGCCGACATATCCAGTTTAACAATATTCGCCTGTGACCCCTGCTTTACTAGGAATTTGTAGTCCTGTTTACCAATCGTCATGAGCTTCTGAAACTCTTTTTTATTCAGATTGAAGCGGATATATCCACCACCATCGGCATTCGTGAACTCGGCGTCTGGATTTGCCAAATAGATCTTGGTTGGTGTCTGCTGGAGAATATCGGGCAGCAACGGGCTTTTAATCGCGTCCTCGGGAGACTGCGATACCAAGATAAGAAACTCATCACGGCGGCGACCAGTCTTGAGAACGTCAAGGATTTGAGCGGCTGTAGTTGGATATTGGAGTGGAAGCCAAAACTCTTCCACGATGGTAGCCATCAGCCCACCTTTTTTATTCATCAAGCTTTTCAGGTGCAGCAGGTACGAAAGAATTGGCTCAGTGGCAGGATGACCCGGCTTAAGGAAGTCTGTTACGTCGAACGCAACCCGGTGAAAATCCGCCCAATCGAAAGCGTTGGTTGGATTGTCGAGCGCATAGGCGTACTGGCCGTCTTGCTCGCCATAGCACCAAAGTGCTAACCGGCGTACTAACGAATCTTCGCCCCGGTCAGGAATCGACTGTAAGAGCACTCCAAAACGGCGACTTTCAAACGGAAGATCGAAAACGTTATCGACTGCACGTTTGATATCCTTGATATCTTCGCTGGAATGATCTTTGGCACTTCTACGGCCACACGCTGCTACTAAGTCGTAGAGGTAACTGCGATTCATCGGCGTGTCTGGAAGCTGGAATGGATTAAGCCCGGTCGGCTCACCCGCGCTGAGTCGGAAATAAGTGCCGCCCAAGGATTCGATCATTCCACGCATCGAACCATCTTTATCAATACCAAAAACTTTGATACCAAATCGCTCACAAGAAGCGATAAGGACAGTTTGAAGAGTCGTTTTGCCGGCGCCAGTCGCACCAATAATTGTTGTATGCCCAGGCAGTTTCTCGCCTTTGAAATCCTTATCCGGCAGCGAGTAATGGAAGTTGAAGTGATACACGCCGTTTGCATTAGTCAGCAACGGAATCACCGCATGACCATCACCAATTGGATTGCCGTATTGCTTACCGCTGCTGTAGGTATTCATGCTAAACATCCCGGCAAAATTTCGGGTTGTCTTTGGCATGGGCCGTGGACGACGCTTGACGTTCCCAGGAAACATCGAGAAAAACGTTTCAGGAGCTGACAGCGTTGCAGGCGTTACTTGAGTAGCGCAAGACGCGCTCATTGTCGTGCGCAGCGTAGCGCCCCTGTCCTCGGCTTCTTTTTCTGTTTTGCCATGCACCATCACAGCTAGGTGGAATTCACCGAAATATATTTCACCAGATGCGACCCCGTTTTTGCCTTCGAGAAGGTCAAGCTGCTGATCCGTGGCCTGATCGCCCGCAGAGGTCATTTTGTTCAGAACGCCGTCAATCATTTTGAGAGACGAGGCAGACGTAAGGATTGTGAGTGAACACCCGAGCAGGAACGGGAAAGGAAGCGACAGCAACGGGTTAAGCGTGCCTCGCTTCGTTGGTTCAGGAAAGTCTTTCAGATCGTACAGGCTGCTATACCGGCGACCGCGATCCGGGAATCTTGTCTCAATGAGCTTGTAGCCATGGTGCAGCGCGCTCGACTGGACAACTTGGTGCAGCGGAAGCGAAGTGCATGGAATCCGCTCCCAAAACCCGTTGTAGAGATAGCCCAGGAACTCGTACACCTCGCTGAACTGGTTGCCTTCGTGTGTATAGCTCTTTAACACGACGGTTTCATACGGACGCAGAGATTGTTCAATGCGAATTTGAATCTCTTCCAGTTCTTTGATGACGTCATCTAATTCATCATTCGCACCTGCCTTCAAAACGAAAGTGAGGTAGAAGTCATTCTCAAAAATCGCTTTGGTGGTGAACTGTTCCATATACTTAGCCGACATAGTGCGCAGCCATTCATAGGAAAAGTCGTACTCTTGAGAAAACTTCGTCTCGTAATGATCCAGGTGTGCCCAGATCGCAAGCCTTGAGGCAGTCGATTTGGAGATAGACAAGAACAAGTCGTTGAGCGCGTTGTAATTATTTTCAAGCACGCCGTCGCTGATTACCTCGAAAGGCAAACCCTTGCTCCGGGCGGTAAACATGACGCGCCCATCATCAATCCGGACAATGCTGTCGCGGACATGATAGGTGTACTTCGGGATGAAATCCTCACCCGCGAGGACGTTCTTCAAAATAGCGCTTAACATTTTTTCTCCGGCGTCCGTAAGTCGTTGGTGCCAAGGTCAACAAACCGCCAAAGAACTTGGCGGTTCCGCTGAAAGTCTTGAGCAGCATCCATTTCATTTCGATAATGAGGATATCGACGGCTTTATCGTCCGTCGCGGAAATGATCTTCACGAAAATCAAAACCGGAAGAGCGACCAAAGCCATCAACCATCCGAGCGGGCCGAAAATCAACCCGCACAACATGCCGAACAACAATGCACCAGACCCGACAAACAGAATGAACATATAAGGAATCCCCCAAATTACGGGAGATCGCCCCAAGCCGTTGTAACTTATGTACTCTTCCGGCTTCACTTCTTCTTCTGTTCGCATGATGTTCTTTACTGGAACAGATTCCAGGCCCAGGAAGCGAGTACAACCGATGCACCGGCGATGGAGACATGGACAACGCCCATGCCGAAATCACCCCAGGTCTTTTTGTCGGCCTTCGCCATGACGGCAAGGTAGATCAGATAAATGCCGGCGCAGACACCGACGAACGCGAAAAGCCCGCTTTGGATCGAGCTGGCCGTCGTCGTTGCAGTTGTGAGGCCACCCATACCGCCACCGCTAGTGCCAGCAATCGCGGCATTACCGACAGTCAGCAATGCGAAGAACAGAGCGGCGCGAACATTCTTTTGTTGGATCGATTTCATCTAGTTACCTTTTTTGCCAAAGTTTTTAAAAACGTCCCAAGGCTCATACTCGATATTGGCCTGCCCGGCCTCTACAAGTTGACCTTGATCCGTGGTTACACCACCAGCAGCGGGCGCCACTGGCTTCCTTGCTTCGGTCGGAGCGGCACCTTTACGGTTCCGCCCTTCCGCATTTGCAATCTCTCTATCAATCGCCACCAAGTCATTTTGCAGACGGCTTATGCCTTTCAAGCTGGTTGGCATGTCCGCGCTCTTCGGTAGTGTCGTCATCGCCTCCGAGAGCTTCTTGTTAATTTCCGAGCGCTCCGCGTTCAGAATCTCAAGGCGCATGGCCTGCGCCTCCTTTGGATTGGCCGTTGGTTTTGGCCATGCCATAGCTGCACCGCTCTGACCCTGCGCCTACGTTTGCGCCGTCGCCAGGGGAGCGGCACTCGCAACGATCAAACACAAGACAAAGCGCTTCATTTGCTGTGCATTTTCACTAGCGCTGCGGCCTGCGCAGGGCTGTTGATCGACGTTTCCGGCGCGCTATCTGAAACCTGTTTCAAGGCTGGCTTTTGAGCGCATCCCATAAGTGCGATCGCCAGCACCGATGAAATGATTTGCAGTTTGTTCATGGACTTACCTTTTTTTGATGATTGGTTTGTCAAATTTCGGAAAACCGCCATGTCAGACACCCTCCTGGGATCGTGGACCCGCTGGCGTGGGTGCGGCTAAACCGCCAACCGCCGACCTCAACGAAAACCTCAGTTGCTGTCTTGCAGTTCTCTTGGACGAAGAAAATTGCCCCGGTAAGGTTTCGCCACACTTTCATGTCTCCCCTTGACGTTGTTATTGGTTGGGTCTGCTCCTGCCCCTCGAATTGCACAGCCACGGCCCAAACACCAGCACCTGTCTCATGCACCGTTACCGCATATTTGATACCGGTCGCTATAGACATAATTTCTAGGTTTTGCTTGGTCAGCCGGGAATGCTGCTTGGAAGGCAATTCTTGCATAATTTTAGCGGTTCTCTGTTTTGTTGAAGAATACCAGATTTTTCTAACGGAATCCGATTTTGTCTATTAAAACGCGATATCGTATTTTTTCTCCGCGTCCTGCAATGCCGCGCTATTGTCATTGGGTAGCTCTGCAATCACCAATGGGGGTAAATATTTGGTGAAAATCGGGGAACAGGCATACAATGGAAGGTTTTTTAAAATTAAACGATAGAAAAGATTCCACAATGCAAGAGTTGAAAAGCGGCATGAGTTATGACCTCATCATTGATGCGCGGTCGCCGCGTGAATATGAGGAAGACCACATTCCAGGCGCGATCAACATGCCTGTGGTGAACAACGAGGAATATGCGGAAGTCGGCACTCTGCATAGGACTGACAAAATGGGCGCGTACCGAATCGGCGTGCGATATTCCCTCATCAACATAGCCCGCCATCTTGAGCAAGATGTATCCGCTTACCCGGATAACGCCCGCGTACTGGTTTACTGTTTTCGAGGTGGCAAGCGGAGCAAGCTGTGGACAGATGCGCTCGAAACCATTGGCTATCGAGTCGAGAAGCTAAAAGGCGGCTGGAAGGCGTATCGCCGTTGGGTGAACGAACAACTTCTGGAAGTGCCAGCACGCTATCAGTACAGGGTACTGAGCGGGCCGACCGGCTGCGGCAAAACCCGCCTGCTGTACGCACTAAGCGACGTGGGCGCCCAGGTGCTTGATCTTGAGGATATCGCGGCCCATCGAGGCTCGGTGCTTGGCGCACTACCAGACGGTACAAAGCAACCATCACAGAAATACTTCGACACCCTCTTGCTTAAGAAGTTATCGGAGTTTGATCCGGCCAAGCCTATTTGGGTGGAAGCTGAAAGCAAGAAAATCGGCAACGTGCAGTTGCCCGATGCCTTGCTTGATACGATGCACAAAGGCAAGAGCTACAGCGTGGTGGCAGACATGGCCCAGCGGGTCATGCTATGGAGAGAGGACTATAAGCACTTCGAGGACGACCCGATGGCGATGCTGGAGCGCCTGCAATTTTTGAAACTGCATGTTGGTGGCGAAGAATTCAGCGCGTGGGAAGAGCTGGCGAAGCGGGGCGCAATGCCGGAACTATTCGAGCGCTTGATGGTGAAGCATTACGACCCGTCTTATCGACGTTCGGTCTTGCGTAACTATCCTGACATCGACCAATCGCCTGTCGTCGAGTTAAACGACTTGTCGCCGGAAGGCTTGCGCAAGGTTGCCGAGAACTTGACGGCCGTTTGAATATTTCGCGTCCGCGAAACTTTGGTGACACCGCGGCGCAACCTGGTTGCGGTCGTTGACACCATATAGGTGTCTCAAAATGACTTGGTGACAAACCGAACGCGCCGGCAGCTGGATCTTGTCACCACGGTGCAATCGACATTGGCGGATCAGCCAGCACGGATCATCCTAGCGACTCGTGCCGCTCCAATGCAACTCATCTGCCCGGCCATAGCCTCCCGCTCATCGATGTTGTCGAGCCACACACGTAAACGCTCTTTCATCACCTTCGTGAACAAAGGCGGCACCAGGGCAAGCAGGAACATCACCGGGTAGGACGCTGGCAGAGTCAACGCGCCGGGCTGCATACTGAGCTTGTAATAGGGCATACGCAGACTAAGATGATGTTGCCCATGATAGGCATGGTTCAGCGTAACGCACGCCTGCATCCAACAGCCATCTTCCCAAGAGAAACCAAAATCAGCTAGATCGGGGGTTTCCTTTTGCGATAAACCCCAATGCTGAAGGTAGGTAATCGCTTGAACCGAGAAAACTGCCCCTACTACCTGCGCAACGTAGAACAGAAGACCTTGCCAACCTGCCAAAGCGTAAAACGCTGTGGCGATCGCAAGCGGCACCGAAGCGCGCTGGAGCGGACGACTAGACCAGAAAGGCAGGTTCTTACGCTTGAGCCGCGATGCCTCAAACTCCCAAGCCCAGGCATGAGAGCGAATATAACGTTCCAGCGCATACGCATAGAGTGATACGCCCTGCCGGGCCGAATCGCTGCCGTGATAGTGGCCGGTACGTGCATGGTGACTCAAGTGTTCTTCCGCGAAGTGGAAATAGCCAACCGACGCATTCAGAAGCATCCCCAAGGTACGATCAAGCCGCCCCCCCGAGTGCACCATTTCGTGGGCAACAGCCGTGTTCAACGACGTAACGATCCAGAGGGACAAGCCGAGTCCGACATATTGCCAAACCGACAAATTGTGCGAACCCAAGTAGTAAATCGTCCACGGAAGCACGAACGCCCAAACAGCCACGTAAAGACGAGGAACGAATCGCAGGTAGCTCACAAGTGCGGAAGAAGGGGTAACATTCGGCGCTGAGTAATCATTACCGACCAGATAGCGCAGAACGGGCAACAAGAGGAAAAAGAAGGCAACCGGTAGCCAAAGAACACCGCTATACGTGCCCACCACATACAAAAGCTGGGGCAGTAAAACCAGCAAATATCCTGCATTCTTGATCGTTGTGTTGCTCGTTACCATCATTCGTCCCAAACCATGCAAGGAATTTAACAAAAGGGCCGCTACGTAATAATTCCTTGCGCCTCGGCCTGTCTTACCGCATGTTCAATCTTTTCTACATCAAACTTTTCCTTGATGTTGTTCAGTTTCTTGTACACAGCAGCCACCTTTATATCGTAGAGCGCGGCTATCTCCAAGGCAACCTTTCCCTTCTTCGCAAGTTGCAGGAGTTCAACATCGGTGTCGAGCAGACTGAACTTACGCATGGCCTCAGTCCTCAACCGCTCGTTCCACCACAGCAGCAATTCCGTGCCGAGCGCGCCGAACTGGACTCGCTTACGCAGCAGCAGGGGTTCGCCCACTTCCTCGGGCAAATCGCAACCGACATACAGTAGGCCCATGCGCTTGTTTGCGTCCATCGACGTGTGAGTGGGAACCACTAAGCCACTTCGGAAACCATGTTCCGCGCCTACCTTCATCAACTCGACCTGCCCCGCCGACTGGACTCTGATTTTAGACCCAACAATGGGCGCCGTGTTAGAGCGAGCATATTCGAAAAACGGGTCGTTCATCATCCACATACGCTTGTTATAGATTTTGCAAAGCTCGGGACTACATCCAACGAAGAAACGAAAGCTCTCATCGATCTTGCTGAATTCGGGCGGCAACAAGGTTGTATAGACGAACCATTGGGCACCCAACGCTTCCACGATATCCTTCACTAATACACTCGCCTCAAGCTCTGTTGCGCAATCGGCCAAATTGCCTATCAAATCCATTACGTCCGGCTCGTACAATCTTCCCACGGCTTATCCTTTCGTCCTACACAGTGCGCCTTACAAACCTATATAGAGGTTTTGCATCAGCGGGTATATAGACCAAGTTACAGAAACGCAGTTCCTTTCATTGTCAAAATTCACGTCATGAATTTATAAAGACAACAAACTACAGATCTTGCTCGTTCAACCCATCGGGTTCCGAATACGGCGTGCCACAAGCACTACAAGCTAGTACCGACACCGCCTCCCAGGCCGGCTTTTCAGGCCAAACAAAGACAGTATCAGCAGTGCATTTTAAACATTCTTTAATCAGAACATGAAAAGGATTTGAACAGTTTTCACATTTAAAATCATGCATTTCTCCCTCATTCAATACTTCTAGCTCATCTTGATATCCATGTCCGCAAGTGGGACACGCAAATTTCATCATGCACATCATCAGCTCCTACGCCCGAAAGTCCAATCTTGAATCGAAATTTGTACATTCATACAGTCCTTGCAAGTTTCCCGTACAAATAGAACAGCATCAGCCAGATTCCTCCAAGTCTTCAAATCCCCGCGACTCGTAAAAACATCGAAGCTCCTTTCGGGATTCCCGATATGAATACTTATCTGCCAAAAACCGGGAATATCTGATTTTATGTGAACAGAATAATTGTCTCTATTCGTTTCAGCTAAAACTAATATCTCTTGTTTATTCAGGCCCATTTTTTCTAATCTGACAAGTAGTTGCCAAGAGCGGCAAGAGAGGCATTTTACCGGAATGTTCAACAAAACCAGTTTTTGCTGTAGGAATTTCAAAAGCGCGTAAGTGCGAAAATTCCCAAGAGAAGGGCTAGGGGCATTTTTCGCATACGCGAAAAAACGGGATGCCCGTTCCAGGGCGCGGTCGCTCTCGCTCCCTTGGTCGCTGCGCGACTGGGCGTCAAGCCGCCCACCCTTCCAGGCCACCACTTGCCGAACCCCGCAGACCGAAGCAAAGCGAAGAACACATCGGTTGTTGACGCGCTCCGCTATGTGGCTAATGGTGTCAGTGACGGCAACCAGGTCACGCCGTGGTGACACCATGACCGAATTTCGCGGAGGCGAAATTTTATCGAGTCCATTGGTGTCACCAGCTCGCCGGCGCCGAGGTGGATCTGTCACCACTGTTAGGTGCTTGGCTGCTGCGGGGTCGAGCGCTGGGGGCGCTCTCGTTCTAACGGTCGGGTCAACCCGCGCTACCCCTAATGGTCATCCCATCGCCGCTACTTAAACAGACAGGGGGTTCCGTCCCTTCGGGCGGAATCCGGCCTTCGCCGGACTCAAATCGCCCCCATTCGTGGTAACGCTGGCCGGGCAGTTTGGCTTTGCAATGAGCGGTCTGTTTGCCAACCAAGGCAGGAAAGAAGTCGCTAAAAATCACGCCGAAATAAATTTGTAGTGTAAGGCGAATTCGCTTTACAATGGTAAATCGCCATGAGATAATAGTTACATGGTGGACGACACGATTCACCAGCTAAAACAGTAGTTCAACCGTCAATGCAGTTAAAGGAATCAACATGAATACAACGAACGTTTTGAAGTGGATCGAAAATTTGCCTGCCGTGGATGGCAGCAACGTACAAAACATTCTGTTCGCCGCCAAGCGTGAAGAGGTGCTTGCATTGGTGAAGCGGGCTGAAAACCTGAACGAAGATGAGGCGCGCAACGTTCGCAATGATGCTTACCTTGCAGCACTCAAGATCGAAAGCGACGCCCGCAAGATATGGGGTGATGAGGAAATCAATTTAGCCAAGGCGAACGGCTTGTAGTATTCTGCCCCGGCCTCAAGCCGGGGCAATTTGACAAGTCATAGAGCGTTACAACCCCATCACTCTCCATCACAAAACCAAGATACGAGGCAGAAATGAGTATGAAAATCTTAGCCGTGACGAATCAAAAAAGCACCGGCAAAAGCACGCTGTGTTTCCACTTGGGGCACTTGGGCGTTGAGAAATCGTTGCGTGTTTTGCTGGTCAATCTCGACGGTCAAGGCAGTCTTGATCTGGTATTCCCGGCCAACGAGGGAGCCGCGCCCGCACTGGTCGCATCCGACCTCTTCCAGCTTGGAGCGAACGGCGAGCCGGTAGAAGGCCAGCCCGAATACCTGAGTGAGAATCTTGCGATCTTTCGCGCCGACGAGACTCTGTTCGATCTGGACGCTGCGCCTGATAGCTTCCTCAAGAATTTGCGAGTCAATTTGAAGCAGTACGATGCACAGTTTGATCTGTGCATCATCGACACGCCCGGACGTATTTGTATGCCGCTCAAGGCCGCTATGGTCGCCGCTGACGCTGTGCTATGCCCGGTAACAATGGGCCTGTTTGAAATCGCTGCGCTGGCCGACTTGTGGAAGTTCATTCAAGCCATTAAGCAAAAGGGACTGAATACCCAATTGCGCATTCTTGGAATCTTGCCCAACAAGATCAACACGAAGAGCCGCGAAGAGCTGGAAGGCTTGGCAATGCTGCGCGAACAGTTCGGTGACGCAATCATGCCGGAAACGCTGGCCGAGCGCGCATCGGTCAAGCAGGCGCTTAGCCGCCATCGTCCGGTATGGCTTGGCACCAAAGGTGCAGGCCACCGGACGGCGGGCCTTGAATGGAAGTCTGTTTGCAATACCATCTTAGTCAAACTCGGGAGCATCGCAAAATGAACGCACGTAACCAAGCCGCAGCAGCAAAGACGAACGCCACTACAACGCCAAAGAAGAAACCCAACGCATACGCAGGTATGGCGTCACTCTTGGGAAAAGGCGCTGACGATCTGATGAAAGAAGGCGATAAATTCGCCATGGTTCCCTTGTCAGAAATAACCGTATTAGCGCAGGTGCGCGAGGAATTCTCGGACGACGAGAACACCGATGCCGAGATGGACGAAAGCGTAAGGAAGCATGGCGTATTCACGCCGGTTCTGCTGCGCCCTACTCCGAATGGCCCGCGCCCCTATGAATTGTGTGCTGGTGAACGCCGCTACCGTAGTTCAGAGCGCACGGAGAAAGAAACGATTCCTGCCCTAATCCGCGATATGACGGATGAGCAATTCAGTGACATGCAGTTTGCGGAAAACGTTCAGCGTAAAAACCTTACGATTTTCGAGAACGCCAAAAGAATTCAGAAGGACTTAGACACGTTGGGAAGTGTCGAGGCCGTGCTGGCGAAGCATAACAAAGGCCGTCCGTGGCTTTCTAAAGTCCTGTCCTTGCTGAAATTGCCTGAACAGACGCAGCGTCTTGTTTCTGAGAACGTGACCGCAGACACCGAAGTCATTAACAAGGTCAAGACCATTGAAAAGATCGACCCGGAAAAAGCTAAAGAGCTGGTCGACGAGCTGGCGAAAACACGCGGCAAGGCAGACGCACGCCAAACCGCTGATGCTGTGCTGGCCGAGGTGAAACCGGCCAGTCCCGAAAAGGCAGCGAAGAAGGCACAGAAACAAGCGGCCAAGGAAGCAGCCGCAGCCGCAGCGAAGCCAGCAGCCGCAGGCAAGCCAGCAGACGGCGGCACCATTGCAACAGCGCCGGATGAGTCGGCCAAAGAGCCGGGCGAGATTACCGACGTTGATTTCGCCTCCGCGAAACAAGACGACAATCAAGACGACTACGTGTGGCCGTTCCCGAAGAGCAGCACGCCTAATGCTCCGCAAGCGGGCCAGAGCGCGCCGCCAGCCCTGCCACGGAAGGAAATTCTTGACCGGGCTTACAGCCTGATTAAAGACAATGGTGCGAACCCACGTATGTTCCTCGACACGTTGAGCGAGGCAGAAAAAGAGGACGTTACCACTTGGCTTGCATCGCTGTACGATGCAGGCAAACAAGCTCCGAACATGACGGCTGGTGTCGTGAAAGGTTTCCGTAACGAGACGTTCGCGGCAGAAGGTTGCGGCGCTTTTGCCTTGATCGCTTTCTTGCACGGAGCCGACAGCGACGTTAAAAGCTTCAACGTACTTAATGTTCTCGGCTTAGCAAAAGAGTGATTCAAGAAGTAGATTTTTAACGCATGGTGACACGCCGGCGCGCTCGAGCAGCTGAGTGTGTCACCAACTGGTGTCAGATCCAGCCCGCCGGCGCTGCGATCGTGACACCATAGTAATATGCGCGCCATGAGCGCGTATCAGCGCATCTAAAAGACAACGAGGAATAATTTCCAATGGCACCACGGAGCAAGCGGCGCATGTCTGCGCACGAATTTGACCCACTCATCCCATTGCTCGACATATCAGCAGAGCGGATCGCTGCTGCCCGAGCTGTCCTCGTAGACGACAAAACGCTTGAAATGGCCGCAGCGCCTTATGGATGGACACGTCAGGCTGTGAATAGCGCGATCACGATTGTATGGCGCACCCGAGAGCGGTTCTTAGAAGCGCAGGCAATCAGCGCGGGCGCGCTGCTACCGGCAGGTTGGGAACTGGTGACGCTGGTCGCGCCGACCCCTCTTGTAGAAAAGTTCAAAGAGGACATAGCGGCACATGCAGCCACGCAAACGCCTTCACACGCTCCCGCAGCCGCCAAGGCTAGAACCACGCAAGCGCGAAAGAAGAAGGTTCCAGCGACTTCGTAATCCCGCCATGCGCACAACTGGTGACACCGGCTTGCGCCTGGCGCCGTAGATTTGACACCACTAGGGGTTTGAGGTGCAACGGAACGGCCAACCGGGTTAAGCGGGATTACGTGACCGTCCGCTCTCGACCCATTGCGGACTTTCCAGCAGAAGCTGTGCAGGTTGCAGGGTTAGCCATTATGCACAAATGCAGCAACTCCCAAAGCTGGTACGACTACTACAGCCGCTTCATGTAGCTTCCTCACAAACGAGCCTGGCTTACGCAACGCATCTGTGATCCCACGCACGAGGTTGGAGGTTTGGTCTGCGCATGAGAAGCCGACCTGCCAACTGTCTTCCATTGTCAGTCCATCGCCAGTTTCGACATAAGGAGTTTCTTCCCATCTACGGATTTTGTCTTGTCCCTTACGCATTTCCCTTGGAGGACGCACTTGAGCGTGTTGGTCGAGCGAGCCATCAAAAGCCGCCAGACCTTGTACTTTGATTCGCTCACGCATTTGCGGCGTTAGCTCGAAAATAGCGACACCACATCCCTCCATTAACCCTGATTTACTCTCAACCAAAAGAGCATCGCCCACATCGACTTCAAAAGGAATGTTGCCGCGATACGAGTTTGACTCCCAGCGTTTAAAGCCCAGGTATGCAGCGTAGGTAAGAAGTAAGCATAAGGCGACGCACGATAGGATGCTCAGCTTACGATCCAGTTGTGCATTGATTTTCTTCGGGAGCATAACGTTCGCTTTGCGTTCTAGGTGGACTGCTTCTTAATAGCTCAAGCACATGGACTCTACAACAGTAGCCTATCTGTTGGAGGTCCGCTTTTGGCTGAACCCGGCCGTCCACGTCAGCTTAGCAGGTTGCCAGGCTTGAAAAAGCACTGACTGTCACGACAGGCCGGTACCGACCCGAAGCGGACGTTGACAAGAAACCTTAACTGGCACCTCAGCAGTGGGTCTGTTGACGTGCTCGCCATTCGTTTGGATACGGATTGTAGTCGGTCGGGTGCCCCGCGAA
>Ga0265797_10006737_pt1 | contig 16083 bp, 16 predicted proteins | sample P2T30metagenome_FD_192433 | JGI IMG/M metagenome (GOLD analysis project Ga0265797, IMG submission 192433) | Plant litter microbial communities from East Loma Ridge, Irvine, California - P2 T30 | ecosystem: Environmental > Terrestrial > Plant litter > Unclassified | place: USA: California... | reverse complement strand
GTACCAAAATGCCGGGCGATCCCCCGCAGCCACACGGCTGTTCTCGGTGGACCACAGAAGTATATACCCGGTAATATATATCAAACTGTGGAGTCAACGACCAAACAACAACAAAAAGGATCATTTCGTGGTGACTGACATTGCCCGACACCTTTGCCACTATCGGTATCAGTCAACACCTCCAAATATTGTCCACCCTTTATCACTCCTGACAATGCACTTCTCACGCCTGCTCTCTCTTGCATCTCTTGCCGCACTCGGCAGTTCTCAGAACACATCTCTGCCTGACTCTCCCGAACCAGTAGCACCGGGCCTTACATTCCTCTACACGAGTCTCGTTGAATGTCAGAACGGCTTGTACACCGGTCCAAAAGGGCCACGGGGCATTCGCACCGCCATTCCGATCCTGGGCGGTAACGTAACAGGCCCAAGAATCAAAGGTGCGTTGTCTCTTCCTAGTCCCCCATACACCCTAAGACAAGAACATCAACAACAGCTGACACATCCCAAAGGCGAGATTCTGAATCTCGGTGCAGACTGGGGGATCACAGACCCCCAGACAGGCATCTTCAGCGCCGACACACGGTACAACCTACGCACGCACGACGGCGCGAACATTTTGCTGCAGACTTCAGGGCCCGCGCAACCTGCGGGTGGCTTGCAACTTCGCGTTGTGTTCGAGACCGGCGATCGGGACTACTACTGGCTCAACAATGTTGTGGCTGTGGGTGTTTTGAGCCCTGCGGAAGGAGGCGGCGATGACACTTTTATGCTGAGGATTGACGTTTGGCATGTAAGTTGATGACCTGTTTAGGTTCGGTCGTCTGGATGTGGTTGATGTTTTTGGTTACTGACACGGGTTGTAGTTGACAACGGACAACGCCGAGACGAAGTTTGTTAACGCATCGATGGGAGGAATGTGATGTGCTTGCAAGTCGTTCGTCTTGGAGGGTGCGGTACTTGATCGACGAAGCTGCGTCCACCTTAGCTTCACGTATGTCACGATATCTCGAGAACGTATTCCGAGTGTTCTTCAAATGCGCTGTTGGTAATCACAACATAATTGTATGGACTTATCATACGCGGTCGGCCAAGCTAACAATGCTATCATTCATAAGCTTCAATTTTAGAGAGGCCAACCGGTCCGTCGAGACAGAAGACATCCATGCCTGCTGCCTGGCTGGCATCCTTAGCTGCTGCCTGGCAGCGCCGCATTCACTCATTGGCGTTGCAGATGCCTTGGCGCAGCTTCCCCCTTCATAAGTATCCAATGACAATTCGCCCATCCTTTCCGGACATGATATCCCTCGCGAACTACGGTCTTCAGTTAAGTCACGCATAAAAGAGAACCAACCGTAGTACTTTCATTGAGACACCTTAAGGCAACCAGAAAACGACAATTACCTCCTGTTGCATAACCCACGCTATCAATAATGTTCAGTTACATCGCTTCACTTCTAAGATTTGAAGGTCAACGCAACTCAGCGAACCTCACCCAGGAAAAGCCGTACATCAGTTGTGAAGGCTATGGAGTCGAGTATAACAAAAGGACGACTCCCGACCGAGCCGTCCGTCTGCGAGTTTCCAGCACCAACGACAACGTCGTCCGAATCTTCGGCTACCCGCCCCAAGAAGATTACCCAGAATCGATGCAATACCCGCCGCCAACGTATGGCCCAGACGAAACCCTCGAATCAATGCAGGACCCATCGTCGACGCGTGGCACAGACGGAACCTACATTCATTACCTACTTGGCGACAGCCCGGCCAGTGTCAAATACATCATGGGTGACGACTGGCGCTCTCGATTGATAAGCGATCACCCACCACAGGCGAGAGCCATGCTCCGTAGCGGCGACGTTGTTCTCCGGCCAACGGCTTCCGGCGTTCACAATGGCTCTTATCACTCCGCGCCTGACGACGATGTCGCTACACAGGCAGAGGAACGAGCCCACTCACTGCGGATGCGTCGTTGCGGAGCCGTAGCAATTTGTGCCGAACAAGACATGAGCGTGAGATCGTCGCCACAGTATCTCTTTGGTTGGCCAAGTGGCGGAGGGGTCTGGGTATCGCGGCCGCCTTCAGAGAGTTGGCTTGAGGAGCGTTCGGCCGGGAATCGTAGAACCGCATACGAGATCTTGGATGAGAAGATCAGGTACATCGGAGAATCCAACATCTTCTGCGGTCTTGCTGAGAAAGTCAAGCAGCAAGAATACATGGAGGAAGTGTGTCGTGTGCTAGAAGAGGCCGGGGCGCAGTTCTACGCGACGATAGCAGACTGTCCAGAGGCTGTGCTGCTGAACCTGTGTTGATGGTTTGAGGGCGATTATGTAGGTTACCGAAAATTGCGTGGTTTTCACTTTTCAATTTCTGTAGTTGCAATTCAATGTAATCAACAATGTTGGAACGCCTGCCATACCCCACCAAGACGGAGACTACTCCAAGCTGTCCACCTCGCAGCGCTCGACTCTCCAAGATGTCTTCTTGCGGATGATCATCTGCTCGCTGCTGTGACTCTCGAAACTGTCGGTCCGCAGACGATCCCTGCTCTTCACATTGCTGTCTTGTGTGGCGTGTGTGCTCGAAGAAGGGAGAACTTCGACGTCAACACCATCGCTTGGGTTGCTCTGCCTTGGCAGCATGTTGTTCCGAGACGCGGGCTTCAGATTCGATAACTTGTAGGTGCTGGCGGAGTTGGCGTAGCCAGCAGAAGACTCCTTGGGACCAAGAGAGCTGTAGCTCGTGCTGAGGTTCATGATGACCGGTCTCAGAATCGGGATTGTAGCGGAGATCACCGAGAAGTGCATCTCGACTTGCGTCCAGATCACAAAGGGAACTTCTCGAAATGTTGGGTCCGAGGTGAGACCTGCGGGATCGTACTTCGCGAGGCGGAAGGCGATGGGGACGACGATGCTACGAGTACATGCAGTCGTTAGTCAATAGGTCTCAATGTCGAGTCTACATCTGGAAATCAGGACACTCACAACAGCCGACAAGCAAAAGCAGAGACTACCGTGAATTTGCGCCCAACTGGCATCTGTAAGTCCCAGATGAGATAACAAGCCAGACACGTAATGGCGATCTCAGTCGCAATATCGAACACGCTGATTATGATCCATCGGAGTTCCTGGGCATTGGTTTCTGTCAGCATTCAGCTCCGTTGACGAGAGCACCCGATGAAGCAATATGGTGATACATACGGTTCCAGAGCACTGTTGACCAACGAGCAGCCAGGGACGTGATAAATCGCACTGGAGAGCCAACGCCAAAAAGGAGGTTCCCATCCACACAGTAATGAAGCCTGCCAGTCCACGAAACATTCGTTGCTGCTTCGGATTCGCCGTCAGTCCGGCTTGGAAAAGCACGACGCTAATCTTTGACGTTCCAAGCGACAGCATGAAGAATAGAGAACTTGTGTAGTACATCTGTACTTGTCAGTTTACCGAAGTTTGTAGGTATTTCTTGTGAGTTTTACTGACTTCCTGAACTTTCACATTCGACCCTCCTGGGAATGACTGCCATGTCTTGCCAAATCCTGCAGAGCATGCTCCAAGGACGACCGAACTTTGCACTGTAGCGAGGACCTGTGTCACTTTATCGTGAGAAAGAAGCGTAAAATAAGGTACCGGTGAACGGCGTCGCGATAAATTGACTTTGGACACACCGTAGAGATTGCCAATGCGGTATCGTCCGCTCGAAGCCGCCCGCGACCTGTTGACCAGCTCAAAATTGCTCTGACCAATCCGAAAAGGATTGTGTATACCAGACCCAGTAGAGTCGTGATCACGATCCACGCGGTGTGGTCATCGTCAGTAATCGTGGCGAATGGCGCCCCAAAACCATCAGGAGTTCCGCGGGTTTCCATGCAGACGTTTCTCGATTGCAACGCAGCAGACAAGTTCAAGAAGAAAGTCTATCAAGCGGTGTTAGAACCGTCTGGTTTTAAAAGAGTATCTGGTAGGTGCGAGCATTCTATCGTGGCTCTCAGGGGGCAAATCAATAGGGACAAGCTACTGCCAGTATGCCCGGAAAACGTCCCTGTATATCTGTCCCCCGAGAGCGTGGGCACGTCTTGTCGCCTTTCTCGCTACTATCCGTCCCAATACTCCCTTCGCTTCAGCGCAGTCATTTACCAGAAGTGAAGTGCGCCGTGATTGAGCATCGTATCGATTCCGTGTGCGGCGCTGCTGCAGAGTCTCATGTTGAGGGCACACTGGCTTGTTCGATAAGTTGGCAGGCAAGCGGTTCGGATTGGCGGCTTTTCATCCCAAGGCTGAAGATGACCTCGCTGTTGGGATGATTGTCGTGTAGACGACCGGGCTGAATCCAGTAAGGATCAACTCGGCACCAAGACGCCGCAATCTACGACCTGCAGATGTTGCTGCTGCACATGTGCTGTGCCCCTTCGCTTGGAGGTGGGAGGCAAGTGCAAGCTTGCAATGTCGCTTGACTCGCTTGAATGCAGTATTCTTGTCTTCTTTCGCAGTGCGCACACAATCGACCTGCAGACAGCATTATTTCGATCCAGCAGTGCACAGGTGTGTGGTGTGCTGCCATGCTCGTACTGTACGGACTTGGCTTGGTAAAATATCACATTGAGACCCGTGCAACCAGCCGATCAGACATACAGTACCTTGTTGGACTTGGTTGTAATGGGAAAAGGGACGAACTGTGAATCACAAATGTTACAGAGGAAGAGAATAAGAAGCAACCTGAGCCGACGCGGTTCCTCGGAAATGCAGATCGCCACCAATTCTTCCGTGCCGGGGCATCCTTCCATCAAGCCACCATCCAAGGATCTGTCTTGACAACATCTACCAAGGTATATCTTTTCATTGTCAAAGACGGGTAAATTCACGACGCTTCATTTGTATCTCTTGGCTACCTAATCGCTACGTGCCGTCTCGACGCTTCCTGCAGACTACGTGCAACATGGCCGTTCACCACCCCTGTCGCACGGTTCGGCGTCAGTCGCGGACACAGCAAGAAGTGTGAACATTATTGCAACCGATGATGAACATTCATATATCTCGCATTGAGGGTGAGCCTTGGGCCGAAGTTGTCTTTAGCGAGGCGGATTTCTTACGCGATGCAAGTAGTGTCTATCTGCCTGTTCCTCAACTTCCACCTCCACCTCCACTTCTTTATTTGATATACGCGGTCTGCACACAGTCACTACCTCTACTACCCTCTCTTTTGCGCGGAGAGCAGTTTGCAAGATGCTTCCTGACAAACAGCACAATCCCATGGCCATGCCGCTCGATTCAGAAGATATGAAGGGGTTTGAGGTCGATGGATCTATCCCAGATCGATACCGAGGTTCTGCAGGTGAGCAGATGAATCTGCCACATATCGCGCAAGAATGCACGTGCTGACACAGAGAAAGCCGATCGGAGAGACATGGCGATGCTTGGGAAGAAGCAGGTGTTGCGAGTAGGAATGATGGCAGCTAGAATCGTGGGCTAGTATGCTTGCTAACCGGTTACATAGCGCAACTTCAAGTTTGTCACTATGCTCGGCTTCGCGTCGACTGTGATGGCAAGTTGGGAAGTGCTCCTTGTACTGTTCAAGTTGACACTCTACACTGGAGGGTTTCCCAATCTGTTCTGGGGCTTCATAGTGAACGTCTGCGGCATGCTGTTCGTTTACGCCTCGATCGCGGAACTGGCGTCGATGTAAGTGAATGACCACAGACTGAACATCAAGCCCAGCTGATAGCGTTCTAGGTCCCCGACTGCTGGCGGACAGTACCACTGGGTCTCTGAATTTGCACCTCCCAGAGTTCAGAAACCCTTGAGCTATCTTGTTGGTATGGGACATCTTGGCCTAATGTGAATTTCAGCAGCTGACACAGGTTCCCAGGCTGGCTTTCTGCCATCGGATGGCAGGTATACCTCGCCGGTGTCTGCTTCATGGTCTCGTAAGTAGTATCATGCAAGATTGATTGGAAGAGCGAAGGAAAGCCACCGATGTGAACAAGAGCAACGATTCATTCCCACCTGCTGACAAACGTCAGCGGCATCATCCAAGGTCTCATTGCCCTCAACGACGAGTCATACGTTCCCCAGAGATGGCACGGTACCCTAATCACCATCGCCATCATTTTTAACGCCATTCTCTTCAACACATTCCTGGCTGTCAAGCTCCCATTGATCGAAGGCATTCTCCTTGGTCTGCACGTTTGCGGCGTGTTTGCCATTGTCATCCCTCTTTGGGTGATGGGTCCACGGACTCCTGCCAGGACAGCGCTGTTGGATTACCAAAATCTAGGCGGGTGGGATTCGATGGGACTTGCGGCGCTCATTGGAATGGTGACTCCTTTGAACGTGCTTATCGGCTATGACTGCTCTGTCCACATGTGTGAGTTTTACTGAACCGTCAGCTCTTACATGACTTTCATACTGACTCTCCAAAATCATAGCCGAAGAAATCGAAGACAGCAGTCTCGTCCTTCCGCGAGCCATCATGTGGAGCGTCGCTCCTAATGCCATCCTTGGACTGCTGGTGATTGTGACGTTAGCTTTCACTTCAGGCGACGTCCAGCAAATCTTGCAAACCCCAACCGGAGAACCGTTCATCCAGATCTTCTACGACGTGACCCAGAGCAAAGCGGCAGCAACTGTGATGGCATCGATTGTCATCATACTTCTTTGCTCTTGCTGCTTTAGCGAGGTCGCGACTTCAAGCCGCCAGCTTTGGTCTTTTGCGAGAGACCGTGGTTTCCCAGCCTCTTCGTGGCTTTCACACGTATGTGATTTCTTTGAAATTGGAATGCACGCCACTCCAGTCACTGACGTTCAAATTAGGTCCAAGCAGGCTGGAACATCCCCGTGCGCGCCGTACTCGTCTCCTTCGTCGTAGTTTCAGCACTCGCCTGCATCAACATTGGCTCTACCACAGCCCTCCGATCCATCTCATCTCTGGGTGCGGTCGCCATTCTCAGCTCCTACTTGGTCGTCATCGGATGTCTGATCTGGCGACGTCTATACGGAGCGCCATTGCCACCACGGAGATGGTCGCTTGGCAGATTTGGGCTGGTGATCAACATCGTTGCCGTATGCTTCATTCTTCCTCTCTGGTTCTTTGCTTTCTGGCCGACTGCCACGCCGGTGACTGCGGAGACGATGAACTGGGCTAGCGTCATCTTTATGGGAGTCCTTTCCATTGCTGTGGTGTACTACCTTGCTAAGGGTAGGCGGGAGTATGATGGCCCTGTTGCGTTAATTAAGAGGGAAGAGTAGTAGGAGCTTAGTGGGCACATGTATAGACGCGGCTATTGCTCCGAGTGAATGAGATCTGTGTACACACATGCCATAGCATCTTGCGACAAAGTCATAGCTTCACGGCTGCGTACAGCGCCCAATCGCACGAGGTCCATCTTTCCGACCGTATTGCGAATCGATATCAGAACCATCGTAGTAATGAGTCGTTATATCAGCTTAGGAAGTGATGTCTCGTCTCGAAGAGGACGGATTGGAGGAAAGGAGACGTTGGTTAAGATAGGTAGGGAAGGCAACAGACTGCCGAGGCAACCCCGAGCGAAAGCCTGCAACCATCTGATCTTATGCGAACAATCATCAAATAGTCCTAGGAACATTCATTCACCACATCGCAACACCATGCTACGCACACCAACAATGAGCAAGGCGCTCACTCTCTCAACGCGCCTCTCGCGCAGCATCACATTGCCTGCCAGCGCGGCCCGGACGCGAAACTACGCGACCGCAGGACGAGAACCGACCGAACTCAACACGATCACAACTCTCTCCAACGGCATTCGCGTGGCGACGGAAGCGCTCCCTGGACACTTCAGCGGCGTGGGTGTTTACGTCGATGCCGGATCAAGATACGAAAATGATGGCCTACGAGGAGTTTCGCACATTATCGACAGACTGGCCTTCAAGTCCACGACTAGGAGGAGCGCAGATGAGATGCTGGAGTCGATAGACAAGCTCGGTGGAAATATTCAGTGCGCATCTTCGCGAGAGAGCTTGATGTACCAGTCGGCGACTTTCAACTCTGCTGTACCAGATGCAGTGGGCATATTGGCTGAGACGATCCGGGACCCAAAGATCACAAACGAGGAGGTGGACAGACAATTGGAGACCGCAGATTATGAGATTGGAGAGATCTGGAGTAAGCCGGAATTGATCCTGCCAGAGCTGGTGCATATGGCTGCTTACAAGGACAACACTCTCGGTCACCCACTGTTGTGTCCTGCGGACAGGCTCCGTGAGATTGACAGCAGGACTGTGGAGGCATACCGCAGCGCTTTCTTCAGACCAGAAAGGACCGTTGTTGCATTCGCTGGTGTCCAACATCAAGAAGCCGTGCGACTCGCGGAACAGTACTTTGGAGACATGACCACACCCTCGATCACCACCTCGGCCGCGCCGGAGCAACAAATACAATCCCCTTACTCGACATCACAGACAGCACCGCAACAGGACTCGCGGCTGATGTCGAAAATCCCCTTCTTCAAGAACCTCTCCACGTCGGCGACGCAGAACGCATCCGTATCGCCCGAACAATCACAAATAATTACCGACCCTCTCTCGGTACCAGTCGAGTACAACCAAGCAAGTCAATACACCGGCGGTTTTGTCGAACTGGCTCCTCTGCCCATCCCTCCCAACCCCATGCTTCCTCGCGTCTCTCACATTCACCTGGCATTTGAGTCTCTCCCCATCGACTCACCCGACATTTACTCTCTTGCAACCCTGCAAACACTTCTCGGCGGTGGCGGTTCATTCTCAGCGGGTGGTCCCGGAAAGGGCATGTACTCTCGCCTGTACACCAACGTCCTCAACCAGTACGGCTGGGTCGAGAACTGCATGGCCTTCAACCATGCATACACCGACTCGGGCCTTTTCGGCATCAGCGCCGCGTGCGCCACACAGTACGTCCCGCGCATGCTCGACACGATGGCACGCGAATTATCGCTGTTAGGCACTGAGACTGGCCTTGGTCGACTCAGCGAAGTCGAAGTCAAGCGGGCGAAGAACCAGCTCCGCTCGTCTCTCCTGATGAACCTGGAATCACGCATGGTCGAGCTTGAGGATCTCGGCAGGCAAGTGCAGGTCCACGGCAGGAGGGTGCCGGTCAAGGAGATGGTGGCCAACATTGAAAAGGTCACCATCGCTGACTTGCGCCGCGTCGCGAGGCAAGTATTCGGCGGTGAAGTCAAGAACCCTGGCAATGGCAGTGGAGCTCCTACTGTGGTGTTGCAGCAGGGTGAAGAAGAGGGTGTCAAAATGAAGCAGCTTCCTTGGACGGAGATTCAAGACAGGATCACGAGGTGGGGACTTGGAAGAAAATGAATTGAGTGAATATACAAGGCACGATGAGTTTTTGGGCTTACAGTTGCATTGCATGGGTGTTTGGTCATTTGCGGGAGAGAGAAAAAGCGGTGCGGCACCGCTTTGTACGATAATATGTACATCCTCACTCAGCTCTGACTACTGAACAGAAATTAGTCAGAGGGGCATGTGTACGTGTAAAATTCAAGTGTATTAATACAATACTGTCAGAGACACAAAAAAAAAACCAACACTTCCTTTACCTCTTCTTATCATCGCCATCGCCATGCCGACGCAGGCCTCAACAGTCTTTGACAACTTCGGCTTCGAATGTTGAGTAAGACAAGCCCCTCATCACAATCCATCATATCAGATAGACTTGGAGATTGCTGGCAGGTGTCTTGCCCTGGAGAGTCGAGAACTCGAGATCTCTCTCAGAAATCCCCAAGTCGCCGTTAGTCACCGTTAATCACGAGGCAAATCGAAGACACATTTTTGTTCCCGAGTATTCACAAACAAAATCTTAGCGCAAAGATCCACGATCCGCCTTCCAAGGCTTTAAACTGTGATGTGATGTATGTCTCAGACATTTCTCCCTGTGCAGCCACTCGTAAAGCGACTTCCGATACCATAGATAGCGCTTGCCGTTTTGCGAGAGTTCTAGACTCTTTTCCAGGCTGGTTTTTCTTGTCTGCAACTTTGGTCTGTAACGGCTGTGTTGATCCGTGTGTTTTGTTGTTGGGTTTGTTGACGGTGTTTTTGTGTGTTGCTCTGGTTTCGCCTTACCGGTATCGGAAGGAGTTACAGTAGGTTGTTGGTGGCGCTCACAAACATGGCAAGCGTCACAAGGAGTCGGTTGTGAGGTGGGTGGCTTGGTAGTATGCAGGGAGGTAATTGGGAGAGCGAGAGCTCTTTCATTTACACTAGCAGTCATTTATTGACCTCCTGAGCCGGAATATAGAGAGAGGGGACTCGCGGATCACTAAAGGGCGAAGGATCTCTTCGTCTTCTCAACCCATTCCCCTTCACTACAGTACTGTAACTACATACATACTACATACCAAGCTTCTGTGATCCACGCAATTACCGCAAAGACACGGCAATCTCTTGGCCTTGTTTCTCACCCTCACCCTCACCCGTTGCCGTCCAGTCAGCTTGTTCTTTTCTTAGGTTGAGTTGCTACTGACGTAAGGTAGCCGTCCTCGCGCGTGCCACCCAGGGATCGGGATCAATCACAACCACTTGCCGGCAAGGCAGACTGACACTTGCCTCATATTCGCGCTCCAACACCTCCCAACAATCTACCGCGTGACTGCCTTTGCGCGATAGAATGCTAGGCTCTTCCGGTCCAGCTACGGCTAGTCTTCACACCTCGACCTCGAGTGCAATACCCACCTCGCCGACTAGGCCCTCGAGACTGAGAGGCCTCTCGTACCTTCGTAACTACACCCACAATCACCTGCACGCCTCTTCTTCCCAGCGCGCAGAACAGCAGCAGCAGCAGCAGCGACAGCAACAACAGCAGCAACAGCAACAGCAACAACCCGCATCGCCACGCGCCGAGAGGCCCTCCTCGCGCCGGAGCATCAGTTATCCGACCGAGTCCGTTAGCCCGAACGCAGCGGCGGCCTCGAGGTCGGGTTCGCAGTCGGGAATTCACAGCAGGGAGGGTGGCTGGGTGCCTACAGTTCAAGGGCGCAGCGGACTCAGCAGACAGGCGATAGACCTCACCAGCACGGATACACAAGCTGCGCAGCGCGAGACAAGTCAGAGCCCGGAGAGCATGACCAGGGCCAGAGCCTCTACCGCCGTCGCTCCCCTGGTTGCGGCCGCTTCTACAGACGCTGCTATGCCTTCTACGAGTACCGCCCAAGGAAGCAAGGAATCACATCCCACGATCAGGTTCATCCCACACGTGGAGACGCGCTCAACGAGGCCTTCTCTACACTTCCAGGCTGTATCACGGACACTGAAAAACGCGAGCACTATCGTCCGTGTTGGACGCTACAGCGAGCGTGACGCTCCTACGGAAGAGGACAACACACTCCCAGTGGGCTTCAAATCGAAAGTCGTCTCACGCCGTCACTGCGAGTTCTGGTGCGCCAGCGGCCAGTGGTATGTTAAAGACGTCAAATCCAGCTCTGGAACCTTCCTCAACCATGTCCGCCTCTCGAGTCCCGGTGTCGAGAGCAGACCATACCCCGTCAATGATGGCGACGTCGTCCAGCTTGGAATAGATTTCAAAGGTGGTGAGGAAGTCATCTTCCGGTGTGTGAAGATCCGCGTCGAGTGCAACCGCGGATGGCAGAAGAGTTTGAACAATTTCAACACGTCGACCCACAAGCGATTGTTGAGAAGTGCCGGTGTCAACAAGAGCCGCGACTCCGACGCTGCAAGTGTGAACACCTCGGAATGCAGCATTTGCCTCAATCCTGTTGCGCCATGCCAGGCGCTATTTGTTGCACCTTGTAGTCACGTGTGGCACTACAAATGCGTGCGAAACCTCATTCATGGACCTAACTGGCCCAACTTCTTATGCCCGAATTGTCGATTCGTGGCAGATCTCGAAGCCGATGTCGAGCCTCTCGAAGAGGAGGAAGAATTCGAGGAACTCCCACAAGACGCCGAAGAGGGTGTGGATCCAGACCAGAGTGGTGAAACTGGCGTCTCATCAGATGATGCCGTCGACAGTTCGAATGGGAATGGAGTAGATGCAGGGAATCTCACCGACGACAGCACCACCAATCCGCGGACACCTTCGAGACTGCGTGACACTTTGTTCGTGCCACTCGATAACTCCGACCGCACAGCCAACATCACAGACGAAGAACTTGCCGGCCTGGCCGACACCGTCAGTCTTGAACCTTCTAATCCTACATCGCCCGCCCAAGCTTCGTCATCATCCGCCGTCACATCACCAGTCGCAATCTCAATGAACAGTTCCAAAACCCGAGCAGCACCCCCTCCAGACCTTATGAGCGCCGCAACACCTACATCAACAGCACCTTTCGCTCTAGGAGCAAACATCATCAGCGAAGGACCCATGACGCCTAGAAATAACGCCGGGCCGTATGTTCTCGACGGTAGGGCGGGCAGGGAGATGCCTGTGATGGAATCTCTGGCCGGGACCGTTATGAGCGATCAAGACGAGCTCGAGCTCGCGCGGGCAAGGAGTACGAGCTAAACAAGCTGAAGTACTGTGTGCTCATCACACCAACACTGGGTACCGAAGCGCTCTACGTGCTTGCATTGCAGCCGACATGTATGGCGCTGATAGCTGCCGGCAACACTCAACGCCAACGTCTTCTGGCTTGCGTCCTACAGCATTTTTTCTTGCCTTGGCTTCCATGCATGCTTCATGACACGACCGATGAGCATTTTTTGATTCCCCTACATTATCCACTGGCGGAGGACGACATTCAAATGATCCAGCAGCATGCGGTCACTTTCCTCCTCTTTTCTTTTGACTTTGAACATTAGCGGGTTTGATCTTTTCCACATGGGCGTTCTGGGTTTTGCATGCGTTGGGTTGGGTCGGGTCGGTCAGTCGATCAGCGTCGGCAGTATAGCGGTGTGGTGGGCTGGCCGTGCTTGTGGTGGTTGTGTGCATGCATGCGTAGAAAGTGCGTGCGATAATTTTTGGCATGAAACGAAAGATTTGATCTCCTCCCAGACTACTGTTTTGTCTCACTCACTAGGACCTTTCCACCTAGCCCGGACACCAGAAATGTATGCTCGGGTTTTGAGTGCCTGATGCTCTCGCGTTTACTCGCTCACTAGACCTCCACCGGCCTTCGCAGCGGCGACATCAGCGATCCAATTGACGATCCTACATCAGATATTCTCAAAACGCTGCCCACGCAGAACCCTCCTTTGACCCACTTACCGTGCGCGTAGTCCGGACGAATCCTCACTCCAATCCGAGGGCTGCCAATTGTACTTGTCGTTGCAGCCAGCTGAAGACTCGAACTTTCGAGTACGTGTATGCCGAAGTCGTCCATCATCGTCATCCGCTTCGTCTTGGTCCTCGTCTTCATCAGAGGATAGAGTATCAGAATCCATCGTGCATAAAAATATGGCGAACAGCTCTTCATCGGTCAGAGAGATTGGTGGCATTTCCCATGTTGGTGGCATGTTCTCTCTTTCTCTTGAGATCGGAGTGACAGATTAATAAACAACAAAGTAATTCCTTTGGATCAGTACAATGGAACAGATACTGCTAGTACTATTAAAGTGCCAAGAGCGCACCGAGTATCGTATTTACTCGTTGTGGAAGCAATGCATTGCTGGGGACATGTTCTGTCGAAGACGTTCTGCTTAGCGCGCGAGAATGTGTTGCTTCTCGCGCAATACATTGGGTGAGGCGGATTTGGGAGTGATGATTGGTCGACGTTAGCTACTCGTCTTCACTCCGAGATTGAGATATAGAGCTTGATGTATATTGATCCGTGTGAATGCGATACTTAGTAGTCGTTCAGAAGCGATTAACATGCTGTTCGACTAGAAGGACAACGCAAGGCCAGGAACGCTGTGGCTTATGACTGACCATGGACTTACTAGTCAATTCTGTAGTGTGCATTATCACAGCATGAGGAGAGCAAGTAGCGTTCTGTAGCATCGTTGATGCAAGTACTTCGCGTCGTGGTAGTAGCCAACATATGGTGAGAGGAAGATCATGACATCTACAAAGTTTTCATTTCGATAAACTATCCGAAAGACTATCTGCTATATCCAAGGGCCGTTAAGTGACAGAACCGAAAGAGTCCGAGCAATGTGAATTCGATCGCAAAGCACAAGACAAGGTTCAATCTGAGCAGGAGACAAAGTCGACGTGTCGTAAGGGGAAAGGTCAGCGTTCGAAGCGGAGAGTCTTGGTCGTTATTGTTGGCCGTGAAATGGTTGGTGATGGTCGGTCTGGTTTCTGGGGGTGACGAACTTGTTGGTGTTGGGAACAGCAAGCAGCGTGGTAGGACTAGAGCAACGTGTTGGGGTCGGCCGTAGCCTGCTCTGCATTCTCGACACCTTCCATGTCATCAATTTTGTTAGACTGGCTAGGCTCTTGCGAGCGCGAATGGATAATCTTTTCCTAGTCGATCAAAGTCGGCAAAGACAGGATGGCTCGCGAACTCCGGATAAAGCCTCAAGATCTGCATGCGATGGGGATAGAGCTCTGCGATGACTTCTGCCTCAGGACGGAGCAGGCTGAGGTGGTGAGTTGAGATGGCTTTTTTGGCGGTGTCCCGGCTCTTCGCTTCGGAATTCGAAGGTCCAATAAAAGAACGCAGACACGAGGGACACTCAATCTCGTCTATTTTGTTTGGAAAAACGAATTTCAGGGGACCAGCCCAGGGCAAAAAGTTGATGGTCATGAGAGGAATCAACTCTTTGACCACAATGGATTTCCAGGCAACGAGGTGCTTGGGTCCATCGGATCCAGCGAGGAAGATGTGGTCCGTCCACAAGTGATCGACGAAAGCGTCACTATCGCTGCTTATTGCGCTGCAAATCGGACATCGCACAACGATGGCAAATCCAGATGGTGCGTGGTCCGATTGCACAGAACCAGAGACAGAGACGACGGCAAGACCTTCAGTTCCCAGGCTGGACGCGGCTGCCAGTATCTCCTCTTTGGTGTGGGTGGCGGCATGATCCAGTAGCTTGCATGGCTTGATGTGTTTGCCGCATCGCCACAAGGGACACTTGCGCGCCTTACGGGGAGTTGCATTCAAGACTGCACGGGTTCCTCTGTCGTGTGTGTGCGCACGCTCAATGTGGACACCTAGAGTCTCCAGGGTAGATCGTCGGAGACTACACCTCTTGCCAGGGCATGTTGTAAAGATTGTGTCACGAGTGTGGCATGCTTTGATGTGAGCAGTGAGCTTGTCCGATCTAGTGAAGGTCCATGGTAGCCCTTTGTTGTGGCAGTCTTCCGCGCGACATACGAAAACGCCGGGAACATCACTATGTTTTGCTTGAACATGGCGCGCTAGCTCCCATTTTCGCGGAAATGTACCCTCGTGTATGCAACCATCGAAGTTGCACCTAAGCTGTCGAGGCCTTGTGCGTTCGTGGGGGCGGGGACAGTCGTCTCTCAGCTGCTCAGGGGTCTCAGTAGAAGAGGGGACGTCGGTTTGATGCGGTAGCTGGGGAGGAATGGCTGACATGCACATGGGATTCCGAACCCTCATGGGTATTCTGTCGCCCTTCAGTTAGCTTGTGGCTTTTTTTTTTACTCACCTGATTGGGTCGGCATAAGGCATGCCAGCACCATGGTTGGTCCAGTCAGCTGCGTTGATGTCGAATGATACATCCTGCAAGTAAGACGGGGCGCTGTCGAACGCAGCTAGTGCTTGACCAAGAGGAAAGAGGGCGCTCTGCGAGGCAACCTGAGGACCGAACAGTCCAACTGGCTGATCCATCCAGGGGTTTGCGTCGGAGGGCGGCATTGTCACTTGGTCGTTGAGGACGGGGCCGAGAGCGCTCTGGGGGGCAATCCCAGTACCGAATCTGAAGGTCTCATTGGTCCAGGGGTTTAGGGTGTAGTCGAAGTATGGCCCTGTGTTGAGAGATGGCATCGCTTGTCCGTCCGGTGCGAAGTCTGGGATGCTCTGAGCAGCAATTTCGGGTAGTAGGGACTCGATCGGCTGATTCATCCAGATTCCCCAGTCGAAGGACGAGTCTTCTTCGGCGTCGAAAGACGATGCGATTGGTTCTTCGTCCGGGGCGGAGTTGAAGGCGCCTGCAGGCTGACCTGCATGCGTTGGCTGGTGGCTGTTTTGGAAGT
>Ga0265797_10006735_pt1 | contig 16087 bp, 11 predicted proteins | sample P2T30metagenome_FD_192433 | JGI IMG/M metagenome (GOLD analysis project Ga0265797, IMG submission 192433) | Plant litter microbial communities from East Loma Ridge, Irvine, California - P2 T30 | ecosystem: Environmental > Terrestrial > Plant litter > Unclassified | place: USA: California... | reverse complement strand
CTCAAAGCAATCGCCAACGAGAGCCTGTGCTCCAGATCAACGTACGATATAATTCGCGACATTCGGGAACTTACGGATGCCTTCATCTCAGACAGCGCAGCTGCAGGAGATGCCGGAAGCCGGAGTTCACCAATGTCTCTCGCCCTCAGGGCTTCTGAGATGCGCGAACGATTGGAATCATTGCCGTCCGCACACACTCCAAATATGGCTACCACGAACGACTTGGTCTACGAAGCATGTCGAATAGCTGCTCTCATTTACACCACAGCGATCGACATGAGCGTTCCGTTCTCGGTTGCTGCAACACACGTCTCATCAGTAGGCCAGCGGACTACACAAGTGCCGACGACTCACTATGTCTCCACTGAATTACTGCTCGGGGCATTGGGGCGTACTGACATAGCCAATCTCTGGAAATATATGTCAGGCGTTCTGTACTGGGTGTGCGCGGTTGGTGCCCGTACATCCGCAACAATCAATATTGGGAGACAGCCCAGCAATCTAGCTCAGATACGCGAAATCTGGGTTCGGCGGTGTCTCATAATGCACGCGACGCGTACAATGATCGTCCTGGTACTTGAACATCCCGCGCCGGTTCTTATCGCCCAGCAGAGGCTTCTCAGAGTCCAAGAGTTGATCGCCTCTGGGAACCGAAAGGTGTTCGGCCATATCTAGGTTGGCTTCAAACAGCATTGTTGCTTTTGATTTCGTCAGCTTGAAGGTATTTGTGTACTGCTTACGATCTCAACATCTTGGGTGGTTCAGGCGGTGGGACTTTGCTGCATTATGTGGGATCATCGAATACAAATACTTGTCCACATCAAGACTAAAGAAACGCATCTTATTCAGCGTGACCCACTGAGTTGAACTCGAACGATCGTACGCTGACTTTCAGAATAATGTACAACGCCCGAGAGGCTGGCATGGTGGATACAGACATCTGGAATCGTGGTACCACCCGTGACCGGCCGATCCTGCTCGACCCGTGGGCTTGCTGGGCCTTCCAAACGCATGCCTGAAGCCTTGGACTATGCCTTGGTATGTTTCGCGTGATCGATCTTCGAAGAAAGACCTGGCTACGTCTGATGGGGAAGGGAGCACTACGGCATCCCGCGGTGGCACTGGGGTGTGATCCATCAGCCGGGTTGAGTCCAGGCTTATGCCAACAGTCTGGTAGCTCATAGCTCAAGCTTCTCACTTCAGCCGTCATCTTCCAAAAGCCAAAATGATTCGACAGCTCAATTTGCTTCAGATTTGACGTTGCTGACTGACAGACCCACAACTGGTGCCTGTGAGGGTAGCGCCCAGAAGAAGCGCTACTGCGGCACTGATGCGCGGTAGACATGAATATCGGTGTTCATGCAGTCCACCGTTCTCGGGAAATACTGTGTTGCTCTATGTGTTGTCTCATACGGTACTTGGAGGGGAATGTTGTTGGTCCGCATCAAAACATCGCGGCTGGGCAATGTTCTCAAACGAATCACGTCATAGATGGTCTGTGCGCACAAACGCAGCACTCGATGTCGTCGCTGCAGGTCACAACCATGGCCAGAAGCAATGAAGGCTCGGTTTATGACATCTTATCACAAGAATAACAACAAGGGTGTGACTAGCAGGTTGCGGCATCTGACCATCGCCAGGTGCTTCGTCGAGCACGAGGTACTGACTCGGCAAACAAGCAACATGCTTGTCTGGTCAATCTCCTGTACTCCCTCCCAATGGATCTGTCAACAAAGACAGTTCATGCACTTTCCGCACAGAGATTCAACGAGTTTCAATTTTAGCTGTACTTTAGTTTACTTGCTCTCAACATGTCAGCCGCTACGGACGCTGATGCTGCTCAGAATATTCTAATCAGGGTGAGTATTCTGATAACAGGAGCCAACCACGAGAGCTGATGATCCGCGCTGATGCACGCCTGCCTGGTCGGTATTACGATAATTGCGAAGACATGGAAGGCAAGCTCGTCCGAGCCGTGGGCACAGCAACCTGCGGCTTCCGGTGGGTCCGTTCACGAGTATTCGGCCCTTGGGCTTACTACCACCGTTGTCCGGGGTCAAGCAAAAGGAGCGACCACTTTATAAAGCGTTCAGGCCCACGTTATGTACGATGCGCACGAGAGATATCATTGCAGTAAGCGTCATACTTGGCTTCTGCTTCCTGTTCATCATGGCCCTTGTTACTCGCATCCTGCTGCACAAGCATTCGAAACCAACCACGGAGGATATCCCCATCACGGATGGCAGTGGGGATCAACATTACCAGTTTTCGCACATATCCAACGCTTGTAAACGGTTGTTTACGCCGAGACAAGAGTATCCGAAAGGACAGTGGGTGCCTACCTTGTCGGGCATGATAAAGGCTGGAGATGAGGGCTTGTTTCCTTCGGCCCTATTCGCCAACCTCCAAGCACATCCTGGCGAGCTATCTCTTCAATCGTTGTACGAAATCTTTGTCGAAGAACTACGAACGCAATCGATGTCCGACCGATCCGCATATTCTGGGGAATTTGCACGATTCCTTTCCAGTACGAGGAGGACTGTCAGCGGGCCCAAGAGAACTCAGTCGATATCACACAGAGCTACCAGTCGAGGGCGAGCTGATGCATCTAACGGACGACCAAGAAAGAGCTTAGATCTCTCTGTGGCAGAGAGAGGACTCGGACGGGGAATATCCATGAAACGGCCCACACCGATTCTTGTCTCTATGAATGACGGATTGCCTGATTTGATGAAAGAGAAGAGCAGACAAATGTCATGGTCAAGAGATGGACAAATTGCGCTATCTCGCTATGGTAGTATCGGCATCAAAGTCACTCCCGGGGAGCTTGCTGCGCTTTCGATAATCCTTGGCTGCCAAATAGCCGTTGGCGGGAAGAGCGAGTATATTCCGCATAAGAAAGGAGCATTCCACATCTCGTTTTCGTCATCGGTGACAGAGGACGGCAAGCATCAGATCACTCTCCGCCAACACAAGCGCAATACGACACATCTACCTGCTCGAGGCTCTGGGTTTTCACCATTGTTCTCCAAGCATATCGCCGGAGGGTCGCTACCATATGCACAAGACAACCGATGTGTGCAAAGCATCTTGGTCAACAATTTGACGCTCAAAGCAGTACAATCGGGCATGCCAGTCTGTCTCCATGACTCCAGCTTCGAGACAAGGCAGTCGAGATACGTCAGTATGCTCCCAAGCTCACGAGAATTCAAGTTCCACATCGCGAGCACAATACAGAATCCACAGCCATCAAACCCCGTGGTTGATGCCATTAGCGCATTGCCCTTCATGGGAGGTCTCGTCCCTCTCGCATCCATTCCACTCATAAAAACTGTTCAATTCGTTGCGTGTGGTGGTCTCGCACCATCTCGGCTCCTCCAACGACTCGAGGGGCTTGTCGACAAGGTGAACAGACAAGCGCCGCACCTCAAAATCTTTGGCCCCCTGTACGAAACAAAGAATCTGGCTATCCTGTATCGTGAGCGCGAGCGCCTTGGTAGGCTGGCTAAGGGTACAGGTGTTGCCGATACTATCGCCGACAAAGCCTCACGAATGCAGCGATACGTCACACTGCTCGAGAGATTGATGGCGCTCGTGCCCGACATGAAGCCACGAGACATCCTCGCTGCCGTGCAAAAAGCGACAAAGGAGGAGCTTGAGCACGCATATCTCGATGCCGTCGCTGCTTACCGCACGAGTCCCTCTCGTTCATCATCCGTTGTTGACTCGCACGGCTGTCCAGAGTCTGATGCGCGTAGCAAGCGTGCATCGACCTCCTCGCAAGGTAGTGGTCACCGCTCGAACCGCTCGAGTTCGGCTTCAATAATCACGTTCGTGTCACCCGTCTCTTCCGGCGACGCTCAGACTCAGACATTGGCCAAGCAAGTTGAGCGACTCCTCAAGGCCGAGTTGCCACTGTCGGTCGAAAGCATCGCAACGGTGGCACGACTCGTGATCGCGGCGTGGACATTGAGTGTCGAACCCGTGGCTTGGGAAGACGGTGAGGCGGGCTTCCGCGTTCCAGAACTGGAGAAGCTTCCCGAGAAGATGGTGATGTGTTGATCAAAGCTGTTCGTGTCATGGGCGCTGGAGGATCGGCTGCGTAAGGTCTGGTTTTGGGATCCCAATAGGCGTTTTGACGCGATATCTTTTGCTCAGTTTGTTTTCAGATACCACATATCATTCATTAGTCGTTCCGAAAAACTTGGAATAAAACAACGATAACTTCAGACCGTAGAAGTCAACACGTGACTTGTACTCAGTTCCACTCTGCAAGACCACCATGTCCCTCAGCCACCGAACAACTGAAGCGCCACAGTCCACAATCGTTGCCTTAAAGTCCTTCGGACTCCGGAATAGACGGGAGTTTCACGATCTGCACACAAGCATGTACACTTGCGCTTGCTTCCGCCAACTTCCGCGCGCACCCATGTGCGCACGCTGATCACGGCAACGGGCGCTCTAGAGAATGGTTCGGCATTGCCAAGTCTTACTTTCGTCAAAGAATAACTATAGCTTCAAGTGAGGTATGTCGCTGCCCGGGTGCCGGTAAGTGCGAGATCCGCGCAGGTGATGTGCAGTCTTCGCAATGGAGAATCGGGTTTCAATCGGCCGAGAGAGGGAAATTGCACATAAGTGGGATTCGATGGCTGGATGTAAGCCTCGTAATGCAATTCTTAGGATGCAGAAAGACCGACGATAAAATACCCGCATGTCCTAGGAATAAATGAATAGCCCCGATCGTCACTTCATCTGGCACAAACCTATGGACCAACGTAGATTTTGATCGACTTGGCTTGCAAGTATGCCATCAAGCCTTCTTTACCCAGCTCTCGGCCATTTCCACTCTGCTTGTATCCGCCGAACGGCAAATTATTGTCGGGCATGTAAGCGCCATTGACGGCAATGGTACCAGCCTTAATTTTTGAGGACACGCGAAGCGCTCGTGCAATATTGCTGGTGTACACACATGCTGTTGATGTTAGAGAACGGCGCACTCGAACAGATAAAGGGTGGACAAACCTGACAGACCGTAAGACGTGTCATTGGCAAGCTTGATGCCTTCTTCCTCAGTCTCGAAGGTAAGCACTGTTAGGACAGGACCGAAGACCTCCTCTTTGTAGATCGTGCTGTCCTTCTTGGGGTTCATGAAGATCGTCGGTGTGACAAACGCGCCCTTGTCGCCTTTGCGCTCGCCGCCTGTAAGTAGTGTTGCTTCTGACTTGCCAGTCTCGATGAATCCTAGAACGCGCTGGAGTTGAGCTTTATCCGCGAGCGGACCAAGCATAGTAGACGGCTCGCTAGGATCACCCATGCTGCCTTCAGCACCTTTGAAGTGTGCTTTCAACGTCTCGATGAACGAATCAGCGATGCCGGACTGAACAAAAAGACGGGACGCGGCGATGCAAGCTTGACCGGAATTAAGAAGGAAGCCCTGCGAGTTGCCTCTGATAGCAACGTCAATGTCCGCGTCATTGAACACAAGAGATGGTGATTTCCCGCCGAGTTCCAAAGTAACCCTCTTGCCGTTGCTTTTGATTGCCGCCTCCGTGACTTTGCGCCCAGATGCACCGGAGCCCGTGAAGCTAATTTTGTCGATGTCCATGTGAGCTGCGAGCAAAGCGCCGGTTTTGCCGGCTCCAGTGAGGATGTTAACCACTCCGGCTGGAAAGCCAGCTTCTTTGATCAGCCGTGCCATGACAAGCACAGCGTAGGGAGACTTTTCTGAGGCTTTGAAGACGAATGTGCTGCGAAGAGATGAAGTAAGTATATATCGCTGTTGGCAATTGCACTCATGCACTTACTTGCCCGCTGCCAACGCTGGTGCCAACTTCCAAGCCATGGTCCTAGTCGAGTCAGTATTACAGCCATAATCGTGCGAATTCTCTAGACACCTACAAGAGAGTCACATTCCACGGCCCAATACCCGCGCACACTCCAAAAGGTTCATACTGCGTCATCCTGAAGAAGCCGCCTTCCTCAGGATATGTCTGGCCCTCGATTTTATCGGCCCACCCAGCATAGTATCTCCAAGTAGAAGCACTCGCAGGGACGATGAAAGAACTCGTTATGGAAATCGGCTGTCATATTTTCAGTAAGAATGTACACGCAAGACGTGATCTGATGAGCTTACCTGGCCCATGGCCTGGACTTCGGCTTTTGCAAGCTCATCAGTATTGGCATCGATGAGGTCTGCTAGCTTGTTCATCGCGGCAGCACGCTGAGCACCCGTGTATGTGCTCCATGGCCCTGTCTCGAAGGCTTCACGGGCCGCAGCGACTGCAGCGTCGACTTCCTCGGGTCCAGCGAGATTGATCTCCCCTACTAGGGAATCGTCGGCTGGGTTGTATACCGAATATTTGTCAGCAGATGATCCTGCAAGGAACTGCAACGTTTAGCATCGCATCTCGAGCTTGATTCAAAAAGATCTGTCTACCTCATCGTTGATCAAATGGAAGTATTTTGACATGGTGCTTGATGGGATGACTTGTGAAAGTGAGAAGTAACGGATGCTAAGAAGTGAAGCAACCCAGTCATGTGAAGTAGGGAAAGCGGGATATTTATAACAGTTCGACGCAAAACAGCAGAAGAATTTAGATACCCCATAGACCTAGAAACGAAGCGAAATGGCATAAAAGAATACTTACACACGCAGCTTATTCTTGCGTCTGCTGGCGTAAGCCGGGTGTCGCCCCTCATCACGTTCGACCATGCGGTGAGCCTGCTCGAAATATCATCCTTTCAGGAGTATGTTGTGCGAGGCTGATCTGGTCGATTCTAATCCTCGCTCCGTCCAATTCTGCCCGAAAATGGGTACGTCCCAATTGACTTCGTGAGCAGCTGTTGATCAATGTGGCGATGAACAGCATCTTGCTGCTTGTGAGGAGCGGAGCTTCAGCCTTTCATGTAGCCACCTGGCTAGGGCTTACAAATTTGTACAATGGCATGCAAACAGTCAGAGTAATCAGAAGGCGGCGCGAAATCATGCCTTGGCGGCGCAGCAAATGCGCAGCGCGAGTGATGGGCAAAATGCACGAAGGAAGAAGACAAGAGTCTGAGTTCGTGGTCAAAAGGGGAAAACTGCCCAATTAGGAATGTGCAGGATGACGCTAAATTGATGACTAAGTACGGAGGCCTGTTAGCTGATGTTGCTTGAGCTTCCGTCTCGTAATCTTGCCTCTTTCCCCATCTTCACATGCATGCGAAGACACCTTAGATGTTACGATCCTGCTGGCGCATAACGTCGACAAGCTGGTTGTCTGGCATTTGATGTGCTTCGTAGGCGCAGTAGCCCAAGTACTCTATTCGACATCCACCTTCAGAACCGCATCCTGGACCTGCAACCAAAAGTCGTGCTTCACCAGAGCATGTTCGAACCAATCTGTACCAAGCCTCTCGCTCATTTCCTTATCATAGCACATGCGTGTCTTCTCCAAAATTCTCATGTCAATCCCCTCCTTCTCGTCTTGTCTAGCCAGTATCTCCGACCGCAGTATTCGCTTCGCCAGCACAGCTGGATCCTCGAATTCTTGTGCCGGACGATCCGAGCCCAAGATCTTGTTGCGCAGGAGTCGCATGAACGGCTTGCGCGTTCGCGGATTATTCAGACCCGTTGCGCCATTCTTGGCTTCTGGTAGGCTGATGGCCGGCCCTTTCGCGATTTTTTTGTCTATCTGCATAATCATCTCGCGATCCTCTTGGTCGTGCGGCGGAGTGTCTATGAGCAACCAATCTCCGGTATCTTCGTCGACGAGGTTGCCATCAGACGTTGTGCGCAGTGCGCCGTGTGTGGCGTCTAGCTTGGACGAGTAGCGACGCGCTTCGTGTGGTATGCGAGGCCGGACAGACATGGCTTCTGCAGCAGACATGATTGTTGTGTTGAAGGGTCTTGTGACGGTGTGGACTGATTTCCTTTATGCCTGGTCTCTCTGACAAACGCTGCGTTTCCTCCGCTGGCGTTCAATCGGAACGGTATCTGATCGTTGGTGTGCGTCGAGCTAGCGCTCGTCGTCACTGAGTGTGGGCAAACGGCTATGTGTGCTTCCTAACTGGTGATTGATAATATTATTTAGGTTAAGATCAATACCTGCGTAGTGCATGAGTGGGTGCTGTATCATTGGACGTGCAATAGCCTAAGCCTTCGCGACATGGACGTTTCGCGCGAAACGATTTCGCTCCCAATCATCACATCGCCTCCCCCGCGGCGCATACGCGACTTCACGGAAGTGTCGTCTATGAAGGCCTCGTGTTGCAGGTCACATTCACCAGCGTCTGTGCACAGTACGGCACATCCGTGTCTGCCAGTTTGTAGAGCGATGCTCTGGGTACGTTTTCTCTCGTTCTATACCATGATTGTCTCGCTGCCATGCTCTACCGCTCCATGATCTTCCATCTAAATCCCTTCAGAGATTCGTACACCCTCCTACAGTGATCTCACGGAAGGAACCACTCAAGCGCCTCACAGGCCGTGACTCGCCATAAGAACAACAAACAACGCCCTCCCAGACTTAGTCCTCTCCTTCCCCTCTTATACTACTCAAACGCCCTAAAAAGGACTAACCCCCTCGCGACACTGCATACTCTTCGCCACCGTCCCCAAATCACTCACAACTTCAATACCCGGCCAAACCAAAGCACTACCACACACATCAGCATATATCCCAACATCCCCTCCCTCCATATCTCACAGGTACAGTACTCACATCGTCTTAACACCCGCCTTCACATCCTCCAGCGTCCGCGGCAACTGCATCGCGTCACCATTACACCCCGGCACATCGTAGAAAAGATAGTAGCCGCCAGCGTCGGGGCCAATGGAGATGGGGAAGGCTGGGAAGGGCGCGTCGGGGCCGCGTAGGTCGAGGCAGGACTTTGTGGGGGCGCGCCAGAGGCAGGGATGGGTGGGGGATGGGTGGAAGTGAGAGGAGGGGCAGAGGTAGACGCCGCCTGGGGTGCCGGTTGGGGAGGGGGTGGGGAGGGTGGGGAGGAGGAGGAGGAGGAGGAAGATGGAAGAGAGGAGAGTGAACATTTTGGGAATAGACTGAGTGTGGTGATAGAGTGTGGTGAGAGAGTTCGCTGATGGGTACGTGAGGGGTGTGTATAAATTGGTCTGAGGCGGAGGGAGAATATATCAGCTACGGGCTAGTCGATGGTGATGCGAAAGTACGTTTGTTCGTTTTGCAGACTGCGAGCGCGTTATGGGTCGGCATGTGACCGTGGATTGGGACTGGAAGAGTTATCGGGGCACTGAATTGAAGGTGTTCATTCATTGTAGCCTCTAGGCTGAACACATGTGTTGTAACTCTTCATTGTAAGTACTCGAACTTGTAGACTGGCGAGCGTTCTACTAAATCAAAGTGCAAAACTTCTCAAATCTCTGGCCTCCGCTTGTGGCTGTAATCCAATTGACCATATCCGTCCGCACTTATATCGCAACCATCAATATCAACCGCCCAGCCTCTTCGCGTTCGTGCTCAGCAAGCACACTTCAAAAAAAATCGTTCTGCACCACATACTGAGTCCCTGAAGACCCTCAATATGTGCCAGACCCGGACAAGTCAATTTCCTAGAGACATGTCTTAGCCGAAGTTTGCTCCCAGACCACAAATACTCACTCAAGTTTCCTCCCAGAGTCCAAAAGAATCGGAAGAGCTGGGCAACCACAAGCCTTGTCCTTGTGAAACGTGCAGTATCCGCCGTAGTTGGGTCCTATGGAGCGCGAGATGAAAGTATCAGGGCTGTAGAAGATGCAGTTCTGGCCAGAGTCTTGGGGAGGGGACCAAATGCATTTGCCCTTGAAGTCTGGAAAGTCGCAGTGGTAGATGGCGCCTGGGACGCCTTCGCCTACTTTGCACGTTAGGGAGGCATGGAAGTCGCTGGTGGTGTGCGGACTGGTTAGGGAGCCGGTGAGGTTGCTGGTGCTGGTGGTGGGGAGAGTGGCTGCCATGGCGGTGGCCAGGAAGAAGGATAGGAGGGCGAGCATCGTTGAGATGTTCTTGTTGTGTATGCTGGGATCCTGAAGTCTACGAGATGTTGAGAAGGTGACGTTTGTATGACCCTGAGTAGTATTAAGGAGACGAGAGGGCTCAAGGATTGAGGTGTGTCAGAGTGGTGAGAAAGAAAACATTGGGAGCCCTATATGAACCTGGGGACACAAACAAATTCAAAGCGGTCATACATCCTGCCATCACGCCAATCATGCCGTCTTCACTGATTGATATTGACATTGCGCCGGCTCAAACGCTGGAAGAGCTGGGATTGAATGTCGCCCGTTATCGGTGCGTGATGGGTCGAGAGCATGATGCAGTGGGCTCTTCTCATAATCAAGGAGACGCTGCAGTTTTGAACCGTCCGCAAACTCACCTTCTTCGTCGTCACAGAGTGTAACATGTTGTACGATGTGGTGTGATGGAGTGAAAGGTTGGCAGCGCGACGCGTCAACGTGCAAAAGAAAAGACGCGCTAATCGAGTCATGCACAGTTCTTCCCTTCTCACGAGAACTTCTTCGAGCTCCACCATCACTGCAACACAATGCCATTTACCGCGCGCATACCCGTGGTTGAGTTCCGGTCGCTGCTCCTCCCACCCATTCGAGTCTCACTGCGAACAGTGCAGGCATTGTACCGCCCGCAACACCGCCCCAGCGCCGTCCGCTCGCCGCAATGCCTCGCGCAACGAAGATCGCTCGTGTTATGGAAGACTGCAAAAGCCGAGACGACCCTCGGACAGCACACAGTCTTGCCATTCGACCGCTACCTTGTCGCTGATCCAGCTGAATCAGCACACCTAGTCACTCTGGTCCACGGCAAAAAGACAATTGCAGAGAACATATCGCTGGCAGAGGTGTACGAAAAGCACGTGAAGCCTGGGCAGCTGCTGTATCTCAAAGACGGCATCGACAAGAAATTGGCCGAACGAGTGTCGAGAATGAAGGACGAGGAGACGGTGCTTGCGCACCGCACATATGGCATCGTAGAGACCGGCACGATCCCAGGCAACAAGAGGAGCCCCGATTCAGGCAAGGGGCGGGGCGCCTTCAGAGTTACGCCTCTGACCTTGGCAAGTCCTCCAGACTACTTGATGCGCTCGCTCGATCGCTCGTACCAATTCATCGATCACGGCGCGCCCGTCGAATTCAGCTTCGCTATCAAGCGCAGCCCGATCAAGAAGGAGGACAAGTGGAAAGGCATAGACGATAAAGAGTCATGGCCGTGGATACACGAGCACTTCCCGCACTTACGGCCAGACTTTATCCTGAAGTCGATGCCCGAGGGCTCGATGTGGTCAGTAGAGCCAGTGTCTGACGGACGAAGGTTGCAATTTGTCATCATCAAACCCAGCCCGCTCAACAAAAATCCAATCAATTACACGTCGCGACTATTCAAAGTGAAAGAGTCCGTCAAGAAGCAGATCGCGCGCGGGCGGGCGCAACAATTACCCAAGTCAATGCGCCAAGAACTATCTGACTCCGGACACGAAACGTACTCTGCACTATCTAGTATGCCCATCAAGCGTGGCAGCACATCCGAAGAGAGAATCAAGCAGTCTCAGGCAGCGACGGAGGACTGGATGATGCCTGATTCGAAGAATCGGTATGCGCCTATCGAAAAGCCTCGTGCGCCGATGCGCACAGATAAACTCCACAACTCAGGAGAGCTTAGGAAGGGTGCAGGAAAGTTTAGCAAGGTTGGGGAGTGGAACGTGCGCATGCCGGGAGAGGGGTCTGCACCACCTGGTCACAAGAAGGTGCAGAATGTACGCAAGGATGAAGAGGAGGATAAAGAGGAGGATCAAGAAGAGCATGAGATGGTGAAGATCCTGCAGGGATCTAGCGACAGGGTCAGTGGGAAGGAGAGATATGGGGGTCGGAAACATGGTGACAGATTTGATAAGCGTGCAAGTGGGAGAGATGAAGAGAGGTTCGACAATCGCACTCGGAGAGATGACGATAGGCTCCGGAGTGGTGACGACCAACCTCCTTCCACTCGCTCGACGTCAACCGAACACACCAGGCGCGCCACAACCGAAGAAGACGACCCGTCCCACACTGATGACGACGGCTGGAGCTTCAAGATCCGCAAGCACGACGTCGGTGTCGAAGGAGCCAACATAATCAAGCACGACTCTTTGCCTCCAGCCAGGATAATCAAGCAAGACGCCACAGAACGGCCCCGTCCTCGTAGTGTGGCGCTCAGCAGGGGCAAGACAGGCACGTGGAGTAGACGCGAGCCTGTGGTGAAGCGCCGCAACGACAAATATCCCCCGAGAACTGGAGAAAGGAAAGGATTGAAGTCCCATGAGAAGCGACAGGAAGCTCGTAGGTATCTTCAAGCAAGCGGAGAGGAGGGAGGGTCTGGACTTGACAAGATTGACTCGCGAGGGAGCGGGTTCGGTGTGCGGCGCACCAAGCGCGCGGGGCCTTCTTGGAGCAGTCGCAGAAGTCCGGAGTCATAGCAGGTGTCCTAATTGATGAGTAGTTTGGTGCAGGTCACTTGAGTTGGAAGATAGCATGCCATGTGTTTCTGTTAAGTTACCATTATTGTATGATTATATGTAGATATCTTGTCAACGAAAGCGAGTTGGTATACGCAAGCCTCGCTACAGATAAGTTATGCGTTCATTCAGTGTTTCGTTTCAGTGTTCGTCATCGTCATGCTTGGCAATTAGGGCTGACGTTTGGGATTGCTGGGCCAGCCGGACAGATCGAAGCCCGAAATAATCTGACCAAGCCACGTCTAATCTTGCAACACCAGCACTACTCGAACAAACCGTCCCTCTTGAGCGCGACACCCTCCCCGCAGGCGATGCAGCGACCATAACACCCCGCGCATCCCGTCACTCCCAATATAATACCGCACCCCCGGCCGCATCCCACCTCCGCCGACAGCGACCACGTACACGAGCCCCAATGAACGCCGCGCGGCAGGCGTGTCGCCCAAAACACCAGGTCCTCGTGCTCAAGTGCTACCCCAAGTTCCAGAAGAACAATGCCGAGGTCAAGGCCAATTCGAGCGAGCTGAGCTACCTGCTCTACTACGCCAGCACGCGGCGCAGTAAGCTGCAGAAGGTGGGCGACTTCCTGAGCAAGCGCGCGACGAAGGATGTGTGGCGGCAGAACACGGGCAGCGTGCAGGTCACACTGCAGATAGTCAAGGCCATTATCGAGAAATGTCCGCGCGACCTCCCGCTCTACGCCGGCGCTGTCCTGGGCATCTTGCGCACTATACTGAGTTCGAACGATGTGACTATGGTGGAGGACTCGGTGCCGGCCTTTGAATCGCTATGCGCCCACCAGGACCCCGCCGCACTCGCCGCCGACCAGGACTACATACGCCAGTACGAGGAGATTGTGCAGCTGTACGCCCAGTCCGCTTCCAAGGACGGCGTCAGGGCGGGGAAGACACCCGTGAGCTGGCCGGTAGCGATTAGATATCGCAAGGCGGGGCTACGCGCTCTCAGGGCAGTCGCAGCCTCAGACTCGCTGGCATCCGAGACGAGCCGTCAGCTGGAGGCCGTAATACCAGTCGTCCTGCTCAACATCTACTCGGAGAGCGGCGCATACATCAAGGCTTTACAGCTCAGGGAAAGCGCGAAGGATGATCATGAGAGGGAGCAGGCATTGCGTCGGCGGCAGAGCATCTCCACGGCAAAGACGGACGAGGATGATGGTGGTGACCCGGTTGCGGCGTCAGGGACCACCGAGGACGCCGACAAGCTTGCGGAAGAGGAGGTGGGCGTGCTTGCGCTCCAGGCGCTCCGCAGCATCTTTCAGGCCATCAACAGGGGCCAGCTCAGGCTAGCGACGTCTGCTGTCCTGAGATTCATATGCGATCGCGTGAGAACTTCCCAGCAGCTTCGAACCGAGGGCGGCAACTGGGCGACGATACTCATGGCCACGATTTGCGGATGGGTGCCCGTACAAGACCGGTACGCGATTCTAGTCGCAACTGTGGAAATGCTCGTAGCGAGCCCAATCGTGGAGGACGACCTCGAACGACAACTGGTCTTGGCTACAGTGATCGACCACCTCCTGGCTTCAACCATCAACTTCATCGGCCTGAGCGTGATGGATGTGCTTGTTGGCTTCATTTCTCACACATTATTACTCCTGCAGCTCGGAGGACCTGGATCGACTATACTACCCCATCATCAACAGACAACATCAGTAGTGTCAGAAAAGGACGTAGACAGTCCGGATAGGGCGAAGAATCTATCGGGAGTGGTCATGGAGGTGGTCAAGGAACCTTCGCAAACGCGCTTCAGGCTCCTGGAGACGATTCAGCAATGTATGGCTGACCTGGCGACACACGTCTACTATACAGACCAGATATCCGACATGGTGGGCGCGATTCTCAGCCGTTTGAAGCCTTCAAGATTTTCAAGTATTTCCTCGACCGTGGAGGCCATCGAAAATCCAACGGGTACCATTGATGCGGTCGTGGACTCTGCAAGCTTACAAGAGAAGACCTACGTGGATCGATTCTTCTCCTTCGAAACAGCCCGGTTGGCAGCTCTTGAGTCTGTGAAGGCTATCATCAAGACAGCAAACATGCGACGACCAGACGGCTCGACGGCATCCGTTTCTAGAAGCAAGGTTGGCGTCAGTGTCTGGGAGGGCACACAATGGCTGCTGCGCGATCCCAGCGGAAAGGTGCGGAAGGCGTACGTAGACGCACTCACTACTTGGCTGAATGCGGAGAAGAAGAAGGAGGACTTGAAGCTCGTGGAAAATTACAGGAAGAAGGAAAAGGACAGCGAGAAGGGCGCTCTGGCACGAAGAGCAGCATCGAATGCGTCGCATAGAGATCGGAACTCGAAGACTGCCAAGGGCAAGGATACATTCTTGCCGCTGCTGCATCTAGCAGTGTACGAGAATGCGCTCTACTACGTCGACTCGGAAGAGGATTACTTACTGCTGCACCTTCTTCTTACCACCTTGGTTACCAGGCTTGGTGTCAATGCGGCGAGGAGTGGATTGCCAATGATCATGCGGCTACAGGACGACATTGCAACAATTGAAGATCCTGGCACAAAGGTCCGGGTGGGCAGTCTCGTGCATGGATACCTGTGGGCTCTGAGCATGACTTTAGACTTCGAAGTCTCCTCTGTCGGACGGTCTCTGCACAGTGAGATTGCCAGAAGAAGCAACAAAGGCCTCTGGGTGAAGAGCATCCGCGTCCCGCCCATGCCCATCGACCGCATCGCAACACCTCAGCCAAACCCCGTAGCTCTCCCCAGCACAACCATCCAATCCGAAGCCCTCAATCCCTTCGACAACCGCCCCGCTCTAGTGGAGAAGATATTCGAGGGTTATTCGTCCTCATTATACTCCCCTCCCTCATCGCCTCCCGCCTCGCCCGGCCGCTCCCTCTCAATAACCAGCTCCGTCCCCACCATCCACCAACCCCCCACCTCCACCAAACCCACTCCCCAACTCCCCTACAAAATCCGCGAAGAACTCCTCACCGAATGGTCCCGCGACGCCTGCCTCGCCTCCAACACCAAAGACTCCTCCTCCGCATCCATAAGCGGCTCCCGCTCAGGCACACAGTACACAAACACCCAAAAGAACAACTACCTCGGCGTCAACATCCCCAACGGAAACCTCGAAAGCGCAGCCAATTCCCCAGTCCCTAGTCCACGGCGCGCACATAGTAGGCCGCCCTCCACGGCGTACGGGCTCGTGCAGCGCAGTCCGAGTCGCACACCGGGCAGCAGTTCTAGCCAGCGCAGCACCGTGCGCGTAGACGACTTGAAGCGCGCGCTGTCTAGTTCTGGTCCGCGCGCGCCGAAGACGGGGTACTCGGCTCGCGCGCATCGCGTGTCTGGTGAGCGCGATTCGTCGGCGAGTGAGAGTATGGTTAGTGTGCATTCGTTGAGTGATGCGAGTTTCTTGACTGCCGATCCCGCACTTCAAACTTCGTCCAGCGCTCGTCCACAAACTGCATCGCACGCTCAGACGGCGCATCAATTCGCATTTTCTAACAGCGCTGTTCCGCCTGTGCCGCGTATCCCGGATGGTCTGAGGGAGCAATCGGTTAGTCCGTTGGGCGCCGGGACGGATAGTAGTACGCGCGACTTTGCGGGT
>Ga0265797_10006734_pt1 | contig 16087 bp, 9 predicted proteins | sample P2T30metagenome_FD_192433 | JGI IMG/M metagenome (GOLD analysis project Ga0265797, IMG submission 192433) | Plant litter microbial communities from East Loma Ridge, Irvine, California - P2 T30 | ecosystem: Environmental > Terrestrial > Plant litter > Unclassified | place: USA: California... | reverse complement strand
CTTTTACTTCTGTTGCGTTTCTGAGCCTTGCTTCTTCCAGCTTCGTGGCGATAGTAGTGACGAGTCCCGCATCCTTCAGCTTTGCCGCGATTCTGAAGGTGTTGACGATAGCGCCAGAGTTGATCGCGTTGCTAACGACCTCGTCGATGGCCTTGCCTATGACGGCCTGCTCATCCAGTGGGCTAGGGTCTTTGGTGCCAGGAGGAGACATTGTGCGTATTAGGTGTGAAGCACCCACAATATGTCTATTCGATTGAACGAGTCAGCTAATGTCCGAGCATAAAGGGGTGCGATCTCACTTGGTTTGGACGTGGATGCTTTGATGGTTCTGGTGCTGTAATTGCTGTTCGGTGTGTCCAAGATCAACAAAAGCGAGAGGGAGTGTAATCTGATATGGACTAGGGAACGCCCAGCCGACAGCCTGAGATTAGCAGAAACATCGCTTTCATAGACTGGTCAGTGGGTGACGGTAAGTTGCAAACGGTGAGGTCCGTTTGAGACTATCATCTCGTCAATGTCCAATGTACTGGCTGTGTCTTGACCTTGAGAGCCATCTACAAGCCACTCAATTCCTTGCTGCCTCAAAAGCAGGATGCTGGCTTTGTCTAAAGGCACATAGTCAGACTCAGACCCGTGGAGAGGTCTATGGTGGCGTTGATGTCGCATTTTTTTCCCGTCGGATAGCAGCAAGGCTATGCCACACTGAAGCGGTTCAGGAGCAGATGAAAGCCATTCCATCAGCTAGCGTCGTATCACGGAACAGGCGGGCAGGATTGCAAGCGTTTGATACCTCAGCAGGTTTATGGTGGCTTCGTTATCACGCAGGTATCCGTCGGGTAGTCGCATAGCCATGCCACACTGAAGCGGTCAGGAGTAACTGGGCGTTATCACAACTGCCAGCATCACCGCAGAACAAAGAATGGCAAATGCCAGCGTTCGGTTTTGCGGCTGGTCAGGGTGATCGTCTGATCATTTGAACGAACAGGCGACAAACGCTTGCTCACGCCACGCTCAATTGATCATTCTGGATGTCTCGACTGTGAGAATTGAGATCTGTAGATGATGTAAACAGGGGAAGTGAAGTGCATGGCTCCATGACACCGAAGGAGGTTAGCTGCAATCGTTTTGCGTTACCTACGGTATGGTTGATCCTTTCGTCACTCCACTTCCTCGTCTCCCCTTATTTGTGAGCACTTCCTGCTAGTGGCGGTCACCAGTTGAAACCACTCTTCAATCGTACCCAGAATTTGAAGCAGACCAACAAAAACCCGATCACACAACTGCTACTGCAAACGCACGGAATCCCAATCCCCGAGATCTCCCCCGTTGCTTTTGGAACCAGCATTCGCGAGGATCAGCATGGATCGCGAAACTTTGTACAGCTCTTCCAGGGCGTGAATGGTAGACTCGCAGTTCTTGACTTCCATGGTGATCAGTAAGTCTCTGTCTTCTTGGTTTGGGTCCAGCACGGCCACAGCAGCGTGAAAGCGCTGATCGCCGTCGTCGGAAGCGACGAACAGCTGAACATTTGGGTCCCTGGCCAGCGAGATGCCGTGCAAGCTGTGGATGACTTGAGCGTTGGCTGCGCGGGTATGTTAGTTGGTGTACGTCAAAGGCAAATGATTAGGTAACGCACCGAGGATCTGCTCACGCAGCACTGTCACGTCCATCGACATGCTTGGTTGAGGTCTCAGAACGGCCATGGCAGTACTTCCAGTAGCAGTAGCAGCCATCGACTCTCCGATTCCCGAGACGCCCACAGCTGGCTTGTCGGCGAACCCGGCTTCTTCCAGGCCTCTGGTGATGTAAACCCCGAGGCTTCTCTTGTCGATGGCCTTGTGTATGTTGTATGCAATGTAGTCTGCGAAAATCTGGCTGTCCACATTTTCTGTGTGGATGTTGTGATTAGACCCGAGGGCATCGAGGATGTCTAGGACAATTCTGTGGCAGTCGACAATTTGGTCGAGGATTTTAGCAACGGCTTCCGATACTTTTTCAGTCATCCCAGCGACGGTAAGGGAGTCGCGATTGGCGGCCATAGTCTGTTGCAAGTGAAGTTAGTATGTGGTGTACGACCTCAAGATGTCCAATCTCACTTGTTGCAGGCGTTTAGGGTTGTGGTGGTAGGTAGGGTGATTGGTGAGTCTGGAATTCCAGCAGACGGGAGAGTAATGTATGTAATGTCTATGAAAGACCTCCGCGAGCAAACGAACCAAGCAAACGAGTGCTTGCATTAGCGCGCTGCGAATGGACTGCGGGTTGTCTCACTAAAGTCAGATTGTGCATGTCATTGCTCCTGCCGCTCATGAGTGCTGTTGAAACCCGCCACATCGTTTACCACCAAGGCGGCCCGACAATCATTGCCCCTTCGCTCTCACCTACATCTACACTTTCTGCTGGAACCTTTCCGGTGAACGACGGGTTCAGCGATTACGTGAGGGATTCAATCCGTGCTCTCCCTCAAAGTCCCCGACGCCAGCAAAAGTCCCCAAGACCCCAAACCAAACAACAGCTACTCCAAACGAACAAACTTCCAATTCGCAAGCTTCCCCCCCTTAGCCCTACCAGAAGCCCGTGCGCGCGCCAACACGCCACACGAAACAGCAAGCAGCGATTCCAAAGCCTCCCCACTGCTCTGGCAGATTTCGGACTGCATAATGATAGCGATGTCTTCGCCCGGGATCGAGCGGACGACAGCAGCACGGAAAGCCGCATCGCCTTCAGCAGTGACGACGAGGTCAGTGGTAGCGATTTTGACTGGGACGCGGTGGTGGAAGATGCTGTCAAAGAGCTTGGCGTTGGCTGCGTGAGGCGTTAGTTCTTCGATATGGCATGTAGGCATTTGGGGCTGGAGGTTAGTGATAGACTGATAGTGATGAAAAGGCAACGTACCGAGGGTCTGTTCACGCAGCGCGGAAGCGTTCATGACTGTGCTCGGTTGCTGCTGGGGTTTCAGGTCCGCCATAGCGGCCTTGACAGTGGCGACGACCGACTGTCGGATTTCCTCGCCGACTGCCGACGACGAGGCGGTCACGGCTGGCTTTTCGACGAAGCCGGCCTTTTTCAGAGTCGCGGCGATGATTTCTGCGAGCTCGTCCGTGTCGATCTCGCGGACGATTTCTTGGAAAATGGAGTCCGCGAGGTCCTCGACGTCGTTCTCGGCGCCGTTGACGTTTGTGGTATCGACGTGGTAGTCGAACTCGAGGGTGTTGAGGACGTGATTGGCAATTGTGTTGCAGTCGAGGAACTGAGGAATGGAGTCTATAACGGCTTTCGATGCCTTTTTGCTCAACTCAGTAAGGGTGTCTGCACGCTGGTCGGCCGCGGGCTGGTCGGTCATTGTCTGGTCGGCCATGGTGTTGTAAGTCAGATGAGTGAGTGATTGATGTACGAGCTCACAGGTGTTCGTTCGATCTCACTTGATCCGGAAGGACGCGTGAGCTTTTGCTGTCGGAGAGGTGTGGTGTGTCTAGAAGGTAGGAGAACAGAAGGATACATATACGACCTTGTAGATCCAAGACGTCAGCGAGCAAACAACAAAAGCACGAAGTGAAAGCCGTTCCCAAGCACAGCCAACCAGTGACTGGATTGCATCAGTGAGTGCGGTGTGAAACAAAAACCTACGGCGTTCATCAAATCAGATCCCAGACTTGGAACAAAGCTTACTTGGGGAAGTGAAGTGAAGCTGCGCACCCCAGTGCAGAAAGGGGGGTTTGCTGAAAATCGCCACCTTACGCCGCCGTTATCGAGAGGCTTTGTCAATTGTCTTCTTTTCCGTGAATTATACTATACTTACACCCTCTCAAGAAGCCTTTGCCGATTGACAGGACAAGCCTTTCACTCCTTAGCGGCACCTCCACTCGCCTTCGCCACATCTCTAACACCAGGCTTACTTTCGCCATCACCCTGCTGCTCGCCATCACTCTCCTGCTTACCAGCACTCTGCCTCTTCGCGCTGCCAACTTGCTCATGAATGCTCTTCCCCAAGCCCACATCTGCAAGATTCGGCGAGGTCTCGATAGACTCCGGTTCCTCAGTAAGAGTTCCCGCCACAGCAGGTGTTTCGACAGCGGCATCCTCGGGCTCCACAGAGCTCTTCATACTAACTCGGCGTGTAGATCTTGACGTTGTAGAAGTCGGCGAGGAAGGAGCAAGACCTCGATGGCCGTCGGTGAACTGGATGGAAGGCGAGCGCGCCGATCCGTTGCTGCGAGACGTCGGAGGGGAGGAAGGGTGATAGCTTTGTTCAGGTCTCTTGAGCGCGCCCGGGCTGACCATTCTTTGGATGAAGCCGCGCTCGTCGGTCTCGCTGTCGTCGTCGTCCGGTCCTTCGAAGATGGCGTCGTCCCACACGCCGCTCAGCGATTGCTCCGGGCGCAGCTTCAAGCTCTCGCCGCCTCGCTGGGAGACACTCAGAGAAGTCAGTTCGTCCTGAGCTTCCCTCGATTCGCTGTCGGTGCGCGCTGGAGCCGCCTTCTTAGTCTGACCGGCGACCTCCTCGCCACCCTCAGCATCGATAGGCGACCTGGAAGGGAGGGCCCTCTCTTTCGCGGGCTCGGCTTCATCGCGAGTGCGAGCGCTGTAGGTGTCGGCAAAGTGGGTGTCGCAGAGATGCTTGATCACAGGCCATCCGTAGGCGTTGGCGAACTGTCTACGGACGATGATGTTGTTGTGGGCGTCCGGCTCGAGCCTGACAAGCACTTTGCGCCAGCTTAAGTCTTTGTGGTAGGCACGGGCGATCTTCTCTTCAACCTTCATGCCACTGCTGTCGATGCTAGCGACGCTGTCCACGCTGTGAGTACTGTTGCCGCTAGATGTCCCTTGTCTGCTCACGTTGTCGCTGCTGAAGGTGCGGCCGATCCGGCTGCCAGGCCGTTTGAGAGGTGGTGGTGGGATATCCTCCGGGTGGTAGACGCGATCATGGAAGATGGTACGGGCACGGCTGCTAGGGTCTGTGATCCATTGTTTGCTGGGTAGTGGTGGATGCAGGATGTCTCCCGCAGATTCGAAGATGGATGTCTTGGGTGGAGCTTGCAGTTCGCCAGTCTCGGTGTTGATGAAACTATCACCTTTGGTCGCGAACGGGCGTTTAGCATGCTTGGAATCACCCTGAGGCCGCATCGTCGGATTACTTGTGGTGCCTTCTGTGCCCTGTGCGGCGTCTTCTGACACTGCATCGTCATCTTGACGAATTGTCTGCGCTCGATGGAGTGCTCGCGAGGTCTTCTTCTTGAGGCGAGGTGGTTGTGATGGTGGTTGTGGCGAAGTGTCTCTCGACGACGTCGCGCTTGGAGACGCGCGGAAGAAGCCAAAGAAGCTGTCAAGCATGCCCTTCTGCTGAGGCGGTTCCTTTTCCAACTGTGGCTTGCTCTCTCCAGTTCCATTTGAAAAGCTCATGCGGCCTGTGACCCGCTTGCTGTCTTCAGCCGTCTCGTTCTCGGCCGGTTGCGGTACTGTTTCCCCACCAGCGCGTCGTGCGAGTTCTGTCTCGCTGTCACTCTCGAGGTGCTGCTCGGCACGGACATTGGGCGGCACACTGGAAGAGTTTTGTCCCGTGAGTTCGGCCCAGGCCCAGCCGGCAGCTGTGCCCACAAGTCCATTCTCTCGTCTCGCCTTGTCTACTTTACCAAGACCACGCCAGTCCAGGAAAAGCAAACAGCTGGTTCGCAGAGGAACAATGCCATCGTTCACCACATTAGAGTACAGTGTTCGGTTGCGGAACTTCCGCAGGACTAGATGCGCTGGCCCAGTGGGAAGAATTCTGAGCAATGGCTTTGCACCAGGATCCTCATCCTTGTTTTCTTTCTGCGTGGCCCCACCGAGTCCCCCGATCATGGCGTTCCAGCCTCCTCGGGCACTCGCTAGACCAGGTGGTTTCCATGTGAGTCCGAGATCCTGTCCTGTTCGTCCGACTAGACCAAAATCCAAAGCGAACTTGACGTACAACGGGTTTTCATTACTCAGACCGAGCATTGGTGATGCCATGCAAATGAAGTTCACAGGTTCGATTTGGTCGAAGAATGTGGGAGAGTGTTTTTGTATGTACGCGACCGCGTAAGTCTGGATGAGACCGCCCAGGCTGTGTCCGATGAAGCTGATGCTGGAGAACGTATACGGCAGCTCTTCTGCCTTCTGCTGTTGGTCCTTGGATTGATGTACACTGCTGCCTTGGTGTGATGGCGTACCATCTCTCTGCGACTTCGTTGCTTGCGTTTTGAAGCTGTCCGTAAGTGTTCGCGACAGACCCTTCTTGACAGGCAGAAAAGGCTGGTCAGGATATGTAAGCTTCAAAATATACTTCGCAAGCCGTTTTCCCAGGTACTGGATTCCATTCTCTGTTCGTGCCGCGTTTCCGCTGAAGCCGCGAACAATCGTCTCCTCTTCGTCGTCATCTTCTTCGTCGGCGTCGATCTCCTCCTGCCCACCAGACAATGGCGCCGTAGCAGTGGTCTCGATCTCTTCGCCATCCGTCGTTGCCTTGTCTTCAGCTGGTGCCGACTGCGTCTCTTTGCCTTTTCGTTCACGTTCTTGCGCTCGGTATTTGCGCTTCCGTTCCTTTGCGTCTACCCGCGCTTGTCGAACCGTGGCGTCGATGCTTTCCTTCATGAAGAGCATATCGGCTCCGACGTTACTGTGCAGACCGTGGGTCACAATAACTAGATGTAGCTTCCTCCTCTTTGGTCCTCTCTTCTCGGTGTCTCCTTCATTCTCGGCTTCAGATTGGCCCTTCGATCCCTTTTCGCTTTGTCTCTCTGATGCCTTCTCACTTCGCCTCTCGTTGTCGTTCCATGTTGGCATTCCAGGCTTGTTCCACAAAGCCTCGGTGTCCTCGACAACAAGCCTGACCGCTTTCGAAAATACGCCAGCAGTCTGGTTATGGTGATGACGATCTCCGTGGAGTTTCTGACGTTGTTTGGCAGCATCTTTTACTTGGCCGGGGCCGCCTTGGCTCTGGCCAGCAATAGAAAGCGAGGTGTATCCCAGATCGAGACTTTTTTCGTCCCGACCAACCAGCAATTCAAAGTCCACACCAGCTGAGCTTGAGAACAAGATCTGCGACGCGATCTCGATGATCCACGTGACGGACCCGGGATGCTCATCCTCAGGCGATCGCTGGGTTTGCGACTGCGTACTGTGTCTTCTCTTGCCCAAATCCGCGCCTGTTTCGCGGATGTCCTCGGGAACGGTGAGCTTGGTCTGCCAGCTACCGGCGGCCTTTAGCATGGGTTCGTACTCGGGTACGCCATACTTCTTTGGTTCCTCAACCTTGCAGTGTGGATTGAAAGATGATGGATAGGCCGAGACGTGCAGGGCATAGGGGCCGTGTATCCAGGCCGCGCGTAGAGGGATGGCGGAGGTATTCTTGACTTTGACATGCAGGCTCGAGGGAGTAGGGAGGATGCGATCGTTGCTCGGTGTGTAAGTCAAGGTGTACCGTACGACCTCGCCAATCTTGACGGTGCCGGCCTGGTGTACCAACAACATCTTGCGGGCTTCACGTTTCAGAACTCGCTCCTCATCGAACCGGCGAGTCTGCTGGAAGAACGGAAAAGTCCTGGTTTGGGGCGAGGCTTCGTCGGCGTCGGGGACTTGGGAAGCAGTGTAGGAGCGAGGCGTGATGAGCATAGGAGCGGCGAGAGCGGCCGATGTCAGCTCGGCATGGAAGCGCTAGGGTTCATGATCATGGCTGTGCAGTGGTAGTGGTATTGGATGTACGGTAGACCATGGGATAATTTCGGGGCGCACGCGTTTGTGACGAGAGGAGGACGATGATGATGATGATGAGCCCATGACCTTCTCACACCTCTCTTTGCGTTCCAGTCCCAAGGTCTGGACTCCCAACACTCCCTCTTGGAATCGCGATCTCATGCGCCTTGGTCACCTGACGTACCGCCCACATGGTGCGCCCACATGGTGCAACGAAGCTTGTTTTGTCTTGTCTTGTTCCATCCATGCATCGTTTTATTCTTCCTTACATAATCGCGCGTGTCAGCCTCTTCTTTGATCCAAACAAAAGCAACGTCCTATGATCGATCCTGGGTTGAAGAGCTTGAGGACAGAAAGAAAGAGCAATCCCGATCCGCGTGTCCATCCTAAACTAACTGTACACGTTTGGCAGGTGCCGCCTGCGATCTTCAGGTTGCAGAACGAAAGCGATCGAGATCATGCAGTCTTAACGGCTTACAACACCGTCTCCACGTGATAATGCAACATCTCCCGCAACAATAATCACTCCCGTCGAAGACCCGAGTAATACTATGCAGGACGGTCGACAGCTTGACAAGTAACAACAACAATGCCATGGCACGCCGAGCCATGTTCTGCTGCAAGTTTCCGGCGTTTCTTCCGCCCGGCTAAACATTTCCCCATAGCATTGCCACATAAACGACTTCTATCTCTGTCAATTCCATTTTCATCACCACACCCTAGCCATTCACAACGAGCTTCAACCAAATCTCCTCCAAAACAAAATGGGCAACTCTATTCTTCTCATCAACGGCCCCAACCTGAACCTCCTGGGTACACGTGAGCCGCAAGTCTACGGCAGCACCACCCTTTCAGACGTCGTAATAGCCGCCAAATCACAAGGCAAAGACCTGAACATCGAAGTCCAAGATTTTCAATCAAACCATGAAGGAGCCATCATTGACCGGATACACGAAGCCCGCGAGAAAGTCCAATTCATCATCATCAATCCCGGCGGTCTCACCCACACAAGTGTGGCTCTCCGCGATGCTCTTGCCGGAGTTGCGATCCCTTTCCTAGAAGTCCACATCAGCAATGTCCACGCGAGAGAAGAGTTCAGACACCGCAGCTTCTTGAGTGACAAGGCTGTCGGTGTCATTTGTGGACTGGGCGTCTTTGGCTACACGGCTGCTATCAACTTTGTCGCACAGAGACTGGATGCGGCCAACGATCCGAAGCTCTAGAGGGGACTGATGCTTCATTTGGGGCACCGGGAAAGCGAGTCGATTGTCTACAGGCATGAGCAGCAATACGTCGATGTATGAATGAAACGCAGCTCGGAGAACCACGACCAACATAACACATAATCCTTACGAATTTTCTCAAGGGCATAGTCGGATGAAGGACTAGCATCTGCGCCGGTCTGGAGTGATATCCACATAGCCTGATCAGGACATGATATTGTCTACTTAAGCCCAGTCTTATTCTACCCTGCACGGGGTCGATTGGTCCTGGGTTTGATTAGGGTTGGAGTCGGTTTGATAGATTGTTGGACTGTACGAGTAGATCGAGTTGATGTTTCATCATGAACCTAGTGTCGAGTTGGTCCAATGGCTCTGCCCGTGATACTTGTTCTAGAAGTTGAGAAGACATGTCAGCGGGACAATATATTTTTAAAATACATCACCCCCAACCACCGGCATTTTAAGAGGCTTTCTAAAGCCGCTTACTCAGAAGATCGATCAAAAGCCGACAACTCGTACCGCAGATCATCTCACATCGCGGGGCATTGGCGGGGCCTCCAAGCGGTTCGCATCATTAATCATCGTCAATTTACTCAACATCGTCGCGAGTGTAAAGTATTCTCGCAGTTGGCCATCTCTTCCAAGTCAACTCCAACTCTGCCTCGAATTCCCCGATATTCGACCAATCTCAAAAAAACGCTTTCCCGCACTCAATCACAGCACACATCATGGATCCCTCCCAAGTCGACGTGCCACCCCTCAAAGACTTGACCATTGACAACATCACCGAAAATGTCAACCTCATCAACTCAGGATGCCCCGACCCCAGAATGAAGTATCTTCTGGAGAGATTGGTCCAGCATTTACACGACTATGCACGAGAAACGCGACTAAGCCACCACGAATGGATGACAGCCATCCAATTCCTTACATCCGTGGGCCAAATATGCACCGACGTTCGCCAGGTATGCTGTCGAAACTGCAACAACTTTCAAGAATGTCAGAGCACTAACGCAAAGCAGGAATTCATCCTCCTCTCGGACATCCTCGGCCTCTCCCTTCTAGTCGACAGCATCGACCACCCCAAACCACCCTCAAGCACCGAAGGCACCGTCCTCGGCCCCTTCCACACCCACGACGCCGTCTCGGAGCCCAACGGCACTCAAATCGCCCACGACCCCAACGGCGAGCCCTGCCTCGTAGTCTGCACAGTCAAAGACACTGAAGGCAAGCCGATCGAAGGCGTCAAAATCGACATCTGGGAGACGGACAGCAACGGCAAGTACGACGTGCAGTACGAAGGCCGCGAGCAACCGGACCAGAGAGCCGTGATGCACAGCGATGCCGAGGGGGTCTTCTGGTTCAAGGCCATAACGCCCGTGCCTTACCCGATCCCCAACGACGGGCCTGTCGGCAAGTTGCTGAAGGTGTTGAAGAGGCACTGCTATCGGCCGAGTCATATGCATTTCATGATGGAGAAGCCCGGGTTCGATCACCTCATCACGGCACTGTACCTGCGGGGCGATCCCTACGAGACTTCGGACGCGGTGTTCGGTGTGAAAGAGTCGCTTCTCATTGATTTGGGGACTGCCGATGCCGAGATGGCGAAGACTTACGGCGTGAAAGAAGGCAGCAAGCTCATCGCGTATGATTTCGTGTTGGTGTCGGAGCAGGAATCGCGAGAGCTGCGCGAGAAGAACGCGATGGAGGCGATGAAAGATCTTGGGCTGAGGATGAAGCTGTACAATGGTTTGCCGATTCCTGATGTAGATTAGTTTTGTATATCGCGAACATGTGGGATCTCATGAAACTTCGACTTTCAACTGTTTATTATTTCTCCTCAAAATTACATCAACCTACAAACAAACAGCTGTGGCAAGCCAACCCTCGCCACGCCACCGAGGAAGAACCATCATCCGACCTCGGGCTGAACCGACCGCAGCAGCAGCAGCAGCACCGACCACAGATTAAACCCCAACTAAACATTCCCACTACCACGAAAGCGGCTCGCCAGACAAATAATTTAACAAGGACGCTTGACCGTACACCATTGGCCATGGCGTCCGATCTGGATCTGGATTCAATCTACACATTCGCAATCCAGCTCGGCAAGGATGCGGGTCGGATGCTGCAAGAGGCCGCGCAGAGACGCATGAGCGGTGACGACCAGTTAGTTGAGGAAGAGAAGTTGAACTCGGTTGACATTGTTACCAAGACTGATGAAGGTGAGTGGTGTTGCTTTCTTGATACATATGTGAGGGACTGTGATTTGTTTGAGTTTCATGCTGATGTTTGGTCATCTGTTACCCTATCAGAAGTCGAAGCGTTCATTCGGCAATCTGTTCTGGAGAAATATCCTTCTCACAAGTACGTTCGAGACTCTCGTTCAAATGAGATGTTAACAGCTCGTGTGCTGATGTGGTATCCAGATTTGTTGGCGAAGAATCGTACAGTAAAGGTTCATCCAAAGAATACCTGATAGATGACTCACCAACCTGGTGTAAGTGACACCCGCACATATCCCTCTCATTCGAAAGAAAAAGAAAAAAGATAACGAAGAATGTCCACTCACACTCCAACCGTTCCATAGGCATTGATCCCCTCGATGGTAAGCCCTCCCCAACAATCAACCCAAACCAACCAACCAACAACCCAACAAACAAACCCCCCTAACGCCACCCCCCACCCTCCCAGGAACCGTAAACTTCGCCCACCTCTCCCCCTTCTACTGCGTCTCAATCAGCCTCGTCGTCCACGGCCGCCCCACAATCGGCGTAATCAACGCCCCCTTCCTGCACCAAACCTTCTCCGCCTGCACCGGCAAAGGCGCCTGGCTAAACGAATCCCAGCGCCTCCCTTTGCTCCGCAACCCGATCCCGCCCATGCCCGCCACCGCCCCCAAAGGCTGCATCTTCTCGTGCGAGTGGGGCAAGGACCGCCGCGACGTCGCGGACGGCAACCTGCACCGTAAAGTGGAGAGTTTTGTCAATTTGGCGGCTGAGGTTGGCGGGCGCGGGGGGAAGGGGGGGATGGTGCATGGGGTAAGGAGTTTGGGGTCTGCGACGTTGGATTTGGCGTATTGTGCTATGGGGAGCTTTGATATTTGGTGGGAGGGGGTGAGTCTTTTTTGTCTCCTTTTGTTTGCTTGCTTGCTTGTTCGTGCAAGGAAATCGATTTGGATCGACTGGCTGATTTTGAACAGGGTTGTTGGGAGTGGGATGTCTGCGCTGGCATATGTCTGCTTGAGGAAGCGGGCGGCTTGGTCACGACGGCCAATCCTCCTGCGGACATTGAGACTGCGGCTGTGGAGCCTGCGAAGTTGGGCGGTCGCTTGTACTTGGCTATCAGGCCTGCGGGTGATAGTAAGGGGGGAGAGAGTGGGAGGGAAGGACAGGAGAGGACGGTGCGTGAGGTTTGGCGGAGGGTTCGCCATTTGGAGTACTCTAGACCGGGTGTTTGATGTTTGTTTGCGAGGTGTTGGAATAGATTGTATAGACGTTGACGAGCGTTGATGAATGGATCGGTGTGATACTTGGTCAGAGTTGGATTAAGACATTGTCTGTCTAAACAGGCATTGTCATGAATGAAGTAGTCAGTATTGCGGGCTAGTTCCCATGAACTCACACTCTGTTCTTCGGCGGTAATTTATCCACACTCGAATCACGTTTTGTTCAAGCAGGACTTCCGTTGATGTCCAAGACGGCGAGAAGAATACAATTATCTCCATTCAAATCTACATACAAGTCTGCTGTTTCAGACAGACGCACCAGAAAAATGAAACTTATAACCATAAAATATCCCTATTCATAACCTCGTTCCCTTGAAAAAGGACAACCCAATCCCAACCAACAGCGACTACGAGCTATCGGCCCTGGCTGCCGTCTCGGTGTGAGTGCCCTGCTTCTCCTTGGTCAGGTCCACGTCGGTGTCGTGCCTGAACTCCTCATCTCTGGCGCGGTCCTCGTCGAGGATGATCTTGTTGGCCTGCCACGTGGGCTTGGCGGCGAACAGACGGTCCATGCTCTCGAGGGGGATGCTCTTGGTTTCGGGGATGAGGAAGAAGACGAAGAAGATGGACAGGATCATCATCGAGGCGAAGAAGAAGTACACTCCGCAGCCGGATGGGCCCATGCGGTCGAACATGGTCGAGGTGAAGCGGGAGATGAGGAAGTTCTGGTGTTTGTTGTTAGTTCTTGTAAGTTCTGACTTTGATTTGTGAAGAAACAATTGATGACTTACCCAGAACCAGTTGCTCGCTGCTGCAGAAGCCTGACCGAGACCGCGGGTGTTGTTGTCGAAGATTTCACTGTTGATGACCCAAGGTGTGCCGTTCCATGAAGGCGTGTAGAAGACGGTCCACAGGTAAAAGAAGAAGACCGCGGCAATGCCACCAGATGACAATGGGGCGTCAGACTCAGGGTCGACACCGGCACGGAGGATGTAGGCGCCAATGATCCACATGCAAACAGAACCACCAGCAGCACCGATCATCAAGAGCTTTCTGCGTCCAAGGTGGTCGATGAGGATCAAGATCCAGACGACGGTGAAGACGGTCTTGACCACACCGAAGATACCGGTGGTCAGGAAGGAAGTGCTGGTTCCGCGAATTCCAATAGAAGCGAACACTCTCGGGGAGTAGTAGTTGATTGCGTTGATTCCAGAACCGTTCTGCCACATGAACAGCATGCATCCGAGGAACAGGCGCCACATGACCTTGCGATCTCTGCCAGCTGCCTGGAAGGGCTTCCAGAAGCCTTCGCCAATAGCGGCAGCCTGCTCCTCAAGAACGAGGTCAAGCGAAGCCACCTCTTCAACGATGTAAATGTCGTCGGCGGGCAGGTTGCGAATCCAGCAAAGATTCTGAATGGCTTTCTCGCGGCGGTGTTTGGACATGAGCCAGCGGGGGCTCTCTCTTATCCAAAAGGCTCCAATGAGAAGCAGACCGGCGGGGATCAGCTGAACGGCGAAGGGGATAAGCCACTGAGAATGGTTGGAAGGAAGTGTCTGCTCGATTCCGTAGTTGATCCAAAAGCCAACCAGTCCACCAACTTGCCAGCCAAGTTCGTAGATACCAACGAGACGACCTCTGACGGCAGGTGGTGAGATCTCGGAAATGTAGATGGGTGTGATCATGGAAGCGGCACCGACACCAATGCCAGCAAGAACACGACCTCCGAGAATGAGTCCAAGGCCGCGGTCTCCGGTTGCGCCGAGCATCATTCCGGCACCAAGAATGAAGACGAGCGAGAAAAGCATGAGAGACTGTTTACGGCCGAGGAAGTAGGCCGAGACATATGCGAAGAAGCTGCCGAAGAAAGCACCGGCCTGGTAGAGAGATACGATGTTCTGCTTTGTGTTGCTGAGTTCCGCAGTGCCCATGTCGTTGAAGCCGAACTCATCCTCGAAACTAGGGAGGGCCAGAGTTGTACCAATGAAAGCACTGCCATTGGTGTTAGTCAACCGCGATCTGCTTACGTAGGACAGTGGATCTCCTCGCATACCTGTCGTAACCGATCATGCAACTGGCGAACGAGGCGACGGACGCGCATGCCCAAACGCGCCAGTTGTAGACGGCCTTGGGCGTTGGCCTGTCTTCGACGACTGTGAGAAGACCCATGATGTCGACCTGGGAGTGTGATGGGGTCGAGTCGAAGGGAGGAGTGTGTGCTTGACGATCGAAACAATGTGCGGATCCGCCGACCTTATTTCAACGAGCGGTGGTGCTCCAGTGTGCTCCAGACCCCACGATTCTCCGTCTTCCCCAGATGGTACTCTCCGTCTTTGACAAGCCACGATAGAAGGTTGGTTTGCCACTGTAATTGGGCCAAGAGGTCCGGGAAAGAGTTTTCCAAAGAGCTAACCCCGACACAGACTCACGTGGGACAGATGAACTGGGACAAACTCGACGACTGCCAGTGCTAGGCTGTCTCGATTGACTTGTCCCCGAAGAGACAGATTGCGGGACTCCACTCGATCCCCACGTGCGAGGTGCGGAGATGATCGTCGCGTGCAGGTAATCAGGTATCGTGGTGTGGCGGAGGGGTCGACTCGTGGGACTCGGCCAATGCTGAACGGGCTCTTGGATGCGGAACTGTCTTCATCCCTCGAGCATGGCTGGGAAAGACCTTTTGTATTGTTGTTGTACATGACAAGACGCCACGACCGGCGCTGCCCGGTACAAGCTATTTTTGCCAAACGATGAGTTCTCCTCTATCTGCTCGGAAGGTGTCCACTCTGGAGACCATAGGCGATAGTGCTCACCAGTGCGTTTTCCAGTCGAAACGCTTGGCTCGGCAAACAGGGACCACGATGTGGCTCCATCTTTCGTTGACAGGATTTGCCGGCCGTATTTCCCAGCGGAGTCTCGCCGATGATTCTGCGCCGCCTGCCCCAAATTAGGGTAGATTCATCTTCCATGACCGCCCAAAACCTCAGGCTGTGGTGTGGACATGATGGAAGATTACGGATGGTAGTGAGTTGTTGCGTGGAAGTAGGAATTAGGAAGTGGTACATGTATCGTTGTGAGTGAGAGCACTCCTCCAGTAACCATTTTGCTTGATCCAAAGACCGCTCTGTTTTTTCTCACACCCCAAATCAACCGAGTCAAGCGTCGTCAAGAATTAAGATCTGTCCTTGAACAACAACAAAATCTTATCGCCTTGAACACAATTTTGAGGTTGAGACTCAGGACCGTACATTCCCAGTCCGCAACGCTCTCAGACTTCACAGAATGGCCGTCAAAGAACCCGAGGTCATCACCTGCCCTGCTCCAGCAGTAGGCCACCTGGAGCGCTTTGGATTCCTCTTCGGCTACCCAATCGCCCACTCCCTCAGCCCCCTGCTTCACCAAACAATCTACCGCAACCTGGGCCTCAACTGGGATTACTTCCCCTTACCCTCAACCGACGTCAAATCATTCCTCGAACTCGTCCGTGACCCGCGATGCTACGGTGAGATATAGCCCCCAACCTTAGAACACCATAAACAGTAAACTGACTTGGTGGCGAAAATAGGCTCAAGCGTGACAATGCCACACAAAGTGGCCATCATCCAACACTTGGACGACATCACACCTGAAGGCCGCGCCGTTGGGGCCTGCAACACCATCTTCAAACGCGAGGGCAAACTCATCGGCACCAACACAGACACCATCGGCG
>Ga0265797_10006733_pt1 | contig 16089 bp, 17 predicted proteins | sample P2T30metagenome_FD_192433 | JGI IMG/M metagenome (GOLD analysis project Ga0265797, IMG submission 192433) | Plant litter microbial communities from East Loma Ridge, Irvine, California - P2 T30 | ecosystem: Environmental > Terrestrial > Plant litter > Unclassified | place: USA: California... | reverse complement strand
CGTCATAGAACCCACGAACTTGATTGGACTGAGGCCCGGCAGTGTCAACTTTTCGTTGGGTGGTAATATTTGAGTGTTCGCGTTGCTCTTTGGAAGTATTTGCGTTATGATCAACGCGATCGTTTGAGGTGACTTGGCCAGGCTCGGTTTCGTGTCTCGTTTCTTGCTCTGGAGTGGAGGCCACGTCGCTAGATGAGGAAGTGACGGCTGGCGTGCCAGATCGGTTCATGTGACCCTGCGTACTGTCCAAGTCTTCTGGAGCAAGGTCTCCCGGCGTGTCTTTGATACCGCCGTCTGATGTGGCACTGCTCGACAGTCTGTTTTCTTCAAGATCATGCTGCTGCAGCTCTTCCTCGTCTTGCTTTGGGTTCTGCTTCATGGCAAGTATGCCGAAGCCTTCTGCTCCTCCGTCGTCGGCCCCTGCTGGGTAACGTGCATCGTTCTCACCATCACACTCTGTTTGCTTCATCTGCTCTGCTTGCTCTTCTTCCAGTTCTTCGTCTCCCTCGTCTCCCTCACCTCCTTCACCCAGGTCGTGGTTATGCGGCTGAGCAACTTCTTGTCCCTCTCCGGCGGACGGTCCCGGTTCAGGGGCGTTGTTCGTGACTCCTCTTAGAATATCATCATGATGTTCCGCAGGATCCATGTGCTCTCCGGCTTCCTTGCCCGAATTGGCGTCAGGCGAATCACGCGGCTCGTGTTGCGGATCGTTAGTCGTAATGTTGTCGGGAGAATTTCGTGCATCCTGCTGCATTTTGGACGGACTCTCGAGTGCAGCTTCTGAAGCTGCTCGTCCCTTGTGCGCAGAGTCTGCTTTGTGAGCGGCTTGCTCGAACTCCGCACCACTATGCAATAATTCGCTCGAGACCACTATTCCTTCTATCACTTCACGTTGGCTATCCGTACGGCATGCCGAGCTCTCCTGTGCTGGACTATCCGCTGACAGAAGGCTGATCGGAGATCTGCCACCTTGTGAGAGGCGACTGACAGAAACTGCATCTGTCAACACGGGGCGCCATCCTGGCGGATCTCCCGTGGACAGCGCTGAACTTACCTGATCGGCAGGATCTTTTACGACGTGCGGTATGCTGACATCAAGGCTCTCCGCCCACGATAACAGCTTTTCCGCCTCCGACTTGATGTGATCTGCCAGTAGTGGAACTCGATCGTGTATCGACGATAGCTCAGTGCGCAATCCATTGAAAGCCTGAATGTAAAGGTAAGCATTTGCCCCTCCATATGAGGAATTAGCGAACCTTCTCAACATTCGGTCCTTCACGTCTCGTCGCGTCTACGGAATCAATAGCAAGTGATTCTGACATGGTTTGAAGTCCGCAGCCTCGAGTCAAGTTAAGGAAGCGCACGAAGGCAGATGGGAGACTGCAGCAGATGGAATTGCGTAATTAAACAGGACTGCAAGTGCTTTCTATATCTCAGCTGGCCAGGAACTTGGGGAATCGCGACATGAAACACGACCCTAGTGAGTGGAGACGCTAAACCACTGGGGGGGGCGGAAACTACAGCTGCTGACCAGGGGGCTGGCCCCGGGGACCGGCCAACCCCGATTGTGGCAAGATGACTCAGCAAATGCGATCTTGGACTTCCCCGAAGTCTACTAACCCTAACCCTGGCGGTAATCTCCAAACGCTCAACACATAGAGCGGGACTACAAAATAGATACAAGGCGAGCGGGAACGGCGAATGGCACCAAGCGGGAGAACAGAGATGATGAACGCTTCGAAATAGGGACGAGAGGGCGGACGCACATAGTGGCTGCGTGCTTATGGAAGTAGAGACGGTATACATAAAAATCTCGAGAGGAAGACCCATATGAGATTCGAATCACCACGCTCCGTGGACGAAGGGAGTGTACCGTCCGTGCACGGGAAGCATCCCATGCTGTCTGACGGGTATACCTCGACGAGATCAACGAACACAAGAAGTAGCACTGGAAGGACTTCCTTGACAACCCGAACAACATCTGGAAGGCAGCTAGCTACGCTAAACCCTCCGGGGCCCCGATGGATGTACCGGAGCTAGTTGCACACGGCCGGAGGTATGTGACAGACGAGGCAAAAGCAAAGGTCCTTATGAATACCTTCTTTCATACGCCACCGCTACCCGAAGGGCGCGACCCGGATCGGGCAGTGAGAAGCAGGGCGGGGCACGATATCGGACGGCCACCTCTCACAAAGAACGAGGTCGAGAGGCTATTTTGAGAGCAACCCCGATAAAGCACCAGGCCTGGACGAGATCAGTTTCCGCGTGTGGAGAGAGCTATGGCCAGTCGTCGGCGACCACGTCCTATGGCTATACAACACCTCACTCGAACTGCAGCATACGCCACGCCAGTGGAAGACAGCAAGGATCGTTACACTTCGGAAGCCAGGAAAAGCCGATTACACTATACCAAAGGTATTCCGTCCGATCTCACTCCTTCCGACAATTAGCAAAGGGCTCGGGGCAACTATTGCTGCCCGGCTGTCCTTCATCATGGAGACGTACAGCCTCCTTCCGAGTAACCACTTCGGAGCTAGGCCGCGGAGGTCGACTGAGCAGGCATTGAATGCACTTGTCGAGAAGATCTATCAGGCGTGGAGACAGGGGAAAGTACTTTCGCTAGTGTCCTTCGACGTTAAAGGCGCGTTTAACGGCGTCCACTCGGATGTCCTCGAACGACGGCTAGCGGCAAGGCAGGTCCCTAGTCCAGCAGTCCGATGGATTCGGAACTTCTGCGATGGCAGACATGCCCAGGCTACGGTCGGCGGCCTCGAGTCAGAAGTGTCACCAATCGAATTCGCAGGTATTCCCCAGGGCTCTCCTCTATCACCTCACCTCTACGTTTACTATAACGCCGACCTCGTAGAATGGAAGATCGATGGTAATGGCGGGGCCCTTGATTTCGTCGACGATTTTAACGCATGGGCAGTAGGCAGCGATGCCGAACAGTGGTCACGTCGGAGCGGCGCGACGTTCGAAGCGGATAAGACGAGTCTCATCCACTTTACGCGCCGGCCGGTCCTTAACGACCCGCATAACCTACGCTTTGGCGACACAGAGATCACTCCAAGCCAGAGCGTAAAGGTCCTCGGGGTTACACTAGACACGAAACTCGCGATGGACGAGCACATCTCGAAGGTTACGATAGAGGGGTTTAAAGCCTTCCTATCGCTACAAGCCATAAAAGGCGTTCGACCCACACAGATGAGGCAGCTTTTGCTTAGCTGGGTCCTACTTATCATTGACTACGCCGCCTCAACATGGTTTGATCCCGGTAAGAGGGGTACGGTCCGTCTATGTTACGCACTTGGGAAGGACTCAGCCGTAGGGTAGGTATCGTCGAAAGAGATCAGGGAATCCAGGACGCCAACCGGATTGCTCGGGCAGGGATTGCTAGCCTCTACCCGGACGCATCAGTCACTACACGCCTCGCGGCTATTGCGGTAGCTAGGCGGAACAAGGAGGGTGCCGTAGTTGTCCTCCAGGAATCGATCGGATGGGAATCGACGTGTAGTGTTCTAACTACAGAGACCGCCGCGATTGCAGCAGCGCTCGACTACGCACAAGAATCCTTTGAGCAGGAGCCTCCGAAGTATCCCTTCGAAGCGCCACGGCTTAGAGTCACGATTCTCTCAGATAGTCAGTACGCCCTCGAGGCGATTCGGGCAGGGAATGGTGCTAGAGCTGAGCGTGCTTCTTCTCCAAAGGATAGTAGAGTCTTTCTACGCCCTCGAAGAGCGAGGGATCGATGTGGAATTCAGATGGGTGCCAGGACACGCCGGGGTCTGCGGGAACACCGAGGCAGACAGAACAGCTCGAGAGGTTGCAAGCCGGGACAGTATACTAACCGTACCACCAGCTAGGAGGATTCGGGAGGTCGTAGGGGTGATCCGTCTAGTTGAGAACGATTGGAAGAGCGACCTCACCATCTTCGACTCCGAAGGCCTCCCTGGCCAGTACACGTGAAAGCTCGACCAAGCTCTCCCGGTACAACATACACTACGTCTATACGGTGCCTTTTCCTACGAACAGGCCTCGATTCTTATCCAAGCACGAAAAGGACACTGCCGTCTTAACCAATATCTATCCCGTATAGGTATAGTCGAGGAGGCAAAATGCCCCTGCGGTACCGACGACGAGACTGTCCGTCACGTCCTCTGTGTATGCCCGTTATGGGCTACACATCGGAAGACGCTACAGGCTATCGCCGGCGATCGATAGGGCGACTCTCGTATCTACTAGGCGGATGGGGAAAGCGTAAAGACGCAAACTCAGGAAAGTTACTAGATGTAGAGAGAGATAACTGGAAACCCAACCTGACGGTTGTTAAGGCTACAGTCCAATACCTACAAGAGATAGGCCGGCTCGCATACCAGCCGGAGGAAAGACAAGTTGGTTAAAAGAAGGACTTACACTCGTTTACACCCGTTTCACAAGATATGAGACAAGGCAGCGAATCTCTTTTGTTTAGTTAGGTGCCTATATAGGAACGGCTCATACGGATACCATGAATGGCCTGAATGAAACACTCACTCACTCGCCCTTTTTCGTGGGATGGCGGGTAGGCTCATCGAAAGAGAAACGACGATTTTGACATTGGACGCGTGATTCAGTGGGAGTTGAGGAGTTTCTCGCGGTGTCCGCTATCGAGCTCTCAAAACACGAAACACTGCTAGGCCTGGATCCGGAGGTCTGCGAGCCCATGGACGTGCCATCGCTTGCGGCGACCTCGCTGTACGTTCGCTGGCTCGTATTATCTTGGATCAGTGCGCGCAAGGCCTTGATCTCCTCGCCCTGCGTCTTGATCATTTCCGTCAGCTCCTTGTTGCGATCCGGTATCATTTTGTTGCTCTCCAGGAATGCTTTCTGACTTTCGGCCATTTCCCTTTGGATCGCCATCAGTTGCTCGATGGTTGCCGCCATCGCCGTCAGCTTGTCGTTAACGCTGTCCTCGGCCTTTCTCTTGCGAGCCCTCGCCTCCATCTACCACACTCGGTCTGATCCTCATCGTGGTCCTCTTCACCCCTCCTGCCCTCGCCTTGCCTCTCGTCACCATTTGCCACTCCGCACCCTCTCCGCCCTCCGGTCCCGCATCAGCTGCGGTGCCGGCGGCGACAGCGGGCGTCGAGCTTTGAGTTCCCAACACCTTCTTCGCGTCGAACACCGCCTCCCCCTACAACAACAACATCGTTTTGAGTGATTTCATTCATAACAGTAAAAGACTCCGAGCCTTCCGAGCCTTGGCAAACTTGTTGACCGACTTCCCCGCGTGACCGACTACCCCGTGAACTATGTTATGGGTGGAGGTGCAGCGAACGGGCAAAATGGCGGGCTTAACGGGGCCCTAATAATAGAAGGACAGCAGGCGTAGGGTTGAGTTTGGCGGGCTGGGGCGCACTGGCGCAGGTGGAAGCTTGTCGCTCCGCTCGCATGTAGATCTGGCTAGCGTCTGACGGGCCCATGGAACAAGGAGCTGGCAAACCCTGCCGCGTCTGCGTCTGCGGCTGGCGAGCAGGCACTGTCGGTACCGCCTGGCGTGTGGGCGAGGCTACCGTTCGCTTCGCTTGCTCGTGTGCTGGACGTGTCACCCTGCGTCAACAATCCTGTCGACGGCCTTGGGCGAGCGCCTCAGTCGTTGAAAGGCGCCAGCGCAGATCAAGTCACAAGAGCTTCCCACAAGGTCGTGCGACCACTGCAGTTCCCTGATAGACCATTTTACCGAAGCACCACTGCCGCGGTACCACAATGTCTCAAGACGATTCAGACGCGAGCATTATCCAGTTGTACAGTAAGACATCCTTCCGCAGGCACGGGTCTAGGCAAGGGGTTCACCCGAAGACCGAGCACGCAACCGCACGGCCGGCGAGTCATGCTCGTGATGGGCAATACCATGTTGCTCGCACCGCGAGATGGGTTTGTTTGTTTGTTTGTTTGTTTCATCCATTAACGTCTATATGAGTCAAAGACTATGTAAGACGGGTAGCTAGCTACCACCTTGTTTCCTTTGCACGTTCTTTTTGTCCTTCGATAATGGGAGTTGACTCCAATCTTGCAAAACAAAGGAAAGGAAAGTATGCCCGCTTCTAAGCCTTCAGGCTGAATCAAGTGCGCCAAGCCCAACCTGTAACCGAACCTCCAAGCCTCCAAATCATGCACCCGGTAGGCTGGATTCGCCGCTGGAATCATGACGGGATCGCGGGCAAGGAAGGTGTCTGGTGTTGGCCTGCGAAACGATTGGGATCCGATGTATCACGTCGTTGTCTTGTATGCCCCACAGTCTGTCGACGCTGTCACCTTTGGGCTCGAGCCTCGAGGTCATGATGGTGAGTCTGGGAACCTGCGGATGCTGCGGTCTTGGTAGTGAAGGGGGTGGCTTACGAAGAGATCGAGGCGATTGGAATGGGAGGTATCTATTCGCTCATTGTACTCGGCATTTGATGCGATTGATCAGGTAAGAAAAATGTTTGCAGCAAGAGTGAGATCTTGACTGTTGCGGTGACTGGTGACCCCAATCTAGCCATCTTGCCCATCACTGCGTCAACACAACTCCGTCCTCGCGTGAAGCTTCCACCAACGTTACTTTCGCTTTACTTGCAACGCCCGTCATTTTGCTCACATCCTGTAAGACCGCCTGTCTCGCCAGCAGCTCCGGATCCAGAGACCGATAAAGCAGCGGCAGCATTGAACTCTTCCAGGTCCTGAGTCCACACCGATGACTGTGCATTGCAGTGAGGGCGAGCAGGACAATTGCACCCAGTACCAATGTCGCGGGATATATCAGCCAAGGCCAGTCAACTGCGACGTATGTCTCGGTGGTGTAGACGGTTCCCGTTACTTTTTCGGAAGTATTAGCCAAAAGTGCTTGTTGGGTGAGGGATGCGGCGACTCCGGCCAGGACTGGCCCTAGTCCGTTGGCTGTGATGTACTCCATTGTGTAACTACTAGCAGTGGCAGGACCTTCGACCAAACGTCCATCTCTAGTAACCAAGCCGGCAGTCTGATTGCCAGTCAAGCGCGTCAGAAGCTTGCCTTGTACATTCGGTCTTGCCATGAAGGTATCTGCTGCTGATTGGGCAGTCTGGACAATGATGCCGTCTGAACAGAATCTCGATCCTGAATAGTCATCTAATGAAGTGAGGTTGGTGAAATGAAGGTCGGCACATGGTTCTCCAACCTGCCAGCAATGTGTGTCGGTGCCGATTGCAACTGTGCCAAAGTCGTCATAGACCTGAGACAGACAGCCAAAGTCTTCGTTGGTGATTGTGGTATTAGTGGTACCATTCACGACCGACGTTTCGAATCGCCTCGTGCACAGGCTGAGTACGCATTCTTCAGCAAACTTGATACATAGTCCTTCTTCGAAAGCTTCTTCACCGCACCACTGCGCATGGACATTCCCCAGAGCCACGACCGGGTTTGTGACTCCGGCATAAGTTTCGTTGTCCAAGGGTATGGATAGGTTGAAGTTCAGCAGCCCCAGTGGCCATACTACACCCTTGAAGATGGTGGACATGTTCCCGCTTCTCAAGACGCCGGACATCTGTGACGATTCCACAAATGCATAGTGCTCGTGAGACCCTAACACCTGGAATTTGTTGCCGCGGCCAAAATCAACTGAGCAAGAAACGGTGGTGTTAAGCCGATCGACGTCAACCTGACCCGCATCGAGCTCGCAGTCAGTAATCTTGGCGTACGAAGTAGCATCTTGGCACTTTGAGCACCAGCCCGTGGACGAGTACTCTTCCCACTTGCAGTTGCCGGAAGGACAGGTTGGTTGTTGAGCATATCGCTCGGCCCCTGACCAAATACCAGCACTTACGGCGTTCAGCCAGCCGACGGAAGTGGGGTCGATTGCAAAGTTCGATGAGCGGAGGACTGATGAGTTTTTGTCAGGGTCGACTGAGGGTATGCTGGGATACTGTAGAACCTGTTGGATAAACGGGTCGAAAGCCAACGCAAGGATGGTGATGACTGCACCGAACGAGGCTAGTGGGCGCGCACGAAGACTAAACAGTAGTACTGCTGAGCCCAGGGGACCACGGCTCGCAGCATCCTAGGGCAAGTGAAGAGAGTCAGCCGAGGCCTCGAGCATGGTTCAAATCGGGCGGTATCTTGACTCTCACCATGGTTTGTATATCCTCAACCTTGCACTTCCGTTCATGGTACCAACACCACTTGAGCTGACCGATACACATGGATACCGCGAATATCAGCATCGAGCGGCTGACGGTTGCCAGAATGGAAACAATGGCGTTCAGGGTGATGCCATATGGTAGCTCTGGCGATTTTGTGCTGTCGTAATACTTCAAAATCGCTGTGATCGCGATGATCGAAGCAGCGCTGATGAACAGAGCGAGTGTCTCGGGGACCCAGGTGTCGAGTGTGATTCGGTAAAACCAACTCGCAGTCGGTGCTTGGTGAGATGTGGCATATTCGTCGGTGGGCAAGGAGGTATACTTGGCGTTTTGCACCTTGGGTTCAGTATCAGTGTCGATGGATGGTCTCTCATGGTGCTCTGGTGTTATGTCTGGACTGCCACTGTCGGCAAGAGACTGGTGCGACATTTTGTTGTCGAAGGAAGTCTGAGAAAAACTAATCTTTGCACTTTGAAATTCGCAAGAGGGGCAGATTAGGCGACGGCTCTCATGCAGCCTCCATGCACGATCCTTCCAGCACGGCTGTGCATCAGGCTCTGCAACTGTGAAATCAACATATGCCTCCCTTTTCGCCTCGAACCTTCAGTAGAGGGTCAGCTAAGCTACTGCTTGTAGAGATGTAGGAAGCGATGGTCATAGTCAAATGAGGACTTTGATGAGTTCAGTCTGTTGTATGTAGATTTGGACATCCTCACTTGGACATCCTCACGCTGATAGGTCTGCGTTAGGCGAGTAAGTTAAATTGCATGGCGGCGTAAGCATAGGCGCAACGCGACAACAATATATTGTCGGGGCGCTTGCGGCCCAATTAAAATCGGTAGAAGTCTTCCCCACATGGTGCACAGACCCAGTCGATGCAACACAGACATCTTGTGTGATGTGAAATGACAAAAGGACACTCTGAGCTGGTCGGACACCACTTGCTTGATTGTCTACTTGATGCTATGTACGACCCTTTTATATTACTGCCTTGTCAATGAGTGTGTTTCTAGAAGGGTCTGTGGTTTTAAAGGGGTTAACCCTATAGAAGTCTTCCCTGGCTCGTGCACATCCCTGGCTCGTGCACACTGTCCCCACACCATCACCACTATCTTTGAAGCACTATACCTCGACCGAAACACAAGTGCGAGAGCTGGTCAATGGCTCATTTTGGTTGCAGTAGCTTCTTCTATAGGTTTGTTCACTCAGGTATCGTCAAAGAGCCGTGGTCGCTTAATAGCTCTGCTAGTTCTTAACCTTGGCTGTTCTGGCACCGTTTCAACTTCTGGCTCAATAACGACCACAACAGGCTCTTGGGGTTGTTTCTGCTTAGGTGGTCTTCCTCTCGGCCTTCTCTTTGAGGCTGAGGACTCTGTTTGAAGCTGATTCTGAGCCTTCTTAGCCAGCTTGTTACGTTCCCCCTTTGAGCCTTGTTTAGGGCTTCCTTAGTCTTCCTTGCTACAGCTCTGATAGCTCTGTCTTCGCGCTACTGCCGAGCCTCAAGCTCCTTATGAGCTTTAAGCTGAGCTCTGTCTCGAGCTTGGAGCAGTCGGTCAAGAGCTTCGTCGTCCTCAGCAGACTCCTGAGCTGCTGCAAGCTCTCTAGCTTTAACTACCTTAGAAGGACTGAAGAACAGCACACCAAGGCCTTCATCTGCTCTGAGTTGCTCGGTAAAGGCTCTACCACGCTTCCTCTTGTTCTTCTCGGCATAAATAGACTTAAGAAGGCCTTGCTCACGCTCTTCAACCAGCTTGACTCTAGCAGAAGCTCCTAGGTAGGCATCGCCACGCAGTCTGATTGTCCTATCCTTCCTAGCATCATCAGAACCTACACCTTGACTCACAATCCTCCTGATCTTTCTTGTGGCTCTTAGCGAGTTAAGATAGCTGCTTCTAAGGCTGTCAGAGGGTGCCGAGCCTTGTGAGCTGTCCGAACCTTCGCATTCCTCCTTATCGAAGATCTGTAGTACCTCAGCCGGATCCCATAGCTCTATGCCAGTTTTGCGCCATCTAGACCGGATGTTCTCTTCCGTGAAGGCCTTGTCGAACGCTGGGTAGAAGATGGCGAGGAAGTCCCGCTTGCTTACGCTCGACAGGCCAAGAGACTGTCTGGTATGAGCATCTAAGACTTGGCTGTAATAGGTGGCGAGTGGTCTGAACAGACTGACATCCAGAGGCTGCAAATCTATGAGTCGAGTGAGTAGGGTAGATAGCAACCAAGATTCTACACTTCTGACACCATTTAAGGAAGGCCAGAGTGCAATGAGAGCCATGACCGTCGAGAATAAGCAGCCTCCAGTCTCTCTTGGACTTGTCTGATGTCTGAGGATCGAAGAGGCTCTTTAACCAGCTCAAACCGAGCTCATCGCTTGTCCGTCCATTAGGCGGGATTGCAAACCAACAATGATGCTCTTCTGGCTCGTAGTCTTGAAGCCACGTGTCTTGAAGATTACCACTGACAGCCTTCTAGATCAAAGCAGGCGGCAGTGAGCTGCCATCAGCACATATAGTCGCCAAAAGGGTTATTCAATGTCGAGCACCATCTTGGCCAGTGCCTAGAAGCTTATGGGTCCTCATGAGAGCCTTTGGGAAGATCCTCTTGACCTTCTGCAGATGGCCTATAAGGAAGCCCTTCTTGTCCATGTTGTAGCAGTTATAAGGCTGTATGTTATACTGGTTGATCTTCTCCTTCAAGACAGTAAAGTACTGCGGAAGACTCTTTTCGACTTTGTCACAGACAGGGTCATTGTTTATATCATCCGACAGCGCAGATCGAGCCGAATAAACACATCACAAGGATATTTCCAGCGTCTTGCTGGCGGGCATGTTACCCTCCAGTAAAGATGGCAGAGAGACGCCCCCGAGCGACGTTCCAAGGTCTGGAGCACGCGGGGAAGCTTCCGAGCCAATCGGAAGCCTCGCCGAGTACCAGATGTCCACTCCGAGTCTCAGACGGGGAGGACCACAGAGTTGGGAAGAATGGCAGACCGGCACTGCGTGTCCGACAAGCCCAAAGAAGCGAAAAACGCACTCAGATGAAGCTATTAAAATTCCTCAGGAGACTCTCTTGCAAGTAGTTGAAGATGCGGTGGTAAAGGCCTTAAGAGGTTTCGCCGCACCTACCACCGCTGCTAGGTCCCTGGAAGACGTGCAATCTCTTCGAAGTGAGATGGAAGACAGCATAAGCAGGGTACAGATGCAGCTTACTCAGCTTATGGACAATGCGATAGTGAGAATGCAGGCGGAGGCGGATAAGCGAGCTGATGCAATGCTTCAGAAGATCATGCAGATGCTCAACACCGCACCAAGAAAGGACGATGACGAGAAAATGTCCTCGTCCAGAGCTGGTGGCGCGCCAGGACGTGCAGCGCAGGTCTCTGGCAGGATTCGCGACTCCAACTCTGGAGCGTGACTTGTGACCAACATCGGTCGTTGTATGAGATTTTGCAGGAAAGCTGCAATCCGTGCTCTTGAGAAAGGTGACGTTTGAGTAGATTTTGACTCGTGGTATGGTATTCGCATTGTAGGCAGCTGAAGCCGCTCTGCGCGAGGAGGTGAGGGTGTGCTGGGTCACCATCAAGGCGCTTGGGCACGGAATTTGGGTCTGGGAGATCCAAGCCTCGAACGAATGCATTCAAGCCGGCACGTTCTTTTGCGGGTATGCGGTGCTTTTCCCACAAATGCTTCGAAACAGTCTCGCCAGATGGTTGCAAAGCATACTTGCAACGGATACGGATACAGATGAGCACCTCATCCGACTCGCACAGGACAAGACCAATGCCGCGGAGCCGCCGGCTCACTCCGATCTTCGATAGATCAGACCAGGCATCGAGAGGCTGAGGTGGTGGCATCGTGTGTCGCTGTCACGATCTGACTGAGGCGATCTCGACGTGATGGGAATGTCAGGTTGTCCCTCTGACATGTGGCGGTCAGATTTCGCATTGTGGAAAATGCGTCGCGTTGTCTGCAAGCACTTAATGCAGAGTCGCGAGGCTTGCAGGGGACGTATAGCTGAGCGTGATCCCCAGATTCCCGAGTCGCGACGCATATCATGCTGAACCAGCACCACAAGCGGACTCCATCCCCACACGCGACGCATTTCACGGCCAGGAAGCGCGGCGCGTTTCCAAATTTTGGTGAGGCTCGCGACGCATTTCAGGGTGCCACATTTGAAAACTCCAGTATTCTGACGGAAACGCGTAGCGTTTTCGGCAGAATACTAGAGTAGGAAGAAAGAGAAACCGTTATACAGGCTATCGAGCATTCACTATTCATGGTAAAGTCTCGTGGCGATCGCTCGAGTGACCGACCAGTTCTTGCCAGAATCCAACCACGCCGCGCCCATCACCGCCTCCAAAGTAGACGCCATGGCTGTTTTCGGCACAGCTCCATTCTGACACGGGTTCTTCGTGACTTGTTTGTCAATGCCCATCGAGTGTCCGCGATTGCTGAGATTCTCATTCGATGCTAGTTCTTGACAGGTGTTCTCGCAAGCTCCTAGACATGATGTTAAAACTCTGCACAGTCAATATGTCGGGAACTGCGTACGTCTTGACGTATCACCCTCTTCCCACCAATGATCAACAATCGCGAGTCGAAGCACCGCATCGCCGACGAGAGCGAGGCGTTTATTAGCTGGTTTCCCCACTTCAATGGCATTACATGAGTGGTCGTTTCCTGACGTCAGAAGCGCTTCTTGAAGCAAAGCTTTGTTCGTGAAATGGTACTGGATCTTATTTTCGAGGTCATTGGTAGAGGCCATTATGTATGAGTTCTCGTATGATATCTTTCTGGATGTCGGCTTTGTTGTTTCGTCGCTGCACCCTACGAGCATTTATGTTCGTTCTCTATCTCTGACATCACGATTGCCCTCAGTCATCGAGATACTGAATATGTCATTAGTGCATCGCTACCGTGATTACCACTTCCACAATTACGAAAAGCTGAGGTGGCATCCGGCTGATCCGGGCATGGTAACTTTCTGGGCAATTTGGGTTTACCTTTCGGTTTGAGTGACGCCACGGAAGAATGAGCGAAGAGGACAGACGATCATCGATATCTTTGAAGCCGCTTCAACTGTGTGTGAGTTTGGATGAGTTCCCTGTATTTGTACCAACACAAGTACTACTGTTTGTAGTCTTAGCCCCATTGGCGTCTACACACTCGTTTGAAAACGGCATCCCGGCCATAATATTCCTCGTCATTCAGCTCCAGTGTAGCCTTGCGAAAGCAGATATGAAGCATTGATTCATGGAGGCGTCGCATCCTCCAGAGCTAAAGCATTAGATAGGGTGTATTCGTAGAGGTCTTGGCCATTACCGTGCGTTTGCGAAATGTCTAGTGATCTCACTATGTCGAGCAAAAATAGATACCAATCTGGCTTTTCAGTAAAGGTCGAGGTATGGTATTAGTGTCGTAGGAAGAGTTGAAGCAACGTCACAGACCATTACAACATTTGACTTTACAGAAATGAAGCAATAATTGCCCGTGACGTGTGACTTGGGAAGATTAGGAAAGGCTGATAGAACATCGTCCCATGTTTGTACCTCAAACAGAATCATAAGTTGATGTTGCAGTCTACAAGGGCCAAGTCAATTCTAAGCGGAGAAGGAGGGGGGTAGAATGATTTCCGTTAGTGAAGCGATAAGTGATAAGTTAGCCTAACTCTAATTCGTCTTGCGCGGTACAATGTCTGCCAATGGATTGTTCGCAACCAAGTTCATTGAGCGGTTGATTTTTGGAATGAGACGCAATTATGTTTCAGTTCTGGTAGGTCAAGGAACTGGCTAACAAAAGGTAAAGATTCGAGTAACCATAGCTCAGTAGGGAGCTTCCGTGGATGAACAGATTTCAATGGGTCTGGTGGTCGCGTTAGTGTGTTGGTCATTACCTCGATAGGCTTAATACGGAAACATAGAGCCCTGGCTCGAGGGTGCTCGTGGTGGGGCACTTATGGTTTATCGCATGATTCCAACTCAAAGGCCGAGTCGATGTCTCAGCAACCCAGCCTCAGGTGCGGGATCGTTGTAGGCCCTAGAGCCTCCCAAACCTAGTCGTTCGCGTTCCCATCACGGACACCAGTGGAACTAGGAACCTACTTAATTCGTAAAGTATATTCATGGACCTGGGAGCATGTATTGCGAAGGACCATGCATTGGTAAGCCGGTTCAAGTGCTACTCAAAATCCTTGATTAGCTACACTTTTGATAAATTGGAACGAACAAATGGACACGAGATACATCGCTAGCATCAACCAACATATCTAACCTACTACTGTCTGTCGTTCTCTTTAGTGCGGCTGCACATAGCATCGTAATTGTACATATGGTTTCAGAACCGTGCTTGTGTGAGGCGTTTTGCGTCACCATATTGCAGCGCTTCCCATGCAAGACAAGCGACCTCTTGGTTGCCCTGGTGTTTGCATGACCCTTTCTGTACTTGTGGAGCTCGGTGTGTGGGTTAGACCAGCAGAGGATTTTTATACGATAACTCACTTGTCCGTCGGCGTGTAGCGCTAACAAGAGAGCGCAAAGCTTGATGACTATAGCAGACGACCAGTGTTCGAATTTGGGAGCAATAGGAAAATACCAAACAAACAAAGAGGCATGATTGCAGGCAACAAGATGCTAGAAATCTGGATGTCACGTGTCAGGGTTGTCCCCTACAGCAAAATGCTAATGCAGAAGGTAGTCTACAACCGCAGAGCTAATAACCGCAAAGCAAGAAGTAGCAGCCACAGAGTCAGCAGCCGCATAGTAAGAGGTGGCAGTCGCAGAGCCAGCAATCGCAGAGCAAGAAACAATTACCACAGAGCAACAAGCAACTAGCACAGAGCAATAAGCCTTGTCCACAAATCAGCAACCAGCTCCAGGAGAGTAAACAGCCACAGAGCAATAGATAATTACAATTTGAATGTTAACATAGCTGCAGTACAATACTAACAGAGATCAAAGGTAGACTTGCACTGAGAGGAGGCTATTGGGATTGGAGTTTGCAAGCGAGCGGTTTGTAGACAAGCAGGCATTGGTGTAACAACAATAGTATAGTGGAAGAACTGGAGGTTCTATCCTTGAACCAGTAAATGATGTACCTTCGGCTGCGAAACAGTATCCAAACTCCATCTCGCTACACAATATACTTCTTTCTGGAATCAATCGAATTATTCGTAGACATGCGCCCCTGTCCACTTTTCCACATATCGAAGCATGTCGAATGGCTTTGAGTGAGCGAGAGCGCTATCATCATAGGATATAATGTTCAGCTCAGCCCTGCTGACGATCCACAAGCTGAAATCCGGGAGACTTAAGGTAGATGCTAACCAGATTGCGGACTTCGGATTGTCCTGTTCGAGGATGGACTTGCTGACGCAGCTCGCGGCTTTATTGATGCGTTGTTGGTAATCGACATAATAGAGGCACATGTCCATATGTTCCAATATGTTGGAGTCGGATTGCATGTACGACTCGAGGAGTGCTTCACCCATTTGCCGGGTCAGGAGCCAGTACGGTTCGAGGCAGAGCTCCTCAGTCAATAAGTGACACAAGCTTTGCGGCGACAAAGCATTCTCCTCTGCGGACTTTGCGACTTTAGCTCTTAGATCTGACAGCGGGAGGCTTGGTACATCCGAAAAAGGCTCGAAGATTGTCGAAAAACATTGGCCAAAGGTACCACCAGATAGCTCTTCGAAACGAACGATGCTGAGTATCGCGTTAGGCGGAATTTCTTGCCATATCAGTTTTTCGGTTTTGTAGACGTTTTTTTCGGTGAGGGTTAGCTTGCGGCGTATAGTGTTGCAGTTCCCAAACGCTCCTTTGGGCATTTCCCACAAGTCTATCATGACCAGACAGACATCCTGATACCCGGCGTTGCGAAGCTCACGGCCATGATTCAGTGCCCTCAGAAAATCTGGAGTAGCTGAAACAAGGGGTGATTCTTGAAGTGCGTCCTATGTATCA
>Ga0265797_10006732_pt1 | contig 16093 bp, 15 predicted proteins | sample P2T30metagenome_FD_192433 | JGI IMG/M metagenome (GOLD analysis project Ga0265797, IMG submission 192433) | Plant litter microbial communities from East Loma Ridge, Irvine, California - P2 T30 | ecosystem: Environmental > Terrestrial > Plant litter > Unclassified | place: USA: California... | reverse complement strand
GTGATAGGACAAGGTATCTAACAACGCTGGATGATGCTGATGATCCGATGTATTGCAAGATTTTCCAGTGGTCAGGACCGACCGTTTGTCGATGTTCTAAAGTTTCCGTTAGCTGTAGACGGTGAGTTGAGTTGATCAGCGAAAGCGCAGTTGTACATTTCATTAGAGAATGCTAGATACAGTGGTGAACGTGAAGCTAGTCTACTTACGGGCACAGGTCTCATCTATCGCCTGGTGGATACATATGTAGGTGATACGGACGAGCTGCGGCTGAACGATTTCGAGCAAGCGGAGGATCACACCCATGTTAGCCATGCTCCTCAGCCGTACGGCTGGAGGGCTGGACATCGCTTGGGTATATATGTATGTAAGCGCGTTGCGCTTATACTTTGATGTGTTGAACTCGAACTGTATCTTTGGTTGACGCCAGCATGGCTGCAGACTTGTTCAATCTGTTGGAGCTCGTTCTAGGGACTGTAGGTTTCGCTGAGCCATGCTCGATCCTATCATACATATATGGATGAAAGCTTACCGTTTATTGATTGCAGGCAACCTGCGGCGTCCTGTCTTACGCCATTTACAACCTCTACTTCCACCCCCTCCGAAACTACCCAGGCCCACTCCTCTGGCGAGCCTTCGACTTCCCGCGAACCAACTCCCAAGTCCGCGGCCGCCTCACCTACGACGTCCTCGCCCTGCACAAAAAATACGGCACCGTCGTACGCGTCGCACCCAACGAACTAGCCTTCGCAGAACCCCAAGCGTGGCAAGACATATATGGCTTACAGCCAGGCAGAGTCCAAAACCGCAAGGATGTGTTCAGCTACCCGGTCAACGACGGAGAGGGTCTAGACCAGCATATTATTTTCGCGGGCGATGCTCACCATGCGAGGATTAGGCGCTTACTTGGGCCGGCGTTTACGACTGCGGCGACGAGGGAGTTGGCGGGTTTGATTGAGCGGTATGCGGATTTGTTGGTTGCGCAGTTGGGGAAAGTTGCGGATGGGGAGCAGGTGCAGGATATGTCGCATTGGTTTGAGTGGACGGTACGTTCGTGTTGTGTTGTGTTGTACCGATCGACTGTGATCGCAAGATATGTTAGGAAGTCCAGCATTGACAACCTTCCAGACATTCGACGCCATGGGCTAATTCGCCTTCGGCGAAAAATTCCAATGCCTAGCGAAAAGCGAATCGCACCTCTTCGTCCGGGCCCTCTTTGACGGCGTAGGTTCCGGCTCGGCCTTGGGAGCTCTCGAACGCTACAAAGTCTGGACGATCCTGCGAAACACCCTGCCCAAGAGCGCGTTCAAGATGATGGACGATCTGAACGACATGGTCACATCTCTGTCGAAGAAGCGGCGAGAGCGCGGCCACGTCCCGGGCGAGACGGACATGGCGAACTACCTCCTGCAGAACAAGGGCGAGGATGAGTTTACGCAGAAGGAGTTTGAGGGTAATGCGTTGACGCTGCTGTTTGCTGGGGCTGATACTACTGCTACGACGTTGATCTTTGGTTCGTGGTTGTTGTGTAAGAATCCGGCGGTAATGGAGCGTGTGCAGGGAGAAGTCCGCGGTGGGTTCAAGAGTAGTGGTGAGATTGATGCTACGAATGTGAATGAGTTGAAGTACATGAATGCCGTTCTGACGGAGATCATGCGCTTGTATCCGTGAGTATCGTTCAAGATGGGGAAGATTGCGCCTCTTTGCTGACATGTGTTCGACAGGCCGGGCCCTACCGGATTAAACCGCATTATCGTGAACAAGGCGGGTCAGATGGTGGCGGGTCACCATGTGCCGTACAACGTGAGTGCCATCCTCGACAAAAAAAAATCCAACATCGCACATTTGCTGACCTTCATACAACAGACATCATGCGGCATTCATCAGTTGGCCGCCAATCGAATCGAAGCCAACTTCACTCGCCCCGGGGAATTCCTTCCTGAGCGGTGGTTTGACGAAGCACCGGCCGAGTTCGCGCACGACCGCAGGGAAATCTACCAGCCATTCTCTTTTGGCCCACGCAATTGCATTGGCAAACCGTGAGTGATTAGCCGTTCGAACCTGAAGGCCTTGTTAGCTGACACAGCCTGCAGCATTGCGTACATGGAGATGCGAGTTCTGATGGCGAAGTTCCTGTACAACTTCACGTTTGAGCTGGCGAACCCAGACTATGACTGGGTGTCGACGAAGAAGGCATATGGGGCTTGGGACAATGGTGGACTAAAGCTACGTTTGAAGAAGATCGTCAGCTGAAGGAGAGATGGTTTCTCTAGCGATGGCTGTGCCAATATCCGTTCCTGGTAACACCAACGAAAGAATCTCCTGCCGCGGCACAATGCCTCAATTGGTGATGTATCACACTCGTTCACCTTGTCCCTACTGCCCATGTACCTCTCCAGATCAAATCTCCCTCAGCCGGGGCTCAAAAGCGGGCTCGGGGTTTCGCTTTGTGCTTCGCGTTCTCTCCAAGACTTGCCAATCCCGATCGGGCCAATGTCCAGACCAACCCATGCCTCCGAATAGGACAAAAGGTCTGCTCCGCCTCAGTCGGATCGAGTGCAGTTCAGAGAAGGTTGGATTCGCCATGAGATCACGCAACTGATTGTCCAAGCGATACGCATCAGCCCACCATTCCCAGTGGTCCGTGATCGTGAGATCCCCTAGATCAGGAGGCAGGAGATAGTTGAGAGGTATTGTGAATGTATCCGCACCCTCGCCAGGTCCAAGTGGCCAGAATAGTTCCGGGCCATCATCGCCGGTAGCGGTCAATACCCGATAGCGGCCCGCTGGTTCACTTATCAACGCATCTATTGGCAGTGCAAGCGACTTGAGATTGTGGAGGGAAGACAGGTTGATAAGCGAGCCTCGGGTCTTCCGTTTGCATGCGAAATGGATCTTGTGAAGTGAGGTTCCATGTTCACAAAGAGCCTGGCCGAGCTGGGGCCAGATGTCCGCCACTGTTGGCCAAGTGTTTCCTTTTTCTGGCCATGTGACACTCAACTCCTCCAAAAGCGGGAACGTCTTGAGAACTGCTTCTAGCAGTCCAGGGGTCAGTGGCTGACTGGTCAAAGCCAGAGACTTTAGGTTCAGTAACTGCTCCTGAAGTGCTGCTTGCTCCTGGGGCGTCGCTTGCTCCTGGGGTGATGGGAATGCCTGTTCCGTTATCGTCGGCACGCTAATGGTCTTCATGCGTGGTAAACTGGCAAGAAGCAAGAACCAATCGTTGGACTCAAGGTCCAGATCGTCGCGGAGATATTCAATTGCGCCGATTTCGAAACTGCACAGATTTGCCAGAGGGCTATCAGAACTCATTGGCCATCTCGGAGCGAGCGTGTCGTAATCTCGTAGCAATTTTGGTGGCAAAACACGCCTTGGATAAGTCGAGATTGACAGAACGAGTGCCTGCAGGTTCGTGCACAGCTCAACTTGAAGCTGAGTGATCGGCGACTTGGACAGGCCTGGACGGCGAACCATGGTGCGCGATTCTTTGTGGTTTGCGTGGAGTACACGCACTAGTGCTGTCTTTTGATCGCGGCGTGCAGGTCTCAATACGGGATTTTGCATGGCACGATTGAGCTGGCCAGAGGTGACGGTGTGGTGCAGCATGGGATCCGCTAGTCGGTAGATTTGACTAGACACACGCATACATGAGGCCAGCGTGTTCCGGAGGATTGCATGATCGGGTCGAAATCCAGATTCAGGACTCGAAGAGGGCTTGAGACAGAACAGGATACGCTCGAGGAGCTCTTCTGGCAACTGCTGAAAGGACATGATGGCGTAGGCGTGCGCTGGGGTAAGATGGGGTATCGAGCTTGAAAAGCTATACGGAAAGCGAAAGATTGAAGATTTCTTGTGTCAGAAGAATGTGTGGTTGAAAAGACGTACTTGCATTGTGGGGGTACATCTATGTTCATGTTGTTTGAATCGCAACCGTGAAGACATCTCTGTGTCGCTACACATGGCAGTAGCTGGCCTGTTCTTCGCAAGTGCAGTGCAACTGCAGCTTCTTCAAGGCACGCAGTTGCCTTTTTGTGAGGGTTGAGCGCAGTCGCAGCATCTGTGGTAGTTAGGTACGTACAAAGAAAGAAGTGTTGAGAAAGGAGGAAAGCGTCAAACATTCACATGGGATTTAGAGGGTTAGGGTTGATATGGTGGGGTTAGACAATCACCACATGCATGCACTGCTCCTTGCGCATTTCAGATCAAATGTCTTTTGTGTACATGTATCTTTATCCTGATTTGTGTGAGCTGTGCTTGTGCTTTACCATTGAGATACGACGTAAATCAATGTCTGCATGCGAGGTATACATTCAAGCAGGTAAATACCATGAGCAGCACGGAAAGGTGCTGATGATCATGACGTGCATGCTTGATCATCCATACCGTATCTGCCCACAGCCGCCAACAAGAAGCACTAATCACTGACATCGTTTAACACATCGTCATTGAATCTGCTGGGTCGCCTGAGTATTCGCAAGCACCACGAACCATTCTCGCAGAGATCGACCATGCCAGCGAAACTCACCCCCTTCAAAGATCTGAGAATTCTCAAACACCAGATCCCAGCCCATGGCCTGACGCCAAACACTTCGATCCGGAACAAGCCGCTCTTGATCTACAAGTCTGTATTCACTTCGACCGTGACTGCGAGCGAGATTGAAACACACCTCAGCTCCGTAGGCATTGTGTCGCCACAGTGGCGGTATTCAATGTACACCACAAGTCACTTTCACGTAAGTCGAGCAATCACTTCACTTGTCACGACCAGACAAAGCCAATCATTGACATGTGATAGACAACCTCACACGAAGTTCTCGGCATTGCGAATGGTAAGGCGCGATTATGCTTCGGTCACGAGGACAATCCAGATTGCGTTGAAGAGACTGTTGCGCGCGGCGATGTGGTTGTGATCCCTGCTGGTGTTGCGCACCGGTTGATGGAGGATCTGGAAGGAGGGTTCCAGATGGTGGGATGCTATCCTAAGGGCTGTTCTTGGGATATGTGTTATGGAAAAACAGGAGAAGAGGAGGCGATTAAGGGGATTGAGACCTTGGGTTGGTTTGAAAGAGATCCTGTCTATGGGGAAGATGGACCTGCCGTGAGTTAAGTTTGCTGGTTTTGAGATATCGCATTGAGGAGATAAAGCAGAAATCGATGGCAATACAGGTGTCTTGGATGGCTTTCGTAGAATGTTGAGAGAAAGGGCATCACATAGAAGGTAGCCGAAGAGATGCACCTTGTCAACCCCTGCATATCCGACAGATGTCCCAATCACTCACCGGCATATTGACTTTCACAAGCCTTTTGAGGTCAGAAAATAATTCAAGACATATGATAGGCGACAATTGTGTTTGCATCGGAACAAGTGAAAGGTAAATAGATGTACCTTGTCAACCTTAAAAGTTAAAAGCGCGGGCCAGTTTGACGTAGTGGCGTGCCTGCCGCCTCCGCTGCCTAACGTTAACTCGTGAAGGTGAAGGCGCTCCAGCTGCCTCAGCGCTGCTTCACCAACACGACACCAGTCGCATCACCGCACCACACCGCGACTCTTCCACCGACCTCTCAAATACACCGCCTCCTCTCCTTTCTCACGCCCACCTCCCACCACCACCAACAACCACCACTTTCTGCGCTCCCTTACGCCCGCCTGTCCATACAATACACACCACCACCGGCGCGCCCACCTGATCATCATCACTTCTGTAATCACTACTCCACACCGCGAGAGCCTGTACTCTCACCACCGCGACACACGCTATACACACACTCAAACCCAGCACTCCGACCTCACTCACCATGGCGGACGCTGTGGCCAAGACGGCGCCACCCCTCCCCACCAGCAAGGACGACATTAATGGCACGTGAGTATTGCCCTCTCTTTTGTCTCCAACCTCTGAGCAGTGCGCTTGCGCCGTTCATGTTGCTGCTTCTAATCACACAAAAATGCTGACCACAAGTGTAGCTGGAACTATCTCGAGTGGGGAGTCGACCGCATCATGGTCAACCTCAGTGCGGGTCTTGACCTCAAGACCTACATGACCCTGTACACTTCCATCCACAACTTCTGCACCGCACAAAAGGCCGTCGGCGTGCAAACAAACCTCAACTCCAGCCAGCGCGGCGCACACCTCCTCGGCGAGGACCTCTATCGGCGGCTGAACGAATACCTTAGGAGGCATTTGACAGGCGTCCACACCGAGATGGTCAAGCATGTCGACGAGGCCCTGTTGACCTTCTACATCAAGGAGTGGAAGCGATACACAACGGCCGGCACATACAACAACCACCTGTTCCGCTACCTCAACCGTCACTGGGTTAAGAGAGAGATGGATGAGGGCAAGAAGGACATCTACGACATCTACACCCTCCACCTCGTTAGATGGAAGGAGGACATGTTCGGTAGCACCCAGAACGCTGTCATGGATGCTGTTTTGCGCCTCGTTGAGAAGCAGCGGAACGGAGAGACCATCGAGCAGTCAAAGATCAAATCGGTTGTGGACAGCTTTGTCTCACTCGGAATCGACGACCAGGACAGCACCAAGACCACCCTTGACGTCTACCGCAAGCACTTCGAAGAGCCTTTCCTCGAGGCGACCAAGGTCTACTACGAGAAGGAGTCTGCGGAGTTCCTGGCAGTCAACTCGGTTGTCGACTATATGAAGAAGGCAGAGCGCCGACTGGATGAAGAGAAGGAGCGTGTGCCGTTGTACCTCTTGCAGGAGATCATGGTGCCACTCATGAGGACTTGCGAGGCAGCTCTCATCGCCAAGCATGCAAATGTTCTGCGCGATGAGTTCCAGGTCCTTCTTGATAACGACCGCGAGGAGGACATGGCTCGCATGTACAAGTTGCTTGCGCGCATCCCCGAGGGCCTCGACCCTCTCCGAGCCAAGTTTGAGGCCCATGTGCGCTCTTGCGGTCTGATGGCCGTTGAGAAGGCTGCAGCACAGGGCGATGCCATTGACCCCAAGAGCTACGTTGACGCTTTGCTGGAAGTGAACACCCAATACTCTGCCCTCGTACAAAACGCCTTTGGCGGCGAGTCAGAGTTCGTGCGTTCTCTTGATAATGCATGCCGCGAATACGTCAACCGCAACAAGGTCTGCCAGAAGAACTCCGCAAAATCTCCCGAATTGTTGTCAAAGCATGCCGACAATGTGCTCAAGCGCTCGCAGAAGAGCAGCGAGGAGGACGACATGGAGAAGCTGCTCAACCAAGTCATGACCATCTTCAAGTACATCGAGGACAAGGACGTGTTCCAGACATTCTATTCCAAGATGCTGGCGAAGCGTCTGGTCAACGGCACATCTGCCTCGGGTGACGCGGAGACTAGCATGATCTCGAAATTGAAGGATGCATCTGGCTTCGAGTACACCAACAAGCTTCAGCGCATGTTCCAGGATATGCAGACCTCGAAAGACCTCAACAAGGCTTACGAGGAGCACCTCAGCAAGGGTTTCAGTACAGACGATAGCATCGGCACGTCTTTCCAGATTCTTGGCGCTGGCTTCTGGCCTTTGCAGCCATCCACCACCACATTCGCACCTCCCGCTCTTCTCGTGAAACAGTACGAGCGCTTCACTCACTTCTACTCGGACAAGCATGGTGGCCGCAAGCTCACATGGCTTTGGAACCTTTGCAAGGGTGAGATCCGTGCAAACTACATTAAGAACTCCAAGGTACCTTATACCTTCCAAGTGTCAACCTACCAGATGGCGATTCTCCTGTTGTTCAACGACAACGACACTGTCGCCTACGATGACATTGCCAGCACCACCATGCTCGCAAAGGAGACCCTTGACCCCTCCCTAGCTATAATGTTGAAGGCTAGGGTCTTGACCGCCAGCCCTGAGGGCAAAACCGAACCCGGGACTACTTACTCTCTCAATTATGGTTTTAAGAACAAGAAGCTCAAGGTCAACCTCAACATCGCCATCAAGTCCGAGCAGAAGCAAGAGGCCGAGGCCACGCACAAGACCATCGAGGAGGACAGGAAGATGCTCATGCAGGTAAGCATTTACATCCAGCAGCTTCCAATATTTTTCGCGCAGTGCTAACATGATTTCTAGTCGGCCATCGTCCGCATCATGAAGTCTCGCAAGACCATGAAGCACGCCCAGCTTGTGTCCGAGACGATCCAACAGATCAAGTCCCGCTTCTCCCCGAAGGTCAGCGACATCAAGAAGTGCATCGACATTCTTCTCGAGAAGGAATACTTGGAGCGCCTGGACGGCGACGAGCTCGGCTACCTCGCTTAGGACCCCTGGTTCGAACGAAATCCACAATTTTTGTGAATACGACTTGTTTTGGCGTTTCGGGGGCTGCATTTCCTGGAACATGGGAAAACCGAGGCTGCGGCCTCTGACGAATGGAGATGGGTGGGTAGGAATTACTGCTCTTCAAGCATGGTGTTTGTCGGCGTTGTCTTTTCCCGTCCGGTCTTTACCTCTGGCGGCGGACTGCTGCTGTTGTGTGGTAATGCGGCTGGCTGCGCTGAGGCGAGACTGCTACATAGAACAGCTTATTAACAAATGTGAAAAAGGTTTGATTCGGTTTGACTTGCCTACTTTTCAAGACATGCCATCTGCCATCTGGCTTTATATTGATTATCTGCTTACATCTCGTGACGGAAGTTCCAGGACGTGGTGACTTCGGTGCATCGCCGATGGGAATTGACGCGGACGGAGATCTACATTCAGTCGTCAACAGGCCAAGCAGGCAACAATCTACTAGACTTCGAGTCACAATCACACTTTCTACTACACTTTATAGGCACCCGCAATTTCGAGAGAACCTCTTACTCTGCTGCGACCTCACTGTCTATCTCAAAACTCGATTCGTTCATACCAACAATACCATCTGCTGCTACTGCTTGCACAGACGACTTACCATCAACGACAAAACACCAACAAACCCCACAATGGTCCACCGCAGCGAATTCTTAAGGGACTTCCGCCTCCAAGTCACCACCGAATTCCATCGCGACGGGCAAGATGCACAATGGGCGTCGTTGGCAAGCGGCCCTCGCTTTTGGGGCGATGAAGACGAAAGCATCCAGCTTGATTCAAGTGACTCAACAGAATTTGGACGCGCGCGTTCTGCGATGGCTGTGAACTCTGACGGACGTTTGCTTGCTGTTGCTTCGTCTTCGGTTATTAGGATTCTTGATGTTGAGACTCGGGAGTTGAAGGGCGAGCTGAAGGGGCATGCTAACAGTGTGGGAAAGCTTGTATTTGCGCCTTTGGCGATTAGAGGTGAGGGGGAGGGTGGGAGAAGGTGTTATACGCTGCTTTCTGTGTGTCAGGATGATGGAGGACGCGGGCAGAATGTTGTTGTTTGGAACTTGGATGCTGAGGGCTGTCTGGTTGCGAGGACGCCTTTTGAGCCGTTTGGGACGGATGGCCTGACTGACGGTGCTATGTCGACTATTACTGCGGAATTGGGGCAAGAGCACGGAGTGACTACTGAGGAGCTTGCATCCATTCGCGCAGCACTGTGCAAGGCGATCGATTCGGTCGAGAAGAAGCACCGCCTTCAAGCTTTGCCATCGGCTTCTGGTGGTTTGCCTCATTACAACGACATAGACCTTTTCAGTTACGGAGATGAAGGGTTGAGAGTGCTGTACTTGAGCAAGAACGAGACTACGCAACATGGTATGCGCCCAGACGACCAATTGCCCCAGATCGTCATCGCTGGTGTGCGATCGAATGATGACACTGGTGGCGATTGCGACGTTGAAGACAACCAAGAGACGAAGGGAGACGATCTACAGACACTCAAGGTCCTAAAAGGACACACCGACATGATCCTCAGTGCCGCCTTCTCGCCGAACGGTAAACTCGTCGCCTCAGCATCTTGGGACCAAACTTTCCGCATCTGGTCAGCAGAGACCGGCGAATGCCTACATACCATCGGCCCTACCGGCAATCAAAACTGGGTCGTCGCTTTCACTCCCTCATGCGAACACGTCTTATTGAGCGGCGGTGGCGGCCGCGACAAACCATCGCCGCTGGCATTGTACAACACTGCGACAGGCGAAGAAGTGAGTCGCCTGCAGCACCCCGATCTGGAATCCTGGCTGCGTAACATCGCCATACATCCCGATGGGAAGTCGGCCGCAGTCATCAACGGCATCTCAGTGTTACTCTGGGATCTCACTCAAACCAACACCGACGACGGACAACCCGCAAGTAACGCCATCGAAATCCTCAAGATCGCAAATCCAGATCAGGAAGCTGGTAGAGGCCAGGCTCGGATGTTCCGTAGCTTTGCGTCTTTCATTGATGTCTCTTGGGTTGATGGCGGGAAAAAGCTTCTAGTGCGTGCGAACGATAATACTGTCTTCGTTTGGGACCGGGAGAGGAATGTTAAGTGGCGATTGCAGCGGCCGGATGGAGTTGAGCTGCCTAGCTTTGATACTGACTTTGCTTATGTGGGTGATGGGGATAGTGGGATGGTCGTTGCTTTGGATGGGGATATGAGAGTTAGGTTTTGGAAACTCTGAGCGGTTGGTTAGTGGTTGATCGATCGTGCTGGTAGCGAAGAGGAAGCTTGATTGTATCAAGTATTTTTGAAGTGGTCTCACGAACGCAGCATTTGTGACACAGTAAAACTCGTGGCCTGAACTCGTTTTTTCAGGGCTGACATTTGGTACAGAACGGTCGGTGACGTCTACTGGATCGAGCGTTGTATTTCGATGTCACCCTTTTCGCTCATCGTTGCCCTAGAACCAATGCTTCATGGGAACTCAAGTTGGAAGAGCGAAAGCGAATGTGCCGGTGCCGCAGGTTTTCATAAATCTGTACATCTCTGCTAAAGGAGACTAATATCCTACTCAGTTTCCCGTTTCTTGGACGTCCTGAAGTGATCATCATGATGATCTTCAATAATTTCCAGATTATCCTTGGGCATGGAAGACCTTGAAAAGGTAGCGATGCCGTTGAGCGGCGACGATAGCGTACGCAGATATCTGCACGAATGTACAGGTGCCAAAGTCCCCACTCACGTAAGCATCTTCGGAAGTAGCAGTACATGGCAATATCCGGGGCCGAAGTAGCGATAATGCCGATAATGGATCAAGATGCGACCGGCACTCATTCCGCGTATGTCGTTTTTGATGACTACTTATCTGATCGGAATGGATGGCATTGATATCTGAGCATCCATCATCTTCATAGAGAGGACAAAGTCTACCAAAATGTCTGCCATCAAACAAATAAGTCGGCTTGATATTTCGAAAGTGAGTTGCCCTAAAGCAGTATCTGATTATGAAAGAGACGGCTGACTGGAACCGAACATCAAGGGAACGTATATGGTCTTCTACCTCGACGAAAGCAAACCAGAAGGTCACGTTGAGCGCTACTTCTCCCTCACCACCCGCGAATCCGATGCGGACGAAACTCTTACAGAAGTGCCCCGGCACTGGCACAAGCATCACGACGAATACATGGCATGCACGGAAGGCCATATTGAACTCTACCTAGACGGCAACACTGCCATTGCAAAGCCAGGTGATCCACCCGTGTTCATCGAGCGGCGTAAAGTGCATGGCTTCAAGTTCCCCAAGGGCGAGAAAGCCACTCTGAAAGAGTACACGCGACCGACTGGCGAGTTCAAGCAGCTTTTCTTCGAAGACATCTTGGCGGATTGGGGATTCTGGAATGCGATGAGGGGTTTTGCGGACGGCGATGCTTACGTCGCACTGCCTGGGCCCTTTAGGTGGCTCGACGAAGTGTACATGTTCGTTATTGGGGCTCTGGCGAGGGTTGTGAATCCTCGTGCAGGTGAGACGCCGAAGAGTGTGCCGCAGTTGACTGTTGATGGCGACAAGAAAGAGCTGTGATGAGTTATGTCGGGTGTCAACGGATGAATCTCTGCTCCTATGTACTGTCAATATCTTGTAAATTACTCGAAATCACCTATTCCTGACGGTCAGATCTGAAACCAGCTAGGCTTTCGCGTCTTGTTCCTCGCGATTGACTGTGACCGTAAGCAAATATGTAATTCGAGGCATGGGATTGTAAGGCATTCACTGGCAGGTCGAAGCAAAAGTGAAGAGCACGTGAAACAAGCTTCCGGAAGTTGCCGCAGCGAGATCGCGGACCCTGGTCCCGATTAGTATGCAGTGAGGTAACCAAGTTGTGAAGGCGGACGCTTGTTTCTGATGGCTCACAACTGATCTTCCACCTAACATACAAAACCACAACACACGGCTGCACCCTTGCTACACACCAACCTCCCTCATTCTCTAGCCAACAACACGACGACACCGATATTTTAAACCGCGCACCACATCCGCCTCTTGCTCGCTCGCTCGCGTGCCACTAAGTCACATCGCAAGATCGACAGTCATTAGTGCTCAGCACTCACAACCGCCAAAATGCTGAAGATATGGAGCATGAAGCAGCAACAACAGAAGAGTGAGGCGGCGTCAGGGCAGGCCAAGAAGAAAAAGGTGACGGCGGCGCAACTGCGTGTGCAGAAAGGTGAGTCGCATCGCATTCAGGTTGATAAGCAGCGCGGACACTGACCAGAGGCGTCTTTTCTCAGATCTCTCCGAACTCTCCCTCCCTGGCACCATGAAGACAACCTTCGAGAACCCCGACGACATCCTCAACTTCACCCTCACCATCACCCCCGACGAGGGCCTGTACAAGGGCGGCCAGTTCAACTTCTCCTTCGCTATCAGCCAGAACTTCCCCCACGAGCCGCCGAAAGTCAAGTGCAAAGAGAAGATCTACCACCCCAACATCGACCTCGAGGGCAACGTCTGCCTCAACATCCTGCGCGAAGACTGGAAGCCCGTGCTCAACCTCAACGCCGTCGTCGTCGGTTTGCAGTTCCTCTTCCTCGAGCCCAACGCCAGCGACCCTCTGAACAAGGAAGCCGCCAACGACCTCATGTCCGACCGAGACCGCTTCAGGAGGAACGTCCGCTCGTCTATGAGCGGTGGCCAGGTCAAGGGAGAGTCTTTCGACAGGGTGCTGCTGAAGTGAAGAGTACTCGGACATTGAGGGGTCTTGCTTGGACATATTACAAAGTCGGTATCCTCGGCAAAAAGACACGAGTCGTGTAAATGAGAGAGAAGATACGATACCACGCCTCATGCATCATGGCGGATTTCCTGGAACGGTGGGCGACAAAGCGGTGCATACCCGGGGGTGTTTCCTGAGTGAAGCGCAAGAGCGTCGTGAGCACAGCGTGCGTGCTACTGCGAAGCCTGGCTTTCAGTGCACTCGCTGCTTTTAGACTAGAATTCTTTGCTGTCTCATTTTCGTACTCTATGACTTCATGAATATAGCATTGCATTACATTTTGTTATCTTTCGTTTGACCTTCAAGCGACCTAACACTGTATACACTCCTAAAGCCGCACCAAAATTAAGTTTCGACGTTCATGTCTCGTATGCTCCCTTGAGGACCGACAGCCCATAATTACAAGTCCTTGAAAGGCGTGGTATTGTAAAGATGCTTGTCCGTAGTCTCGAGCACCTCGAGCGTCGACCCGATCATCAAAAGTCCCTCGTTTTTAGGCACGCAAAGCATGCCAAAGCACGGCTTCCACTTCGCTGGCCCACCTTTGTCAACGCGGCGGAACTTCATTAGCTCGTCCCAAGGCTGCTTGGGGTGCTTCTCCGCTGTGTCCGGGTTCACGTTCGGCACCTGGCACCTTGCGCAGCGCGCGACGACGTCGAGGTCCAACTTGAACAACATCTCGCGCTCGGGCAGATTGGTCGTGATGCGCACGCGCTTCCAGGTGTCCTCTTCCCAAGGGTGGTCGTCGCGGCCGCGCACGATGATATTGGGCCTGAAGCGCTCGACGGTCAGAGGGTCTGCGCCGGGGATTTTGGCCAGGCGTTTGTTGAGGTCGTTGAGCGAGGCTTCGGAGGCGACTTGCAGGCTCATGACGTCTGCGAAATGGTGCTCCTGCGGTTTCCCGTAGAGTTCTGCGCGGCCATTGACGTTGATGTTGCGGTGCTGGGGGCCTTTGTAGACGAGAGCGACGTCTTGCTCGAAGAACTTGGTGAAGGTGGCGTTGATTTCGTCGCTGTATTCGTAGGCATCGGTCTTCTCTTCCCAGATTTCGACTTCGCTGAGCTTAGTGTTTGCGGCTAGCCACTCTTTGGTTGGGAAGGCTGGGATGACGACGCGGGCTTGTGTGCCGTGGACGGTGATTTCGAGCTGGGTTTGTTGGTCTTGGGTGATGATGTTGGTGTCGATCAGGGTCATGGCTGGGTTGGAGCGTATAGTCATGAACTTCCTGTCGGACTTTGAGATGAACATCCAGTTGCGGTCGAGAAGGAGTCCGGTCTTGCGCAGACGCGTTTCGTCGACTTCGATGCCGCGGCATGACTTGATGGGGTAGACTCGCATGGAGACGATTTGCGTTGGGGGCGGGAGCGGTGGCGATCCTGGTTTGTGAACTGCTTCTGAGCCGGCGCCGAGTGCTGCATTGGTATGGTATACAACCGGATCGCTAGGTGGCGTGAGCTGGGCGTAGACGACCAACGTGATGAACCCGATCACAACCATGAAGAAGATGATGCCAGACAGATTGACCAGGTCGTGGAAGTTGTTTGGGTCGAAGTTCCTGGCCCATTCCCATGCACTGGCTGGCGTGATGGATCGGACGTCCGCCAGAAATTGTTTGAAGGCCTCCATCTTGGGCTGGTTTTGTCTGCTTCGCGGATTGTTCACAAGATGTTGCTTCTCAGCGGATGAATAGACAGACAGCTTTACAGCTTTTATCTTGGTCCCTTCCCAATGGCCGTGCGGGAGGATTGCACTGAATCAGAGCGACGGTCGCACAGGCAAGTCCGATATAGCCGACGAGATGTCGTCGTCGCCTAGAAAAGGAGTCACGCGGCGAGTTGGCCCAAAGCAGCGTGTTCGAGCGAGCTGGTGTCCGAGAGTCTGGGAGTCTGGAGTCAAGTGGGGTTTGAATGTTTAAATGCACGGATGGGAGAAACGCGCGCTAGAGCGTTTCCAGGCGTCATCTTGGTAATTTTATTTGGCGAGTGCGGTCAGCGAGTATTTCTTGTCATGGGAAGAAACCATTAATTAGAATGTTCGGCCATTGTTGCGATGAGAGTGTGTAGCATATCATACCACCGCGTCTATTTGATGGCTTTTAATACAATTGATGTTTGATTTCAATTCGGTCAGATCAGCGCTAGTGCACTCAACGTAAAGCGTGATACAATATCTGCATCTCCATCTTTGTTACGCGAACAGCTAGAGTCACTCCTACAAGGCTACAACACACTTAGCCAGAAATAGCGTATCAAAGCGAAATGGCTGCCGCAGACGCTACTACCCCCAAGGTCTTCCTGATCAGGCACGGCCAGACCGAATGGTCACAAAATGGAAGATACACAGGCACGACCGACATCCCACTGACCAGCCATGGTGAGGACCAGGTCAAGGCTACTGCTCAGCTTGTATACGGCAAGGGCAGGCTCATCGATCCGGCGAAGATTATCAATGTCTTCTTGTCGCCGAGGACAAGAGCTATTAAGACCTACCAGCTGCTTTCGGGTCAGACGGAGGGTTACGAGGTGACTGAGAACTTGGCTGAGTGGAACTATGGGTTAGTAGCATTATACTTCGTCGTCTGGAATGCACAGTAATGGCTGACTGATATATTTGTAGTGACTATGAAGGCCGCGTTACCAAAGACATCAGAGCCCTGCGCAAAGAGCGTGGTCTTGATAAGGACCAGGAATGGGACATCTGGAGAGACGGTTGCGAGGGCGGAGAGTAAGAGGCTTCATGGTTGAGAGTGCTTCCCAATTTCCAGCTAACACTCTATTAGGTCCCCCGCAGAGTTGTCTGCGCGCCTCGACGAACTGATCGAGCAGATCCGCGAAATCCAGGCGCCGCACATGCACGACAGCGAACCCAAGGACATCATCTTGGTCGCACACGGCCACACTACCAGAGCGTTCGCTAAGCGTTGGCTGGGCTATGATCTTTCCTTCCCGCTGAGTCTGATGATGGAGCCGGGCGGTGTTGGCATCTTGAGCTACCAGCACAACAATGTGAAAGAGCCGGCTTTGCTGTTGGGCATTAGCTACCCGCTCCAAGGGCAGTAA
>Ga0265797_10006729_pt1 | contig 16102 bp, 13 predicted proteins | sample P2T30metagenome_FD_192433 | JGI IMG/M metagenome (GOLD analysis project Ga0265797, IMG submission 192433) | Plant litter microbial communities from East Loma Ridge, Irvine, California - P2 T30 | ecosystem: Environmental > Terrestrial > Plant litter > Unclassified | place: USA: California... | reverse complement strand
TGGTCGCTGGACGTCTTTCTGAAGATCCGAACGTCACTATCCTCATCTTGGAGGCAGGTTCAGAGAGTGCACTTGTCGAGAATGTACAGATGCCAGGAGCGTAAGTACTCATCAGTCCACTTGCGATTTGGCCTGCAGCTGACAAGATCGTCTTCCCAGCTGGACCAAATGTCACTACGGGCCCCTTGACTGGAACATCGTCTCCCCACCTCAGCCAGGCCTGAACGGAAAGGAATGCCGTCTTCCCAGAGGAAGATTTTTGGGTGGAAGCAGTGGCTCCAATGGCACCATTTGCATTCGTGGTGTCAAGCAAGACTACGATGACTGGGGATTTCCTGAATGGAGCGGCGATGAGATGTTCAGAGCCATGAGGAAGGTACTGTCGGACATGTGACTGATTTCATATGGACTTTGGCTGACAGCATGTTGCAGGCAGAGAACTTCCAGGCTCAGGAGTGGTTCCCTCACAATCCCGACGCCCATGGAACAGGTGGTCCACTCAACATCGAACCTGCGCCAGTTTACCCCATTGCCGACTGCTTCTTCGAATCGTTCCAAGACAAGGGTCTGCCTTACCGCCCTGATATGTTCAGCTCTGGCGAGACAGCCAACGGATGCGGTCATGCCATGAGGAGCACCTTCAAAGGCTCCCGCACGACCGCGGCGGACTACATTACCAAAGACCAGGAAAGATCCAACGTGACGATCATCTGTGATGTCACAGTCGACAAAGTTATAATTGAGCGTGGGCCAAACAACTCCCTAAGAGCGACGGGTGTGGAGTATCTGGACAACAGTGGCAAGAGATACAAGGTCAATGCCAACTACGAGGTCTTGCTTGCAGGCGGAACTTACAACTCTCCGAGCATGCTGCTCCGCTCCGGTATTGGACCAAGACAAGACCTCGAGAAGCTGAACATCCCGGTGTACGTCGACTTGCCCGGTGTTGGCAAGAACTTGCAGGATCACCAGCTCATTTTCACGTATTACGAAGTGAACAAGCCTGGTCTCACAGATGACGAGCGGGTCAACCACGATCCCGACGCTTGGGCAACCGGTCTTAAAGAGTGGCAAGAGAAGAAGTCTGGCTGGCTGGCCACCTTCCCATTCGGTGCCTTCGGTTTCGCTCGCCTGAGTGATAGACTTGACCGTGACGTCCCAGAGTGGCGCAACATGGAACGCGATGAGGGACGTGATCCCATGGGTCTCACCGAAACGCAGCCCAACTGCGAGTTCTTCAACACTGTGTGCTATGGTGGACCGCCAGAGTATACCGACTTCCCGAAGCCTGGAGAGTTCGCCCTCGCCATGTGCGTCTTCCTCTGCGGCCAGAGGTCTCGTGGCTATGTGACTATCAAGTCAACCGATCCATTCGAACCTCCTTTCGCCGACCCACGCTATCTCTCAGACAAGCGAGACTTGCTCATGCTTTCTGAAGGCGTACGATGGGCCAATGAGGTTGTGATGGAGGGCAAAGGCACCAAGGATGTGATCTCAGGCGCCTGGCCACGTGGTGCAACTCACCACAAGAACAAGACGAACGAAGACTGGCACGAACACGTCAAGAAATATGCATCGACATCCTACCACCCTGGTGGAACTTGCAAGCTGGGACAAGATGACGATCCGCTTGCTGTGGTCGACAAGTACTTGCGAGTCCGTGGTGTCAAGGGTCTTCGGGTTGTTGACTGCAGTATCATGCCGTTGCTGATGAGTGGACACACTCAGATGCCTGCATACGGTATCGCAGAGAAGGCAGCAGAGTACATCATGCAGCACAACAACCACAGAAGCGCCGGGAAGAGCAAGAGCACTTCGAGTTTCCAGCAAGGTGCGCGTTTGTAGTTTAAATATTCTCTAAATTGTAACGGAAGCAGCGGAACACAATCAATGAACTGTTATATCTGCGACAACTACAAGAATGGTGAACGTGACTGTTGGTCTTGATATCAGGTCCACGGTCAAAAGTCTTGACAGTTGTGTCAACAGATTGCCGCAGTATCAATTAGATAAATCTTGTCTACATTGAAGCATGAAACAAGTCAAGAGCGGCACATGAATGGCACAGTCGTTGCGCTTTCACTCAAAACATTGTCAAATTCGGAGTTTGATGTATAGGGTATCTACAGCTTTGGCTTTGCTTGAGAGGGAGGTACCATGTCAAGCCAAGAGAAATCCTAGAACACGATCAGTAATCTGTAGATAACAATGAATCTGGAAGATACTCACCATAGGTAGGTCAGATTGCGAATTGATGATGACGTTGATCACCACAGGTACCCGGGCGCGGTATCCCTTCTCCGTAGCCTGCTTCAGCTCTTCCGGAGTACGAGCCTCGAGGCCGATGCCACCCGCCATCTCGGCAATCTTGTGATAGTTGGTTTGGTAACCAAGTGACCACGCCGTGAGGCCCTTTCCTTCTGTAGTGCTTCCGGCGATGGTATTCTTGCGACGCTGATCATACTGTTCGGCGGAGTCGGTGTCGCCACGGTAGAGACCGTTGTTGTTCATGATGAAGATCAAAACATCCATATCATATCGCGCCATTGTCTCGACTTCCATGCCAGAGAAGCCAAATGCGCTGTCTCCTTCTATGCATACAATCTTCTTGCGCTCGGCTTTGCCTGCAACTCCTTCGGGTCGAGGGAAGTTGTACGCAGCGTATGCGGCAACGGCATAACCCAGACCGACACCCATCGTGGCATACGTGCCTGCGTCAAGTCTGGTGCGTGGATGCTCCATCGTAAATATTGATCGGGAGATGTCCATGGCGTTGGCACCTTCAGAAACATAGACAATGTCACCATTTTCAGGAACTGAGAGCTTATCAAGTGTGCCCTTGATAATGTCGAATGCTTGTTCGAACATCATTGGCGACTTGACGACTGCCGCCTTTTTGGCTGCTTTCTTCTTGTTGTTTGTCTGTGCTGCGTCCAAGTTCTGGAGGAAAGCACTCTTGTGGCCCTGCCATTGCCAATCTCCAAGGTGGTTCGAGATCTGTTGTACCGTGGCACCAACATCGCCCAGAAGACTAAGGGCTGGATCTCCGCCGTTCTTTCCCAACTCATCGGCGCAGATATCCACCTGTATGATCTTGACAGTGGCGCTCCATTTGGGTGGTAGACCGAAGGCAAGGATCCAGTTCAAGCGTGCGCCTAACACTAGAACGACGTCGGCCTCCTTGAAAGCGGTCGAGCGTGCAGCCGAATAGTTGTACGGACTCGAATCTGCAACGATGCCCTTGCCCATGGGTGTAGGCACGAAAGGTATGTGAGTTCTGTGGATCATATATTAGTGAGAAGCAAAGTCCTCCAAGTCTTCGTAGGAAACCATACCGTTCAATCAGCGATCTGATGGGCCCTTCTGCACGCGCGTACGCAGCTCCCTTACCCAATACCACCAACGGGGCTTTCGCATTTTTCAGCGCATTCACCACATCGCGCAGCTTGTTCTCAGGAGGGACTGATATTGGCGCTTCGCTCAAAGGCAACAACTTTTGCCTTCCAATGTCGTATTTTCCCAGGATCAGATTTGCTGGAAGGTCGACAAACGCTGCACCTGGGCGACCAAAGTAAGCCGCACGATAAGCATCCTTGATGAATTTAGGAATGACATCGGCGGAGGGAGGTCGAACGGCTAGCTTTGCATGAGGTGTCAGAAGGGAGATGGCATCGACATCTTGGAAAGCTGCTTTCCCGGCGTTGTGGGTCTCTGTTGCGCCACTCAATACGAGAAGTGGCCAGGAGTTGGCTGCAGCGTGAGGGATCTATACTCAGGTTACTATCGCTCGATTCGTGGACTGATTGCTCTGAGCAGTGTTCTACTCACGCCAGCCATAACATGGAAGACACCGGGGCCTCCCACCGAGATGCAGACTCCCGGCTTTCCTGTCAGATAACCATATGCGGTCGCTGCGTAGGCAGCTGCCTGTTCATTTCGGAAACTGACAAAGCGGATACCGAGATTCAGGCCTTCTTGTCCAATGTCGGTGACAGGAAGACCTGGGACACCAAAGATAACCTGAACGCCGAGGTCGTGCAGTGCTCGAGCAATGATTTGTGCTCCGGTGCTCATCGTTGCAGGTGGTATGTTGTTCGTGGCTGATGGAGTGCTGTCTCGGTAGCTGCGAGTTTTCGATACCACAACTGATCCATTTTGCCCTCAGCCTGAGCATATGGCAGCTTGGGATTATGCCCGCCGTTGATCATTGCCACAACTGAACCGCCTCGCCTGGAGCTCACAATGCAGGCGACGAAGGTGGCGTCCGGTCGAGGGGAATCCACGTGCAGTGGCGCTCTGCAGGGAGGATTGCATACTCTGGGTTCATGTTCACGTTATTTCCGATGCAACGGTCTCCGAAGAAGGACTACGAAGATCTCGGAAGGTCGAAACCTACCCCGCCGCAACGACTTGGTCAAAGCACCGACCTCTGTATCGGGTGTGCCTAAGCGCTTAGACGGTTAGACCTGCAAGGAGAGACAAAGCCGAAGTAGTAACACATTGCACGGTGAGATCTTTGGTCTGAACAGTAGCTGATATGGTTCTGCGATTTCCAAGTTCTGGAATCTATACGAGTTCTCAAAGCAGACTCTTGACGATGTTCCGCAGATCCGGCTTCGAGACCTTCCCACTCGCTGTCTTGGGCCATTCGTTAGGGATCTTTCCACCATCGCCTTGTCCAAGCCACCAGAAGTAGCGAGGTGCTTTGAACCTCGCGAGCTTCTCTCGTACGAACGCTCGCAGTCCATCGTCGCTGGGCTTGGTAGAACCTGCCTTCAGCTCCAAGAACGCCCCAAGTTCTTCTCCGTAACGCTCGTCTGGTACGCCGATTATCTGTGCTTGCACCACAGCTTCGTGCTCGATAAGCCTGTCTTCAATTTCCATCGGCGCGATGTTCTCGCCGCCACGAATGACCAAGTCCTTGATGCGGCCGGTGATGATGAAGTAACCTTCTGCATCGAATTTGCCCTCATCACCAGTGTGCATCCACACGCGTAGACTGCCGTCATCGAGAGCTCCAACACCGTCTGGCTCAAGATCCTCTTGATGCTGACGGAGAGCCTCCTCAGTTTTCTTCTTGTGGTGCAGGTACTCCGACATCTGGCCGTAGCCGCTGACAACAAATTCGCCTTTCTCACCCCATGGCACCACCTTGCCGCTATTAGGCTCAACCACCTTTGCGACAAAGTTCGGGAATAGCCTGCCAGCTGTTGTGGTCCGTTTCTCGAACGTGTCTGTTTCGTGCATCATTGTTGCAAAGGAGCTGAGCTCCGTCATTCCCCAGCAGGTATACAGACGTGGCAATGGGAATGCAGTTGTGATGCGCTTCAGAAGCTCTGGGGGCATCGCAGCACCAGCGATGATGCCGAATTTGATAGTGGACCGGTCTGTATGTTTGAACGAAGCGTGTGCCATCTCGGTGATAAACATAGTTGGCACTCCGTAGATGGCGGTGCATTTGTACTTCTCTATGCAGAGCAGCGTCTTCTCTGCATTGAAGATCTCGTGTGGCAAGACAAGAGCGGATCCAGCGACGGTGCTGGAGCTTATGCCTACAATCATTCCGAACGAATGAAAAAGTGGCACTGGTAGACAGATGACATCTTCAGCCGTCATTCGAGTTTGCTGCCATATGTTCCGACCACAGTTCATGATGTTGTAATGAGAAAGCGCCACTGGCTTGGGAAGTCCAGTGCTACCAGACGTGAACTGAACGTTGACCATATCGTGCGGCGAGACTGGTGTTTGAGGTAGTGCTGCCCTGTCAAGCGACGAGTATGGTGCAAGGTAGTCTTCGTAAGTGGCGGATCGCGGAAGTGGTCCAGAGAGGTGGTATTTGTTCTCAATATCGTCCATGATCACAAATCGTTTGATCGAAGGGACTTCGGCTGCAATCTTCGGGAGGACTTTGGTGTTGTCATAAAAGGTGAATCCTGGTGAAGCAACCATGATCTTAGGATCTTTTATCGCCTGTTAGTGAATTGGGTTTCTTCTACACAAATATCTAACAATGTGCAACTCACTGACGAGCTTCAGAAGAGCCAGCATCTCTGATTCCGCATATGCGTAGTTCAGCATGACAAGCGCAGCTCCTAATCTGGCACATGCAAAGAAAGTCTCGAAGTACTCAGTCCTGCTTCCAAGTGAGATGGCAACAAGACTGCCCTTGCCAACGCCATCTTCTGCCAGCGCGCGTGCCAGCTTGATGCTTCGATCGCTCAGTTGTCGCCACGAAATCTTCTTGCTTTGCGGATGCGAGATTATGGCAGTGTGGTCGCCTCTGACTTCTACATGGTAGTCGAGCAGTTCGCCGAAGTTCATAGTAAGTGGTATTGGAGTTGCCGGTCCATAGACAATAGATGGCTGGGCTCCATCTTGTGGTTGCTTCACATCGGTTGCCATATCGACTTGCGTGAAGATGTCGTTCTTGCAATTGCTTCCTGAGTGTACGCTGAAATTGCTGCAGAATGGTTAGAGCTGACGTCTCTACCTTGGAGTCGATTCACTGCTGCTGGGGTGTATCGCAACGGTCGAGACTCGGACGTTATTGCATGACAATACCCAAAGATGCAATATCAATCTGCGCAGAGCTTCTACGCCATCTCTTGGTGTCTAGATCTAGATTCTGAAGCATTGATCGAGCGCCCGTGAACAGACTGACGTCAAGGTCCGGCGAGGTATTTCCAAGCGCATCAAATTCAAAGGAGTAGTCATTACCATAAGGCGGGGTAAGAGTTGAGCTGTCGATAAGCATATGACATGCATGAGGTTTAGAAATGATTAGCCCCTGGCGCGGGAATAAATTGGGTTCGTGGTAGCATGGCGGGGTGAAAGCGCAAGGTTTCAATTGTATCGCGGTTCGAGAGATGATCAACACTCGATCAGCGAGACAGCTTCGACCCTGCTGAGAATCGGTGACGACGAAGCTGACATTTCTTGTGTGACAATCAGCGGTGTTTTTGTGTTGATCCGTGAAGACACCAGTCTGGCAAACAACTTTCATAACACCGCAACTGGAAACAATGCCTGCATCGCAAGTCCACATAGCAGGTGTTGGAATAGCATTCTCTCCACGACAAGACCTTACCAATGGTGCCATTGAAGCTGGCGCAAGAGCCTTGCTTGACGCGGGCATCACATATGCGAAAGTGCAGCTGAGTGCAGCCTGTTCACTTGACGAAGCCCAAGCACGCATACCCCGAGAATGCTTCAAAACATTTGGCAGACAGAAGGCGCCTGTGTGCTCTATGGATAGCCACTCTGCTTTGCACATGATAGCGCAATGCATACGAACCGGACAGGCCGACTGTGCAATGCTCGTTGGCCTTGATAAGGTAATTCAATCATGGTTCTCGACGTAGTAACACGCTGAAAAGTCAATTAGGGAGCTGCAAACCGAAGTGGCGACTCCACAAAGGTATAGCCCCACATGTGTCCGGAAATTGCCCCATAGTCGACAAGACAGTTAACATGGTCCAGATTGCAACAGTTGCTGTCGTCCTCGTTTCTGACCAATTCCTCGTCTCGCACGCGTTCCTGAAAGACTCAGCCGTGCACATAAAGGCTTGCACATTGGCAGCAGCGGGGCGAGGTATCGGAACATCAGTGGACGCCGCGCTACGACAGGCCGGAGTAGAAGTTGGAGATATCCAGCTAGTGGAGGCACAAGGCTCAACTTCAACAGCGGACAAGAACGGGCTATTGCACGGTGTCAATGTCAAGCAGATGTCGAAGCCTCTCGCACCTTTGAAAGAGTTCAGCACGACCGGCCTTGCTAGCTTGTGCGGAATTGGTGAGTTTCCGAAACATCAAGTTATCGGAGAGAATTGCGCTAATCTGTCCTTGCATAGTTTGGCGGCTGCGTGGCTGGATTCCTGAGCAGAACAGCCGACTGCAGAATTGCTTGCAGCACACCTCATCGTTAGAAGGCCATGCTGTGACGGTATTGCTGAGCCGCTCAGACGGACAGTCTGCGCCGAAGTACCAAGACATTCAGAACCTGCGCGATGGCCGAGAAAGGCTCGGATACAATCCTGCGAAAGAAGCGATACAAGAGATTGGATGGAGAATGGAAGGTGTGATGTCCAGAGAGGGAGATAGAATGCCCATTGGGGGCGGAGAGCTACAACTCAATAGGCGCGGTGGCGACCGCGCGGCATTGGCGAGGCTTTAGAGCAGTGTAGTGGTATTGAATAGATGGTAGTCGTTGAAGCATATGGCTGATGCTGCCGAAGATGTGGTTTTACGAAAATGGACTGCGAAGGAGCAGTAAACAGCGATGACAATCTCGCGGGCCGCGCGCCGCCTGCCTCAGCCAATCCTTCACGTCTGTAAAGTGGACCCAAGATCCGGGTACGCGGTAGCAAGGTCGACGAAATAAACATTTCCATTGTTTAGTGAACGTCAAGGCACGTCTTCAATATCCTCTGTACTGCCCGCGGAAAATCTCGCAACAGCATGCTGAGGTCGAGATGGCGGACAGCGCTGTTACTATTTATACTCCTTGCCACTCTAGGATTGTACAAAATCTCAAGCCGCCGCAGTAACCGCATAGCAGAAAGGCTCAGACTCGAAAACGAATATATCTCATGGGACTGGAAGGATACGCCGGAAGAAATCATCTGCCAAAGCAATTCTATGGCAGAATCAGAAGATCACATTCCTCGTACAGTCCACTTCATACTCATCGCCAACCACGACAAACAAGCAGAGCTGGAATTCTACCAGTACTTAGCGATCAAGTCCGCCTTGCTACGCATCCAACCCGAAACCCTCAAAATCCACTCGTACTCATTAAACGAGTCAAATCGTTGGTGGCAACTCATCAAACATGCAGTGACTCTTGTTGTTCACGAGCCGCATCAAACACTCCGAACGTCCGACGGTCGCGTCCACAAATTGAGGCTGCCCCATCAAACAGATGTCTTGCGCCTCAAGATATTGCACCAGGAAGGCGGCATATATCTAGACACCGACGTCTATGCGCTCCAGTCATTCTCGCCACTATTGAAATCGCCAAAAGATTTGCTCATGGGACACGAAGGAGGCAATCGGAGCGGCATCGGCAACGCAGTGATCGTCGCGAGGCCGGGTAGTGAATTCATTTCCAGATGGCTTACAGCTTACGATGAGAGCTTCGACAATCGACCACAGATGTGGAATCATCATTCCGTCAAGGTACCAGCGGAGCTGGCTGTCCAGTATCCCGAAGACATCTGCAAGCTATCGCCTTCCACTTTCTTCTGGCCGACCTGGAGCACCGAGCATATCAATGCAATGCATTTGCCTCTTGTTGAGGAAGAAGCAATGGCACTGAAACGCAACATGTCATCGTACAGCGGTGCAATGTATGCCAATCAACTGGCGTATCATGCCTGGGGAAACATTGCTCGTGTGAGATTCTTGAGCCCATTGACGCCGGAGAGCCTGTTTGGTGTAGAAACAAGGTTCAACATCCTGTTACGTGATGTATATCTTGCCGAAGTGTGACAGCACATAGAGAATTATAAAATAATAGAGGATGTTGTTAGTTAGAAGAGACGAAAAGCAAAAGAAACGATTCCGAATCGGGGAATTGAACCCCGGCCTTGTCGGAACTGATCATCTTGCGATGATTGAGAGCGACAAATCCTAGCCACTAGACCAATTCGGATGTTGAACCGATGTTATCTTGTTCGATGAGAGCAGGGCGGCACTCCCCAACTATAATGCCTTTGGTTGCGTATGGAACGCTGGCAATGAATCAACTCATCGGTTCAAGATCACTGACAGAAGCTCTCACTTACATACATTCACTTACCAGTCTATCCGAAAGAGGAAGGTGCGACCATCGCACCTTCCCAAGTCCTTGTTTCACATCATCGTTGACGACCTAGTGCTAACACGATCAGTTCCATTCAACAAATGAAGCTTGCGGGACAATTCCATTGACAAGATGAATCGCAAGACACCTTCGAGGTAGTTATAATTCATATTAGCACCATAATGTTTCAATATCCTGCTATTAGGTGGTCTTGTAGAACATATCTCGCAATGAGTCCAACTACACTGGTACTCAATACTGGAAGCGGAAGTCCAAACGCTTATTGCCATCCTTCTCTCTCTCCACCTGATCCGCCTGGTACGCAACGCGCTCTCCGCTGGTCATGGCATCCCAAGCCTTCGCCTTCTTCCTGTTGAGCCAACGGAGGTACTCTCTCTGGGAGATGAAGACCACGAGCGACAGAGCGCAAATGGAGATGAGGATCTTGTTGCCGCGGTGGTAGTAGGGGACATCGTCCTTGCGGTAGAGTTCTGCAAACGGTGTCAGTTGGGGTGAATCGCTGGTCGGGATACGAAGAGCACGACTTACGCGATGAGATGACAGAGCCAATCTGCACGATTACGTTGTAGGTAGCGGCGGTGATGGCTCGCTTCTTGACGTCGAAGCTGTTCTCGCTGATCCAGGCCGAAACGATGGGGTGGAAGTAGGGGTCTGGTTTAGCCGTCAGTGTATGTCAAGCGAAACACGGAATCTTCAATACTCACATCCGGCAATCATGGTCGTGATTGTGAAACGGCCCCATTCGTGTCCACCAGCAGGCAGAGTGAGCAGAGCCACGAGGAGCGGCAAGCACCAGAACTCGCCAATGAAGCAGTGGAAAGTGCGTTCGGAGAAGTGATTGCTGCTGTACGCCAACGCCAACATCAAGATGATCTGCAACACCGCAGAAGGAATCGACAGCATGTTGGAGTCGAAAGTCGAAAAGCCGATACGCTTCAAAGTCAGGGAAAGGTAGCCTTGCACAGGCGAAGCAGGAATGTATGCCACCAAGCCGATGAAGTACAGTCCCCACATAGACTTGTCACTCCAGGCGCTGAGGATGTCGCGGAATGTAGCAGGCTCTTGCAGGGCCGTAATACCCTTGGCGGGATCGTCGCGCAGAATTCGGTTGACCATGATTGTCTCTTCGTGCTCAGTGTACCACGAGCGGCGCCAAAGAATGTTCTTGGTGCGTGTTGGCGAAACGGGGAGGTAGAACCAGCTGACGAAGCCGATGGTGAAAGTCAGAAGACCCTCAAGCTGCAATCATGTCAGTGGGCGTCCTTCTCTACACAAATGGTGTACTCACCAAAAACAGCCAGAACCATCCAGGTCGGCCTGCAATACCTCTCATCTGGAGGATACCGGCAGCAAGCAATGATGAGATAATGCGCGCAACGTTCAGGGTCGACCAAAAGGCAGCCAGGCGAACAGAAAGCTCCTTCGATGTGTAGAAGTAGGTTGCGAATAAGACTGCAATGACTGTTAATCTCCCATCACCATCTCAGCGTAGACATCTGTCTTACTGGTTCCGGGGATGAAACCACCCTCACAAGCTCCAATCAACGCGCGCGTGATGTAGAAGCCGACCTTGTTCGTCATGAAGGCTTGGGCCCATGAAACCAATGACCACATCATCATGAGCAGCGGGAGAACCTGCTTGAAGCCATATCTCTTGATCAAAAGCTGGACCGGGAACTCAGCAGCCAGAAAACAGAGGAGCTGCACTGTGGTTCCGTTGTTGTAGTCGTTTTGATCCATTCCCAGGTCATCGAGGAGCTTGTCGGTCAAGGCGTTGGAGATGTTGCCTGTAGAGCGAAGTCAGTACATTATCTCAGGCATCATGCTTGGTTGCCTTCTGTAGTCTCATACCTCGATCCAACTGGAGACCAAAGAACATAAGACAGAGCCATGTCAACAGCCTCAAGTCAGTCTTGCGGACCACTTTGGCTTCTTCCTCAGCGGTCCATGTCGCTTCTGGGTCCCATCTGTGAGCACCCTCGTACGAGTCGTGCGGCTGGAGAGGGATGTTTGTGCGGCCGACTTCGTGGATGTTGTCTTTCGTGAAGTTGTCGGTTGCAACAAGCTCCGGCTTCGAGATCGTGTCCTGGACTGGCGCACCCATCGTGGCTGAGAGTGGAGTCTCGACCGGGGTGTATGCAAAAATGCGAATTGCCTCAAGGTGACTTCTACGGGAGTTCTGTTACATCGCGTTGCCTTATATCAACAGCCCTTCAACAACGCGTCGCTTGCAGTATCGTGGCCGTGCCTGAATAATTTAATTATTTTTCCTGACCGGCCTCGGTACAGATGTGCGTATAGCTTGCTGGCCAGTGAAACATCTCGCAGGTGAGGCCATCTCTGACACGAATGGCGAATACTCGCCTATATCCACTCTACCTGCACGGTGCCCTGCATTGCGTGCTGCTCAACCAGTGTAACCTCGGACATGAGTCCTCTTCAAGACCCACTCCCACGAAATCCCCGCCTTTTAACTCGCTACGACTCCCCACGAGTCACGAGCGTTCACAACTCAACACACATTATTCATGGCCGCATGGTTATCTCGCTCCCACGTGGATAACATTCGGAGACGCATGGAGGAATTAACGTGCAGTTGGCCTTAACGGCCAGCTCCGCTTTGCTTCTTTAGCCCAATTCAATCGAAACCCGTCATCGGACCTCTGTTAATATACCGCATTGGGATAGGCCGAGGATCGTTTGCCGGAGCCTCGTTACGAGGAATAATTATTAGTTACCTGCCTGTTTCCTTCTACATCTCCGACTCACATCGAATCCTCTCGGACGACTCTCGTTAGATCACATCAACGATGCCTGGAGCTACCACCATAAGCGAGGGCCCTGCCACTCCCAAATACGATATTGCCCGCACCAAACTAGACAAGCCGCTCTCATACTCAGGCTCTCTGGACTCATACACGCAAAGCGATCTCACGCCTGTCATCGGAACAGAATTCGAGGGTCTCCAGGTGGTCGATCTGCTGTCTGCCAAAAACAGCGATGCCTTGATCCGCGATCTAGCAGTCACCATCTCACAACGTGGTGTCATCTTTCTACGAAACCAAGATGTCACCCCGCAGCAGATGCGCGAGCTCATGGAGAGGATCACGGTGTTAGCCGGAAGCGTATGTCTTTTCGCTCCAGCATACTTGAAACCTACTGACCTTATACGCAACAGCCAGATTCATCCGGCCTGCATGTCCATCCACTCACCGAAGAAGGAAGCGAGCTCGGCGATCAGATCAGCGTGATCAGCTCAGAGAAGCAAAAGAAGGGCGGAGGATTGACACACCAGCTCAGCGACACCAGCCGCTATGCAAGCGTAGGATGGCATTCGGATATTACATTCGAAACGGCACCGTCGGATTATGCGATGTTGAAGATCCACACACTTCCGAAAACAGGCGGTGATACTGTAAGTATATTGTTTGAAGGCTTGCAGCAGCACGACTCAATGCTGACAACCACTAGCTCTGGACATCGATGTATGAGATTTACGACCGCTTGTCGCCTTCCATGGCCGCCTACTTGGAAACTCTCACCGCCATACACGATGCAAAGTTCTTCCACGAAGAAGCCGAGAGACTGGGCAACCCATTGAGAACAATTCCTCGTGGATCGCCACTGAACCACGGCTCTGCGCTGGAAGCAGTCCACCCAGTGATCCGAACGAACCGTATGTATTCCATGAATTTCCGAGGATTTGAGCAATCGCTGACTGGAATTAGCTGTGACCGGATGGAAGGGCGTTTTCGTCAACAGAGGCTTCACACGCCGCATCCAAGGCGTGACCAAAGACGAGTCCGATATGCTGCTGCAATACCTGTTCAATGTGAGTTTGTGTCGTAGCACTTTCGCATCCAGTTCACAGATCGCTGACCAAGCTTAGCTCCTGACACAAAACCACGACGCCCAAGTGCGATTCAAGTGGAGGAAGAACGATCTTGCCATCTGGGACAACCGATCAACCAGCCACTGCGCGACGTACGACTACGCCGCGGCTCGTGCTGGAGATCGCGTGTGCTCGGTGGGCGAGAAGCCTTACCTGGACCCGAAGTCGAAGTCCAGGAGGGAGGCGATCGCTGAGGACGAGTAAAAGCATTGCTGAGCGAAAATAAATAAAATGAATGATGGCCTTTGACGTGCAAATATGTTGCTGTGTTCCCACAATTGTCGTATTCATCCAGGGACTCAAAGTAATGTTTCGATACTGCGTTTCGTGCTTCGTGACTTCTGCCAAAGACCATTTAGGCGGCCAATAATGTGAGAAATATGTCGCACGCATCGCAAGGCGGTGGAAGGTCGAGGCGCGGGGTCGCGCCGAATATTTTTATGAACGCGTGGTATTTATTGTGGGCCGCTAGCGAAAGTACAAACTGAACTCGGTCGTGGAGACAGGGTCAAGGCCATGGAGAACCCGCAACGATGGAGTCATATATGAGAGGACCCAGTCCTGCTCTTGAAACACATCTGCGTGTCCAATTCAATTGTTATACAAAGTCATACATTCGCCATGTCGTCCAACAACGCCCTCACACTGACCTCAAAGCTGCCTCTGCCGTCTGACCAGGGCAGCATTTACCGTCTCGGACTGGGCGTATTCGTCTCTTCACGATGCGAGCAATCTGTCTTGTCGGCCCTCGAGGCAGGCTATCGCCACATCGATACCGCACAGATTTACTACAATGAGCACGAAACCGGCTCAGCCGTCACCAAATTCCTGTCGCAAAACCCAAATGTGTCACGCTCAGACATCTTCGTCACCACCAAGCTTTGGGAAGTCGACCTTACACGTCCTGACATGCCCAAAAGCTTCGATTCGCTCTGCAACGAAGGCCCCTGGACCATCAACAGCCTGGAAGCTGGCCACACCACTTACACTGCTGAGGGTGTCGCTGCTGGTGTCGACCGCAGTCTGAAGGCCTCTGGCCTCGAGTACTTCGACCTCTACCTTCTACACACTCCCCGTCCTGGGTCTAAGGCTCGCCTTCAGGCTTGGCTGGCCCTGCAAAAGGCTCGTGAGGCCGGCAAAGTGCGTGCGATCGGCGTGAGCAACTGGTCGCCAAACGCCATCGAGGCCTTGGCCGCTTCTCCCGAAGCGAACACTCTTCCTGCTGTGAACCAGATCGAGTTCCACCCGTGGAACCAGCAGCGTGAGATTCTTGCATACTGCGAGAAGAAGGGCATCGTGGTGACAGCTTACTCGCCGCTCACGCAAGGCAAGCGTCTGGGTGACGCCACCATCGTCCGCGTTGCCGAGAAGTTGGGCAAGACTCCCGCACAGGTTGTGCTGCGCTGGTGTCTGCAAAAGGGCGTCAGCATCATCCCCAAGAGTGATCGCGATGAGCGCATTAACGAGAACAAGAACTTGTACGACTTTGAGCTTGATGAAGACGACATGAAGGCTATCGATGCTTTGGACGAGGGCCAGAAGGGAAACCAGGGCGAGTGGGATCCTTTCGCATGGGAGGCATAAGCTACGAATCGTCGAAAATCGAGTATTGTATAGATCCGATACTATAACATTGGGCAAACTTGCCCGACAATTCGTCTGTTGGTTCACCAGTCGACTGGTCTGACTGACTGAAAGCATTAGTGCGAAGCTTGTGCGCCACTTCTACATACCAGTACCCAAATCGGGGCATCAGTATCAAGCAGCTTACATATCATCCAAACACTACACCACCAAAATTTTGATCCGCCCGTCAAACTGGCTGGAGTCAGCGCGGTACATGGCCATCTAACTGTGCTAGTATATATTGCCGCATTCCATCATTTTTTGCTTGGATACAACAAGATCTTTCCAAGTCGCATTTGATCTCTCTTACTGCGATTTTTGCAGCACTCAAATCACTTCTTACATACTCCCTCATCCATGGGCACTTCATCTCCCTCATCAGGCCCGGGCATTGGAGGCCAAGCCCTCCTCAAGCGGCGTGCCGGTAGCTCACCCAAAGAGTTCCGCGAACACTACGCCGGCCGACACGGGCCCATCGCAACACCTTGGTGCCTAGCCAATCGCGTTTCTTACTACGCTCAGGTACATGCGCTGGCACCTTGAACATGTATCCTACATACTGACTTCTGCAGATCCACCGGCCACTTCGCTGGTCGACGCCCGAGCTCGAGACTAAATACAAAGCACTCGGCATTGAGCTGGAAGAGTGGGACGCTGTCGCGGAGATGGTCTTTCCACCAGTTGCCACTCTTGACGATTACTACCGACCGAAGACTGGCAAAGCTTACCATTTGGCTGTGATACTGCCAGACGAAAAACGA
>Ga0265797_10006728_pt1 | contig 16102 bp, 11 predicted proteins | sample P2T30metagenome_FD_192433 | JGI IMG/M metagenome (GOLD analysis project Ga0265797, IMG submission 192433) | Plant litter microbial communities from East Loma Ridge, Irvine, California - P2 T30 | ecosystem: Environmental > Terrestrial > Plant litter > Unclassified | place: USA: California... | reverse complement strand
TCACAGCCGGAAGCGAGAAGATACGAGCCACCGTGGAGCGCGAAGGAATCCTGGAAGAGTTCGAAAATGCGGGCGCAACGATCCTGAGCAACTCATGCGGCCCATGCATTGGGCAGTGGAACCGTAAAGAAGTCGCAAAGGTAGATACTACTCAGTTCCTGAGCTGACGAGGAGGCCTCTGAGCATCTGCTAACATCACTTGCCAAGGGTACGCCTAATTCCGTGGTGTCTTCCTACAATCGCAATTTTGTGGGCAGACACGATGGGAACCCAGAAACTCACTCGTTTGTCACGTCACCAGAACTGGTAGCCGCTTTTGCGTTTTCCGGCTCGCTACAGTTCAATCCTGCAATAGACACCATTGCAAAACCGGACGGGGAAGCGTTCGCTTTCAGTCCACCACACGCCGAACAGCTTCCTTCTCACTTCGAGGATGGCACAGCGCTCTGTCAAACACCCCCGGAGGATGGCGAAGGCTGCAGTGTGAAAGTGGCACCAAACAGCGACAGTCTCCAACTACTCACGCCTTTCGAGCCGTGGTGTGAGGGCGAAGCTCGAGACCTGTCGATCCTGATCAAAGTTCAAGGTGAGACATCCCACCCATTAGATTACGTCGATGATGACTGCATACTGACACCAGCTCAAGGCAAATGCACCACCGACCACATCTCCCCCGCCGGCCCTTGGTACAAATACCGCGGCCATCTGGAGAACATCTCCAACAATCTCCTGACCGGCGCAGAGAGCACCATCGGCTCCCAGACGCTCCGCGGACAAACCCTCAACCTCACCACGCGAACCATCGACGCCGTCCCCTCGGTCGCGAAGACGTACCGCGACACAGGAGTCCGATGGTGCATTGTCGGGGATTGGAACTACGGCGAAGGCTCCAGCCGGGAGCACGCCGCGCTGGAACCGAGATATCTAGGCGGAGTGGCCGTTATTGCCCGCAGCTTTGCCCGCATACACGAGACCAACCTCAAGAAGCAAGGAATGCTTACTCTTACGTTCGCAGACCCCGCGGCGTACGATGATATCAGCATCGACGACAAGCTGGATGTTTTGGGTGCCGACGAGCTCAAGCCTGATGTGAATTTGACGTTGCGGGTGAGGAGGATGGATGGGGAGCAGTGGGAGACGGAGCTGGTCCATACATACCATGCAGGTCAGATCCCTTGGTTGCGGCATGGCTCTGCGCTTAATTATGTGAAGATCAGCAGAGACAGTCGTTGAATGAACACATAGTCCTCGTTAGTCGCTGACCTGACAACATCTAAAATGGACGAACCCCAGATTTTCCACTGCTAGATGACGCCCGTTCGATAAAGAAACAAAATGCGACCACCTTACGCAGGCGGAGCCTGCGAAGCCAGCTGCGTGATTTCCAAAAAGCCAATACTCATCACCTCGATAGCATTCCCCCACGGGTCCGCCACGTAAACACACCTAACACCAGTCCCAATAGGATCCGCCGTCTGCCCAATCCTCTTCCCGCCAGCAGCGACGACCTCCTCCACAAACTCATCCGGACGCGGGTGCGTGACGCAAATATGAAACCAACCCCCGCGGTTATATTCGAAATCCGAGGCTGGGGGCGTGAAAGGCGGGTCGACGAACTCCATTATCTCGAACCCGACGTCGTTTGATGTGGTCATCATGGCGACTTTGACTTTTTGGAGGGTTGGCGGGTACATTTCGAAGATTGCGGTGTTGGGGGATTCGGTGCGTTTGAGAAAGTAGATTTTGTCGCCGACGAGGTTGAAGCCGCAGACGGTGGTGTAGAAGGCGACTGCTTCGTCGACTGAGGGGACGGAGAGTGCGACGTGGTTGATGGAGATCTTCTGAGAGGAGATTAGCGTGCAGTAGGTTGGCGGTTAGTGTGTGTGTCAGTAGTGGAGTCGTACTGGTGTTGCCATGATGGATCGATCCAGCAGCTGAGTTAATGTGGCGGTGTGTTCGAACTATGTCAACGAGGTCAAGGTGTGTTTATATAGAGGCTTTGTTTATCAGCTGCCAATGCTGACCGCAGCTAGGTGAATCCTCCGCCATGCAGCAAATTCGCTTCAAGTTCGTGGCATACAAACACGTTGCGCCAAAAGCCTTCGGCGGCCAAGGGCAAAGCTGAGATTCTGGAGGTGCACTACGTGGTGATTGTCTTGGAATCGCGGATACGACATCGTAGCATGCGCAGGATTTGGCGGGATAAATTCTGATTGGTCGAAATAAGTGTAGGATGTCTATGTCTCTCTATTCGTGCGCAGCGTAGCGGATAGAGTTCCCAGTACGGCATACATTGCGATATACGTATTCTTCGTCTAATGCTTGAATCTGACGTCAAGTCGCTTGCTGCCGGTGTCAGCTGTAGTTGCGAGGTATTGTTGTTTTTGCTGTCACGAAAGGTCAGCAGCAACTCGCCAGTTTGAATCAAAACCAATCGCAGGGCAACTTACTTCCAAGGACATACCATCCCATTGCCGGGCCTTGGTCTTGTTGCGCCACATGTAATAACTCTTGCCTGCCAGGTAGAGGCAAACATTCATGCATCCAACAGCAATAAGAACTCGATTACCGCGGCGGTAGATAGGCGGGTTGTCGTCTTCTCTGTAGATGTTCGCGTGGATGACTCTCGACAGCTGGACCAGCATGTTGTACAGGGCCGTACTGATAGCGCGCGTGCGCACGGCGTTCGAGTTGCGTGACGCCCAACTGACGTGGATCGCATGAGGCGAAGGATAACACAGCAGCACCGTCACCAACGTGAATGCGATCCAGATGTTTCCCCCGGGGATGTCAGGAGTGAAGTTTCCGGCGGGTAAGACGGAGAGCGCGATGGTACAGGGCAGAATCCAAATCTGGGTGAACATGCAGAGCAATGCTCGCTGATCCCAGATCTCGGAAAGCCAAGTCATGAACACGATAGTGACAGCAGCTCCGGCTTGCGCAGGAATCGTGAGCAAGTTCGTTTGGAATGTGTCGAAGCCCAATCGTCGCAGGGTCAAAGTGAGATATTGGTCGGGCGGACCAGGTGGAATCTCCCAGACGAGCGCGAAAGCGTAGATGGGCCAAAGGTCGAAATCGCAAAAGGACTTCCAGAGTAGCTTCAAAGTGATGGCTTGACGATTGTGCATATCGCCTTTGGTAGGGTCGTCGCGAATGACGCGATTGACAAGAATTTTCTCTTCACGCTCGTTGAACCAACCCTTCGGGCGGTACCATGTCTTCGTCTGAGTTGGCGATGCGACCTGGATGCTTTGTAAGTAACGTTTTTGAGAAGGTAGTGCGAGTCCAGCAGAGCTTACCATCATAAACCAGGACCACGTTCCGATGGACAACATGATGCACCCTTCAACCAGGAACAGCCACCTCCACCCTTCGCGGCCGAGATGGCCGTCCATTCTCAAGATACCAAATGCTAGAATGGGCGCTGTTCAGAGTTAGTAACACTGTCACTTTCTTGAAGGAAATGAGCTCTGCCAAGTCTGCGAGAGGGTTTCTGCGAAATGTGTTTTGCAGCATTGATTTCGTGGCAAGACGAGGGGAGCATGACATACTGTGATGGTATTAGCGAGTTTCCATGCGCTCAACAATTTATAAGACTTACCCGACGATATCTGTTATGCGCCGCACTGCCCAGAACAGTGCCAGGCGAAAAGGCAGTTCCGAAGCCTTGAAAAAGTATGTGAGGTAAAGAACGACGTCCGGGATAAAACCTCCTTGAAGCATGCCAATCAAGGCGCGAGTGGCGTAGAAGGACGGTCGACCAGTCAGGAAGAATTGGGCACCGCATACGATTGCCCAAGAGCAGGAGATGAATGGGATCCAGCGATCGGGGCCGATTTTCTTGGAGATCATTTGCGAGGGGATTTCGGCTGAGAGGAAAGCGACTTGGAAGATCGTGGTGCCCGTGTTGAAATCGTTGTCCGTCATGCCGAGATCGGAAAGAAAATCTGGGTTGGAGCATGCGTCAGCGAATTCACGTCACAATATTATTGTCATTCATCACTTGATGCATCCATGCTAGTGATGGGCGCTGACTCACTGGTGCTGTTGGCTTGAGAAATGTTTCCTCTTCCCAGGTCCAAACCGAAGAACGCGATACAAGCCCAGATCGTGATCTTCAGATCAATACGATTAAGTACAGTCTGATGCATGCGGGTCAGTGCTTACTACGAAACGATGCGAATCTTCGGACATCAATATACCATCTCTTCACGCCACGTCCATCGCTCGTTTGGGTCGAAGCGGTGAAGGTTTTCGTACTTTGGGTGCGGTTGGAAGTATTTCGCTAGAGCAGGGTTGTCGTATATAGAGGGCTGCGTCGCGGTCTGCTCGAACATTGGGTCGTTCTTTCCCATCCAGAACGATGCGGCTGGAACTGTTGGGCCTCGCGCTTTCTTGAGCTCTTCTTGTTTTTCCTCGTTTTCATTTATCACGCGGGCTTTGAGTGCGGCGATTTCTTGTTCGGTCAATTCCTTTTCCGGGAGTGTGTCGGTGATAGGAGGAGTGTCGCTGCCAGAAGAGTTTCCATCATCCCTAGAAGGCTTTGGGAGTGGAGGGGCACCGGTGCCCGCCTTCTCTTCGATATCTCTGGCCATCGTGGAATCTAATGTCGTGGAACTCGAGAATCACAACAAAACACGAAATCGAGAAAAGGAAAAAAAGACAGGGCTCCCACCATATTATACTCACTTGCATGCGGGTTCAGATTTTCCACTTTGCGCCATAGAAGACTTCCATCCCGACATGTTGAACGAACCGGCAGTAGTAAGGCGAGTCGATTGCTTGGACGTCTTGGACGCGACTGGGCAAGCACCCAGATAGCAGACAAGATATCGCGAATGTCCCTTTACTCGGGCGTACCAGGCTAGGTAGAAGCGCTAGCAGATGAAAGGGATCTGTAGAGTGCAGGGCTGTGTAGGGGTCTGCAAAGGGACGCGAACACCCAAGTCTTTAGCCGGATGACACAATCCCCAAATGTGAGAGGTCATTCCCAGCCATCGTTCAAATATCGCTGGTTTCTTATCCCGTTCATTAGAGACATGCCCGAGCGATTGTCTTGAGGTTCCCACGCTGTTAACCCTAAAGTCTACTTTAAGAGATCCGATGCTCTAGAAAGATGCGTTTCCCATGGCGTTTGATGCTCGGCCTCCGGGCAAAAGATCAGTCGAGATCGAGGTCATTGGCGGTTACGCCATTGAGTACCTCCCTGCGAGACTGCCTCCAGGTCCTGGGATGACTGCATGACAAGACCTCAAGATATCTTCAACGTACTGAAGACCCAATCCATAGATGTGATCGTGCATCATATATGAAAGCCGAGAGATTTGGCATTCTTGTGCATTGGATTAGTAGGCGTGGAAGTTCAGCTCGCAATAAGTTCAAAGTATCACACCATAGCTTGGCATGCGTTGAGACGGCATCTTAACGCTTCGCGATGTTGCAACTGCGTTTGGTTATATCATCGTGGTGGAAGACGTTTGAAGCATTCGGCGATGATTGTGTTTAGGGCAGTCCACCGTAACGTATAGAGAGTCAGCTATGTTAGCCGTCGGACATTCCTCAGGATTCGGTCGAAGGGCCAACGCTCTTCCCGGTGGCTTTTCAGATCGCTTCGAGCCACATGCTTGCGAGTCTGCCGTGCTCAGCACATTGAGAAAAGTACTTGAGACAGCTACCCGTGAGTCGTGTATCAGTGAGAACTTCAGTATTGGTGACTCTGAATGTGTTGGCCAATGGCAAAGTGCGAAGGGCAAAGATCTTACCCTCGCACACGCCCACCACAGTTGATAGCAGACCAAGCGGTAGAAGCTCATCAAAGAAACGTTGATAGGATCTGAAGGCACTCGTGGTAACCGTGCTTTGTGTATGTGGTGATGTTATGGAGCTGGCGTTGGCCATCTCGACGTGTCTGTCTGGAGCGATTGGAGTCGTGAATGTCGGAAGTGGATGCGGCGAGTACGGCTTCTGATTGGTTGACAATCTTGCAGCTTTCACTTGATTGCGGGATCTTTGGCGCTAACGGGTGTACAGAAAATCACAGCATGCCCTTTTTTGGAGCTGAGAATTGGAGACGCTCGTAACTTTACCAATGTGGCTTAGATTGAGGTGTTGTATAGGGCATATTGGAGCTGATGATACGGGCTGTTGATGCGTCTCTTCAGTTCTGTCTTCGATTTTCGTTGTTTTCAGCCGTCAAGTTGGTGCGCTCACTCACTCACGGGAGAAAGTAGATAGGGTTGCGACCCTTATGCTGAACTACGAACTACCATCCTACCACTGATCCAGTATATGTGCGCTCTCGATCACTAGCCAAAAAGTTGTCATCACCACCGACTTAATCATAGCACCATCAAGCAGCAGCACGACCTCACGGTTTGCACGCAAGAATCAAAAACACCAGTCCCGACACGATGAACGGCGCAGCAGAGATGAAGAGGGGCACACCAGTCCGGTGTATGTGACAATGATGGGCGCCATCAACCCGGAGAGTCTGTTGAACACGGCCACCAAACCTTTTCCGGTCCGCGGATCGGCGCCGGATACACTTCTGCTGTGTTAGAGCACAGCAAGCCATATGTGAGGTTCTGGACTAAGGAGATGGTGCACGAGAAGCTGAGAACAGCAGCTTGTGTCTGCGCTCACGTGTACAAGAACTCAAAGATTTCCATGAGGACGCAGGCTAGAGTCCCGGTACCTTTGCAGCCGACGCGCTTGAGCTCGACGGAGTAGCCTCCCAGGATGGATCCCGCGATACCACACACGTCTTGTATCGCGTAGTTGCGGTAGGTTTCGTTCAGGCCTCCAGAGCCGGTGCTTACACCCTTCTACTGCAGGTAGAACGGGATGAAGCCTGTGCACAAGAGATACGCCATTCCAATTGAGCACCTTGGTAAACATGTCAGCCGTGTCTGCAGCTAAATTTTGGGAGCAGACTTACACATGAAGAGCATCAGCGTTGTTGGAAAGGGCCATGCGTGGGGTCGCGAAAAGGCCCTTCACTCGGTGTAGTGAGAATTTCGAAATATTACGGCGGATGACACTATCAGAGCCTTGGGAGGGATGCCGCGTGGTGTGCTGCTGCTATCATTCGCGGCGACCAAAGCATCAATATGATCGAAGTGACTGACAGTGAGCCAAGTCTCTATCCTGTCGCGCCGAGCGATATTCTGAAAGCTTGTGGTGTCTCAAGACTGGAGCGGTACGAAAGGCTACTGATGATAGAAATAGGTTTTTTGTTAACAGTCCCCATCAACCCTGCGCGTCTTATGCCCGCAGCTGATAGGCTACGTTAGAGGTGTTGGATGAGGATTCTCCCCCGATCAAGCGATTGGTCGATGATACGTGTACCAGTTCCATCGACCAACTCCTCAAATTTGAACGAACTACGAGGTGTCATTGTCCATGCCATCCCATGCCTCGTATGTACTTCACAGCTGTCCGAGAACCGTTTCACGAACCCATTAGCCTACCGACCAATCAATCCACCTGGTCATTCTAGCCCAAACTCTCATCCCTACATCTACTCAAAAACACCCGCCTCAATCTTGATACTGTCAACAGTCCAAGTCTTGCCGCCATCCGCAGTCACCAGGTCCCCAGAAGCGCCAGTCACACCCTTGGTATCCGCATAGTCCGGATCAGCAACGTCCATGACGATCTTGGTGTTGATGTATTCGTGAGCAGCATAGCTGCCGCAAGCAGCAGATTGGCATTCGGTCGCTGTGCCCCAGCCTTGTGCCACGCCAGAGTCTGAGATAAAAGTGTCAGCTGTGTTCGGAAAGCTGTGGTATGGAGTATACGAGGCCTCTTGCTCACCTGTGGAGATCCTGGAGACGACTTTGCCGTCGAGGGAGACGGTTTGGTCGTATTTCTTGGTGGAGTCGTTGTACTTGTCTATGCGAGTGTTAATTCGCGTTCAAGACCTGCACATCCAGTCAGGTCGTCGGAAACGTACAGTTCATCGTCACCTGAGCACCAGGTCCGGCGGAAACGGCGTCGCCCATCTTCTGCTCGCCTGGTTGTTCGTCAGCATACTTCTCTCAATCATAATGACAACGCGTTGCTGGACAAACCTTCGAGAGTACTAGCAACGACACACCATTTGCCCTCTTCGGCAGGACAGCCGGCACTGAAACGATAACATCAGCAGAGCTCTCACGGTGTATGAACGCATCTTCATAACAGACTTACCTGCCATCGGCCACCGAAATCGCCAGAGCCTGAATCAGGTCGCCGCCACTCGTTCCCATTCCAGGCCAAAGGGCCAAGTTGCCTGTCTGGGGGCTGTTGACCTCCGGCAGGACCAGAGTAGTGTTAGACTCGCGAATGAAAGAGTCGCTCGCGACAGGACCGGTGGAGAACGCATTGCCGAATTGCCAGCCGTAGTCGGCGAGAACGGTTTGCGAGAACGCCAGAGAAGAGGCGAGGGCGATGGTTGTGGTCTTCATCTTGAACGCTTGAGGTGGTGGAAGTTGTTGCGGCGTTGTAGTTAAAGAGGATGAATCGATGATGAGAACGATCGGAGTGCGATGAGGAACGAATGAGCTGGCCAGCAGCAATGGAAAAGGAGGTTCAATAAAAAGCGTTGTCCTAAGTAAGCCTACATGTGTGCGAGCAACATCCATATATGTAGTAGCCACGCGTAGGGCTCTTCAAGCGTTCCCGTCATGTTGTTAGGGTCTGTTAAGCACAGCAACAAGCATTCGGTTTCATCTATAAGAGGGCTCGATCAACACAACTACCGAACAGCTCGTTTAGCACAACATATGCCATGCCCCAAGCCCTAAGCGTTATACATACTTTCGAAACCTTAGTGTACAACACCATACGAGGCCCGTCTTTTGCAAGGCTAGGGTTGTGTTCAGGGGACTATGTAAGTCCGTTTGCAAACAAAGTGAGAAGACCGTGTATTCATTTTCGAAAAAATGACTAAGCAACAAACAAACAAGTCCATGCCGGTTTAAACTTCAACAGAATAGTGATACCAATCGCACCGAACTCAACAGCATCCAATGCCATTCCATCCAACCCAAACCAAATCACATAAAAACAAATCTAATCCCACCGGCCGTTCCTCCTATAACACCCCATTCCCATCTCTCTCCCTCACTCCCATCCCTCCCCAATCAGCATCAGCATCAGCATCGTCCCCCACAAGTCGCATCACACCAAGACTGGTGCGAATACCTCGAAGCATCATAAGACGGCGGACATCCCCGAGAACACCCCTGCTGCTGCTGTTGCTGGTATTGGTACGGGTACTGGCCATGAGCCGGACCGGAAGACATTTGAGAGGTAGTGGAAGGCTTGCTCTCTTCGTGAGAACCGATGCCCTTGCCGATTGAGCGAGCGGCGTAGGCGAGGCCGCCGTACTTCATGCCGGATTTGAGGAGGCCCATTGTTGCTGTTGATTGGTTTCTTTGTTGAAGTGTTGAGATGGGAGTGTGCTGGTGTTTTATGCGGAGGTTTTTTTAGTGCCGTCTGGTGCTTTCGGTTGATGGAGAGTTCTTGTCGCTGCGGTGGTGCTAAGTGTCGGTAGGTGGACTTTTACGTATTAGGATCGATCGATGCCGTTGATGTGCTCGATGTAGTTGATACGATGTGTCTGATGTGGTCGATGATGTTGATTACGACTCAATAGTCAGATGATTTATCTGGTTTGATGCAATGTGTTTGATGTAGTCGACGACGTTGATTGTGATGTGATGAGATGATGAGATGATGAACGAAAGAAAAGATCCTCCCCAACAGCGTCCTCGACACCGATATATATACCTGACACATCTCAAAAACGAGAGACCGAACCTATCACGATTGCGTCTATCATGAAGATCGCCAACTCGCACCGCCACCACAACAGAAGCGCACGCCTAAGCAAGTCGCATTGGAAGAATGCGAAGAGAGGACTCGGATTCGTATTCGGGATCGAGTTCGGTATCGGTATCGGACACTTGCTTGCTAGAAAAGACATTCCTTCGCTCCTTCGCTCCCTCGTGAGAGGAAAGCTTTGATGACATTCAGTAGTACCTTACCTTCCACATGTACTAACATTACAACAACAATCGATAACTACTGTACATACATGTACCAAGCCAATCGATCGAGTAACAACAACACGATCGCACGAATCCGCCGCATAGGTCACTTAGTATGAAATGATAAGCCTAGATGTGCATAGATAAAGTTCATCATAATGATGAGCAGCCGGCAAAGAGAAAGATCATTTAATTTTTTCTAGTCATACATACATTAAAATTTTGTTTCTTGTCTTAACAACATGTGCCTCGCAACCAACGGCCGTTGAGGAATGAAGATGAATATCGGCATGATGTTTTCTTCCTCAGTCCCGACGCTTGAACGCACAGCACAAGCAAGCAACCGACTTTGGACCTAAACCCAACCCCCTCATCAATCGCCAAATATGATTTTATACAAGACAGAAGAGAAGACCGACCCTTGGACGGTACAACCGTTGCAATTGCGCGGCAATCAGCCACACTTCCTCACCTCTTCCTCCTAACAACATCCTCCCCACCCCTAACCTCCAACCCCGTAGCCGGCGCCTGCGCATCAACAGGACTGAACTCCTCCCCATTAAGCATCAGACTCGGCTTAACCTGGCCATTCCCATTCCCATTACCATTGCCATTCCCCTCAACGGCCGCCGCCATCGTCATCGCATCCTTCTCCTCCTCCCCCTCCGCCTCCGTCTCATCATCACTCCTCTCATCCTTAACAACATCACTAAACAGCGCGCGCCACAAAATCCTCAGGATCAAGAAAATCCAAAAGATATTCACCATTTGCAACAAAGCCAGCAGGGAAAAAGTGATGGCCTGCGAAATCCAGCATTTGTACTGCTGCGTTTCCCAGTTGAGGAGGTAGGGGCCGACGGTGGCGAATTTGCCGCCGGGGAGCAGCGAGTACAGGATTTTGAGATTGAGGAAGTGGCGCAGGTAGGACCAGACGCCGATGAAGGTGATGAAGTAGGGGATTGTGAGGGTGGAGTCGAGGTAGTTGAGGATTTTGGAGGTCTGCGCGATGGTGTTAGTTAGTTCTTCTCTTCTTGAGTTCGTGAGTTTTCGGAGTTGGACGAGGGGACTTACTGCGAGGAAGAAATCGCTGATGTCGTGCGTGATGTACACGGCGATACCCATGTAAGTGAAATGGAAGCGGTAGCTCAACCCGATCAGCGCAAGCGTGATGATATGGTGCAGCACAAGCTCCTTGAAATCCTTCCGCGGCTTCTCCAGCTGCAGCATCAAGACGATGGCCTGCTGCGCCCAATATGCAGCCTGCAGCAAGTAATAGGTCTTGAAGTAAGCCTCGTGGGCGCGGTGCGGGAAGCCCTCGTACATGCCCGCCGTGTTGAAATACCAGACCGGCGTGCGCGCCATGACCCACAGCCCGAAGGGCCCGAAGACGGCAAAGTACATGGCGGTGTACGCCTGCTCCATGAAGCGGGCTTGTTTCCCACGGCTCTTGATCCCGGCGCGGATGGCGAGGGGGCGGATCAGACGCTGCATGCAGAACTCGCGCGTGAAGGTGAAGACGATGGTGTAGAAGGCGACGAAGGCAAAGTCCTTGCGGCCCTTGCCGTATTGAGTTGGGTTGCCGATGTGCGCCGGGAGGGTGTTTGTGCGCTCGTGGAGGGCCGGGTTGGCGTAGGAAAGGTGCAGGGCTGGGTACAGAGGGTTGTGCTCGCCGGGGGAGATGTAGTAGGCGGCGACTAGGACGAGGAGGAGGAGTAGGGGCATCGACCAGGTGTGTTTGAGGGACATGCGCTTCCATCGTTTGAAGAGACTCTTTGCTTTGCGCCGTTTCGACCGCTTCTGTGGGCAAGTATCCGTGTCAGCGCATTCCAGTGTTGCTTTTCCTTTCCCTTTCCTGGAGATCAACGTACGCTGCTTGGAGCAGTCATTTCATCTTGTCTTGTTGCCAGTGCGCCGACGCCTGTGTCTCCCCTCGGATCACTGCCCAGGTTGGAACTCTTTCTCCTGCGTCCCGCGCTCCGGATGTTGGTGTTGCCGTTCTGGGATGATGACAGGCTCTTGCTGGGGTTTGGAGTTATGGTTGGAAAGGGCTCCGTTTTCCTAGTTGAAGCCATGATTGCCAGTCTGTTGGGTGGACGGTATGGCGAACAGGTTGTCGAGTGCAAATGGTAAAGTAATTTAAGGGTTAAATTGATGTCCCTCAATAACATAATTTAGCGTGTCTGGGGAAAATCACGATTGAAGCTTGACTCGCTTGGTAGGATTTTGGCTTGAGTCTTGAACTTACATGTATCGATTGAATACGTTTGTAATAGCTCGTAGATTCTTGCACAGAGAGAAGCACAAAACGGAATGCTTCAATGATAAACGAAGGTTACCGATGTCTAAAAACCGCAATCCTGGGTATCTATTTTGTCATAACCTTGTAGCGCCAGCCATTATCCCGTAAACCGAACACCCTTTTGCCTACTTCGCAATGAATACACCAACGGCAAGCAGAGCATGTCATCTGTTGTGCGCTTGTCTGCCTTTAGTCTTGAAAGCACTCTTCTTCATGAAGCTGATCGGGATCACCTCTTTGGCGTTTTTCCGACTGATGGCTTTCCTGCACGCCGGGCAGTTTCCCTTGCCGCGATCGTTGTTCTTCTCCGAAGCCATGAGGGCGCGCGTGAGACACTCGTGGCAGAAGATGTGGCCTGGGATCTGTTGTCAGCATTGCAATACAGCGGTGTACTCCACTCCCATTGTGCTTACCGCATATGGCCGTGGTGGCGTTGGTGTAGTTCTCCAAGCAAATGATGCAATTCCGCTTCCCGATCTTCACGGCAACTTCCTCCTTGTTTGATTCTTGCATCTTCAGCGCCTCAGCCTGCTGATCTCGAAGCAGTTCCGCCTCGGCAGACGGCGCCTCATCTTCGAATACCTCGTCGTCGCCCACGACTACTGCCTTCGCTAATGCTGATGACCGCCTGGCGCGCTTGTTTGCCGACCCTGAAGCACCTCCGTCGCTGGTGGAGCTCCGCTTGCGGGTTCGGGACTGTTGTGTTGTGGAGTTTCCAGGAGACTGGGTAAGGTCGACGTGGTTCCCAGTTGGGCGCGAGCGAGAAGGGCGAGCCATGTTGTCGGCGTCGTTATCGCTGTCGGAATGGATTACTTGCGAGTCGCCGTCAAGGACGCTTTGGTTGAATGAAGTATTCCGATCCTCCTCTTCTTGATTTGGCCGCCTCAAGAACGATTCGAAGCCGCTTCGACTGGGTGGATGTTGTGGTGGTGGCAAGCCAGTGAAAGTCGCAGACCGGTATGGCGAAGTCAAGTCTCTCGAAGGTCTGCGATTGGTCGTTTCACTGTGAGGAGCAGCGGGTGGAGCGTCGTATTGTGGGAACAGGTAAGTGCTTGGTGATTGCTGTTCGCGAGCGTTCATGTGTCTCGGCGGTGAGCTAGGTGGCGGTTGGGTATGTGAAGTGTGATGTGAAGTGTGCTGAGACTGCGGACGTCCATGGGCGGTGTCGTTGGGATGTGCGACATGGTCTGCGTGAGGCTCATTCCAGGTGTCGGAGGACCTTGATTCGTATTGTCAGACTGAGGCGCCGTGCCGGACATTTCCTCCTCCTCGACGGAACGCTCTCTCACCAGTGTTCGCCCAGCTCATCTACATTGGTCAAGTCCAAGTCGGCCCATGTCGCACCCGGTATGTAGTCGTTGCCAGTGACATCCTGATCCAGCAGCCCTTGGAAGCTCCATCCTCGGCCTGCCATGTAGGTATGCCGCAAGATCTCCTGCCTTTCCTTGGGAGATGTATGTCACGGCGGAAGAGGTACGCTCACAGGTCAAGACCAGCTTGTGGAATATAAAGAAACACCTGATCGAAAGAAGAAAGAAGAGTCCACTTCCATGCGATCCACTACTGGGAACCCTGATTACCTCATTCTGGCCAGCCGAGGCGTTTTGGAGCATGAACTTTTCCCACTCCAACCAAGACATGACTACGCCGGTAAACAACATAGCAATATCAATACATCACATCACATTCCCTTAATCCGACCAACCGCTTCCGTGGCTCCATCCGCGAGAGTAGCGGCGTTTCTCGCCAGGAAAGGTCGATTAGGTAAGTGAGGATGAAGATGACCCATTGTCTTAGTCGCATACACGAACATCACATGTATTTGCGAGAACATTCACTGACCATTCGTACCAGGCACCATGGCTCTCCAAACCATAGAAAACCCTTACCTGGGCCACCTCGAACCAACGACAGCACCAGCAGCGCCTCCCAAAGTCGCAATCACGCCCTGCGATCCCTGGCCGCGACCATACTACCTCGAAGACGGCCTGAGACGAGTTGCGCCATACCACTTTACATACAACACAAACTGCAAGCAACGATGGCGTGGCCGCGAGATCCTCGAGATCTTCAGAGACGAGTTCAGGGATAGGCCAGAGGAATACTATGTATGTTTGTTGGAAGGCATACAGTACATACATGAAGCATGGATTACCTCACTAACACACCCAGGAAGCTGCCATGAAATCCGGCGCAATCCACATCAACGGCAAGCCCGTCCCCTCCACCACAACCCTCGTCAAAAACGGCGACGTGATCAGCCACACGCTCCACCGCCACGAGCCACCCGTCACCGGCAAACCCATCTCCATCGTCCACGAAGACGAAGACATGATCGTGATCAACAAGCCCGCCGGCGTCCCCGTCCACCCGGCCGGCCGCTACAACTACAACTCGGTCATCGAAATCATGCGCGCCGAGCGCGGCAACGGCTGGAACCCCATGCCCTGCAACCGCCTGGACCGCCTGACCAGCGGCGTCATGTTCATCGCCAAGCACAAGAAAGCCGCCGAAGAACTCGGCTCGAAGATCATGGGCCGCACCATCCGCAAGGAATACGTCGCCCGCGTCAAAGGCGAGTTCCCCGAGGGCGAAATCGTCTGCGAACAGCCCTTACTCCAGATCTCACCCAAGCTCGGCCTCAACCGCGTGCGAGCCAGCGGCAAATCAGCCCGCACGGTGTTCAGACGCATGGCGTACTACCCGCCCGGCGCGGGCGAAAAGGGCAGCAGCGAGAGCGACGGCTACAGCATCGTGCGCTGCCTCCCGCTGACCGGCCGCACGCACCAGATCCGCGTGCACCTGCAATTCCTCGGCCACCCGATCAGCAACGACCCGATCTACAGCAACCAGAAAGTCTTCGGCGCGAACCTGGGCGCCAACTGCGCGTCGGGCGACGACGACGAGTCCGTGATGGAGCGCCTCGGGCGCATGGGCAAGCAGGAAGTCGCGCAGGCGGTCGCGTACCACGACGAGATGGTGACGGAGTACAACCGCAAGAAAGCGGAGAAGCTGACGGGCGAGAAGTGCGAGGTGTGCGGGACGGAGTTGTACTCTGATCCTGGCGAGCATGAGTTGGGGATCTATCTGCATGCCAAGCGGTATGCTTGTATGGGCGATTCGTGGAGTTATGAGACGGGGTTGCCGGATTGGTCGTTGCCGCCTGAGGGGGTGGAGGGGCCGACGGAGGCGACGGAGGAGAGTGATCCGCTTGCTGCTGAGGTGGCGAGGTTGGATTTGGAGGATGATGGGAAGGGGAAGGAGGAGGAGGAGAAGAAGAAGGTTGGTGGTGATGATGTGAAGGGGGGTGCAAAGGAGGAGACAGTAGTCGAGAAGTCATAGGAGGTGCTGGAATACATGTGTATTCCTGTCGGAGCGATCACTCAAAAATACTGCCGAAGGGGCAGAAGCTTATCTTTATATTGCCATGGACGATTTAACGTGCGACATCTTGACCGGTTTCGATCCGTGAGACTCTCCCTTCATCTTCATCTACATTTACATTTACATCTTCACGCTCTATCCTCCACCCTCCATTCCCGATCCAACTCCTCACTTCAACTCCAACCCCAAACAACCAACCATCTATCTCATCATCAAACCCTAACCAACCTAACCCCATAATCCTCACTACTAACAGCCAAAACCCTCCCCATACCACCATCCCCATCTTTCATCCCAGGCCTCCACCTCAAACAAGTAACACCCCTCGAAGCCCCAACCTCCCTCCCCGAATCCTCCACAACAACCTCTCCCCCCCCCCCCCCCC
>Ga0265797_10006727_pt1 | contig 16104 bp, 17 predicted proteins | sample P2T30metagenome_FD_192433 | JGI IMG/M metagenome (GOLD analysis project Ga0265797, IMG submission 192433) | Plant litter microbial communities from East Loma Ridge, Irvine, California - P2 T30 | ecosystem: Environmental > Terrestrial > Plant litter > Unclassified | place: USA: California... | reverse complement strand
TTCGCGAGCTCGACGACGTGGACGCCGGCGCCTCCGTAGACGTTCGGCGGATATTCCTTCGTGATGACATCGACTCGCACGAGCATCACCGTAGTCGTGCGCCGGAGAAACGTGCCATTCTGGCCCAATTTTCCGCGAGTCGCTGGAGGCTGGTACTCCCCCGGCTTTCCGCTCAAATCATGATCTGAGAAGCCTCTTGCTGATGGTCACTGTAGACCCCCTCAAGGCACGGCTAAGGCATGGCTCGGGAGCGAAGACGCCCCACCAGCAGGAGGTCATGGTGCCTGCCACTTCGCCATCATCGACAACGCGGTCGACGAGTTGATCGACAACGCCCTCGGCAACGACACGCCGAAAACTGTCGACGACTTTGAAGGAGTTACAGGCGCGTAAACCAACTGATTCTGCGGGCATCTCCGGGCGTCAGCGGGCTACCACAGTGTTCTGTCGACTGTTCTCGTCGCGCAGGTGTAGCCACACCAAAGGGTCGCGTCTACCGGTAGACCTACCCGGACGACCTGCAGAAGCCTGGCGGTGTCCTTGGACGCGGTTACGGTTAACCCATCGCCAGGTCCTGGCGTAGCAACGGCCCCGTTCCTAGGCGGGGCCGATGCTCTTGCAACAACTCTTGCTCTTCGAGTTGATGATCCTCATGGAGGAACAAGTGGAAACCCACCGCCCCAAAAGTAACACCCTGGGTCAGGTGATACGAGCTACGAGAGCCATCATCTCGGTGCTCGTGGACCTGTCCAAGCTGATCGACGCGGGACGCGCTCTCACGGCCTAGCCGTCGATCAGTACGGAGGCCCCTGCAACTTCGGTTGCGGGGGCCTTTGTCACGTCAGGCGTCTACCCAGAGCAGGCTCATCGTGAGGTCAGGCGTCGAGATGCCCGCGTTGACAGCCTGGCGAGAGCCACGCTGGAGGACCCAAAGTCGCACCACGTCCCCGGCTACGAGGCGCACGAGGTTGTAGGCCGTGGCGCTCGGGTTAGCGCTGCCGGTGCCGGGTCCCGACCACTCGTCCTTCGCCAGCGTGTTCTGCGAGTCCACAGTCCCGCCGTTCTTGACGAGCTGGACGGCCACGGTGGAGTACGGCTCAGCGAAGAATTGGACGTGAGCCGACACCTGGTAGACGCCGGTCTTCTTCACGGTCAGAGCGCCCTGGGTCCAGGAGGTGAACTCGGTGTTGAGCACGGGCGTCGCGAAGGCGTCGGTCCCGATGACGCTCCACACGTTGCTTCCGACGAGCTGCCCGTTCGTGCCTCGCTGCACGCTGAACTTGGGCACGCCGATGGCGTACGGCTCCACCTTGTCCAGGCGGGTCATGGTGGCGGCGATGTCGTCACCACGCTGGTTCAGTCCGGTGTCCACGTCTGCGACGAGCAGCGCGTCCGTGTAGGTGGCAAGCCCCTTCGAGCCTGCGAGGTCTCCAATAGCCATGAGATCATTCCTTAGTTCGTGTAGGCACCGATGGACGAAGCCACGGAGCCGATGGTCTGAGTTGAGGGGGCCTTGCCGACCGAGTTGGCGGGAGCCACGATGAGGCCCTTGGTGATCAGCGACATGACGCCTCGGGCGAGGTCATACGTCACGGCGTGGATGATGCCGGTCAGCAGCTCTCCAGTAGGCGAAGAGATGGCGACAAGCTGCGAGGGCTGAGCCTCGTAGTCCGGTGCCCCGCTGGAGTTCACCTGCTGGCGACGGGCCTGGAGGCGCTGGAGGATGTAGGCGGCGGTGCCAGGGCCGGGGTAGGTCGTGTCCAGGCGCTCCAGGACATAGGGCCTCTGGTAGCCGCTGGGGGCAGCGATGTCGGAGCGCTTCTGCTCCACGCCCTGCTGGTCCTTCCAGGTGTAGTTGACGATCACGGCGTCAGCGAAGAGAGGCATGCCATCGGCGGCAGTGGCGGTGCGGCTGAGGAGGTCGTTGTAGCTGTAGAGGTTGACCCCCGCCGCGAGACGGACCACGCGGGTGCTCGTCAGGAGTTCGGTAGTCGTGAGCTGCCAGAGGCCGAAGCCGGGGTTGTAGAGGCGCGTGCGGGCTGCCTGCATGATCGGCGTGAGGTAGGCCCACGCGGTCACCCCGGCCTCCCAGAGGTACAGCTCTTCGGGGCGCTCGATGAGGGGCGTGCGACTGCTGGTGCTGAGGTGAGCCGTCCCGTCCCAGGCCATGGAGTAGCCGTCCACGGGGGTGCTGCCGTCGAAGTAGGCGAGGGTGCTGCCGTTGGTGTCCAGTCCGTTGCCCTCGGTGACCATGATCGAGTCCCAGAACACCGGGGCCGACCCTGATGCGTGGCCGTGGTACAGCCTCAGGGTGGTGCTCTGCGTGCCCACGGGGATGGTGAAGGTCGTCGAGACGCGAGTCACGTTGTTGGCCGTCTGAGGAGCCTGATTAGACACGGCCAGCACTCGGCTGGACGCACCATCACTGGTGACGATGGACATGCCACGAGCACGTCCCAGGCCGATGCTGGTGCCGCTGGCAGCGGTCCCCTGACGGATGTACCCAGACGCGGTGTAAGTCGTCCCTGCGGACAGGCTGAGGCCGATCTCAGCACGGCTGTCCGTGTTCGAGTTCGCGGCGGTGACCTGAAGGGAGTATGTCCCCGACTGACGCCACGTCGTGACACGAGAGACACCCACGTTGACCGGCAGCCACCCAGCGTCGGTCCAGTCCACCTCCATGGAGGGGATGGTCACCAGATTCTTCTTTGCCGAGTACGTCGGCAGGCTGACGTTCGCCGCTCCGTTGGCGATGACCGGGGTAGTTCCGAAGACGCGCTGGAGTACCTGACGCACCTGGGTCAGGGTGCTCTGAGATGAGCGTAGGTCGATGGTCTCGGTCGGCGCGTAGTCGAAGAGGAAGGCCTCGGGCGACTCGATGTTCATGCTCACGTCGCCGGTCTGCGTGTCTACCTGGCGAGCGGTGACGTAGAGGGTCCAGGTCGTGGGTCCAGCCGTCACACGCAGGCGAGGCTTCAAGGCAGGGTCGAGCTGAGCCAGGACCGACATCGAGGGTCGAGCGATGCGGATGGAGGCGCGGGTGTAGGGCGACGTGCCTTCGTCCATGGACAGCGAGCAGTCGATGAGCTTCAGCGGGACAGCGCTGCTGCCCGCGATGAGAGCCACCGAGTGGACCAGCCGGGACACGCTCATGCCTGGACCTCCTGAAAGCCGATGGAGACCGTCCAGAGGAGCCGTGAGGCGCTGTCCAGGGCACGGGCGATGGAACCGCTGGGGACGTAGGTCATGCCGATGGTCGGGTGGTCAGAGTCGCTGAAGGTCAGCACCGTCGTGCGGGAGTGGATGTCCTCGCAGAACTTGGCGTCGGCCTCGTTGTCGAACAAGCAGACGAGCGTGCCTGTGCGGAGGCTGGCCGGGTAGAGGACGACATCCATGCCCCCGCCAACGATGGGGTTGAAGACGTTCTGAGACTGACGGCTGGACTCGTAGCTCGTGACCAAGAGGGGCTTGGAGGTCTCGACACCCAAGGCGTAGGGAGTGCTGCCGTCGAAGTAGTCCTCCGGGCGAAGCGTCGTCGAGGCGGTCTGGGCGATCACGTTGTCCAGCTCGAAGCTTGCACCAGCCGGGATCACGAAGCCGGTCCCGGCCATCACGTAGACGTTGTAACCGGTCGCGTTCGAGGGCAGCGCTGCGGGGTTGGTGGCGAGGAAGCCGGACATCCCAGGACGGATGACCACGGAGTCTCCGTAGAGGAACGAGGAGCCGGAGACGATGGCAAGACGGAGGTACAGGTCGGTGGTGCTCGTGTTGAACACGGTCACGCCAGCAGCCTTCACCTGCCCTCCAGAGGCCGCGATGGTGCTGGACATGAACAGGGCCGTAGCCGAGACAGCCGAAGTCGCCACGTAGGCCAGGCGCTGCTCAGCGCTGTTGTAGGTGATGGTCCCGCTCGAAGCACCCCAGCCGGACACACCCAGGGCGAAGTTCGGGTTCGTGGACTCGTTGACCGTCGTGACGCCATCGGACAGGCGACGCGACTGGCTCGCGTTCGCCGCGCCCAACCATGCGTAGGTGGTCGTGACGACCTGGTTCGGAGTCGTAATCGTGGAACTCACGGGACACCCATTCCCTGCCGTGCGGGCAGTTGGCTTGCGATGTTGTTCTGGATGCGGGCCTCGATGGAGATGGTTCGCTTGCGCGCCAGCTCGTCGTTCACCCGCTGCATGTCAGGCGTGACGATGACGCGGGTGTTGAAGCTCGCACCGTTGAGCTGGTTCTGGAGCTTCGTGCTGAAGGAGTCAGAGGCGATCTGGCCTTGTGCGTTCCAGTTGGCGGCGGTGCGCTGCTTCTGGTCGTTGGGCGCGTCGATGAAGGCCTGGAGCGCGGGGGCTGCGTCAGGGCCGAGACTGCGGATGTAGGCCAGCGCCTCCTCTGAGAGGTAGGACGAAGCCGCCACGACGTTCTGCTGGTACTGCGTGATGGCCTGGGCCGACTTCTCCATGTTGGCGTTGTAGGCATCCAGGTTGAAGCCCTGGTCCGTGACGAATTCGTCGATGGCAGAGCCAGCCTCATCGGTGGCCGACTGGATGCTCTCCACGTACTGCTCAGTGGCAGCGGCAGCGCGGTCCCGGTTGTCCTCGTTGGCCTTCGCCAGAGCCTCGACCGAGCGAATCTGTGCCTCGGCCTGACGACCTCCGGACTCGGTGAAGTTGGCGTCCTGCTCAGCGGCTTCCTGCTGCGCCTCCTGCGCCTTCTTCAGGTAGTCGATGTACTTCTCAGTGGCCGCGATCCGGGGGTCATCTCCACCCTGACGGTCACGGTAGGTGAGGCCGACCTCCTCAGCCTTGTTCTTGTCTTCGAGGGCCTTCTTCTGCTCCTCGGTCTTCTTGATGAGCTTGTCGAGACCTTCGGCGTTTCCGGCGTAGGCCTGGGCCAGGTCCTTGTAGCTGCTGCCCGACTTGTCCGCGATCTCACGCAGGTCGGCCAGGCTGACCTCAGCGTCGTCGGTGGCGGTCGCCATCTCCTTCAGCTTGTCGACGATGTAGTCGATGCCGACCGTGCCCTCACCCACGTTGATGAGTTCTTCTGTCAGCTCACCCACGCGGGCCTTGAAGCGCTCAGCGTCCTCAGCTCCGTCCTGGAGCTTGGTCATCACGATGCCGATTCCAGCGGCAGCAGCGAGACCGGCTACGGCTCCAGCAGGACCGAAGCCAGCGAAGGCGTTGGCAGCGATCTCCTGGATGGCGTCACCCACGGACTCGAAAGATCCGTCGAAGCTGGCAGCCGACTCCTTCGCAGTGGAGTTGGCCTCGTCACGGAACTCGTGCAGGCCCTCCTTGGCGTCGTCGGTGCCCTTCTTGACGTTGGTCCCCAGGTCCTTACCCAGGTCGCCCGTCTCCTTCTTCGAGGCGCGCACCGCGTCCTTGAAGCTGTCCTCTAGCTTCTTGACCTCGGTGTCTGCCCCGCGCACGCCGTCGCGCACGTCGTCCCGGATGGAGTCACCCAGGCGCTCGGTGGCCTTCTCAGCGTCCCGCGCACCGTCCTTGATGCCATCGGCCAGGTCGTCCCCTGCCGCCTTGCCGCTGCGGCTCGCCTCACGCTTCAGGTCGTCGAGTTCGTCACCGATGGACTCGATGGCGTCACCGGCCTGGCGGGCAGCGCGGATGGCCTCGCTGGCGTTAGCGCCAATCGGGATGTTGATGCCCACTAGCTGCCCTTCCCTTCGGCGGCTTCTGCGATGACTCGCACGGTGATTTGCGTCCAGAGCGCTGCGGCTCGGGGGATGAACTCGGCTGCTGCTCCGTAGACGGGGCCAGAGCGGCGTCGAGCGGGCAGGTGGGCCTGCGTGCGACGGGTGATCCGGTAGGCCTTGCCACGGCTGCTCTTGGCGGCGTAGGTGATCTTCTTGCCCCTGTCACCGCCGAACTCGACCCCGGCCCACATGGTCTTCGGGTCGAAGCCACGGGACAGCTTCCGGCCCACGGAGGCTGCCTTCAAAGTGATCCCGTTGGAGCTGACGGAGGCCCGCGCCGTGTCCCCCAGGGCACGGACCTCCAGCCTGTTGACCGACCGCTCACGCACTTCGCGCTGCCACTCCGGCTGGAGTGTCTGGCGGGTCTGCTTGCGGATGTCGGCAGAGATGTTCTTCTCGACGGCTCGGAGCGCGATCACTACGGCACGTAGCTCTCGCGACTCACGAACGTCGATCTGGAGCATGGCTCAGGCCGTGACGATGGTCGGCTGGCCCTGGACCTGGAAGCTCACGCTGAAGACGGGGACGGTGTTGACCGTGCCACCGATGTTCGTGGGGACCAGGGTGACGGTGGCGCGGAAGACCTTGCCGCCCTTGATCGGAGCGAAGTCCATGACGACCGACTTGCCCGCGTTTGCGAGGAGGTAGTTGCTGAGGCTGGTGGCAGTGGTCCAGTCCTGGGCACCTCCGACATTCGCAACCCAGGCAGGAGCGCCAGAGAAGTTGTAGACAGCCCCCGGCGTGAGGCCGGTGAAGTTGAACGTCGGCGTGGTGGGCACGAACTCGACGGCGTTGACGGTGGCCTCGAAGTTGTCTGCCCCAACCTTCAGGGTGACATCGGTGAGACCGAACGGGGTGAGAGGAACGACGGCCATGATTGTTAGTCCTTTGTTGAGGGCACGGTGAATCGGACGTTGAATCCGAAATGGTTTGAGTAGACGATCGGTTCGGCGGTGGAGAAGGTCAGCGCGTCGATGGTGCCTAGGTCGTGGATCAGCTCCAGCACCTGGTCATCGAGGACACCCCAGGCCCGCGACGGGTCCGAGTTGGGGCAGAGGATCGTGGCCTCCATCGTGACCAGCAGGTGACCCAGGGGTGCCTGCGGGAACGGGCCGACCTCGGTGACGTGCAGCATGACCGTGGGGCTGGACAACTTGTCGAAGTCCGTCATGTAGTCACGGAGCTTCCACGTCTTGGGAAGCAGGGGCCTCAGAGCTGAAGCCACCTGCTGGCGAGCGGTAGCCACTAGAACATCCCTCCCACAGCACGCTTAGGACGGAGGAGGGCCTTCACGGTCCAGTCCATGGGAAAAACGGTCACAGTCATGTCGCCGCCTCCGAGCTGGCTGTCCTGGTTGACGGAGCCGGACTGCCACAGGCTGCGGACCTGCAAGAGCTGGGCCACCTTGTAGCGGGTCGGCACCGGGCCGGTGAGCACCGGAGCGAAGGCCTCGCACTGGTCGCGAGCTGCCTCCAGCAGGGTGAAGAGGTAGGCGTCGTCATTGATGGGGGCATCCGGCCATTCAGCGCGAGCCGAGTCGAGGGTGTGCCAGCCGGTGTCCCCGTCAACAGCGATGAACACCAGAGGCAGCGTCTCCCGACGAACCCCCTGGGTCACGATGACTTCGAGCCTCCACAGGCCCCTGGAGTTGAGGACGGGAGTGGCAGGCCACGAGACGTAGACCGTGCTCTCTTCGGGAGCGATGGTCGCCGTAGGCCCCTCGGTCAGGACACCTGCGGGCGACATGAGGCGGACCTCGACGCCCGTGAAGGGGGCGAGATCGAGGTCGTACGACGGCACGGGCCAGGCCTCTACGGGCGTGTCCCCGACAAAGTAACGAGCCATTGATCTCGCCTCCCTTCAGAACTTCTTCTCAGTGCCGGCTAGGCGGTGTACGGGTTGACGAGCTGGAGGGCGTCGGCCTTGTTGACGATGACGCCCGCGTAGCCGAAGAGGCCGGTGTCGATGCCACCGCGAGCCACGTCCAGCGCCTCGACGCGGACGGGAGCACCAGGCAGCTCGTAGACCGTTGCGGCCTCACGAGCACCCACGAGGACCTGGCCCTTGGCGAGCTTGTCGGTGGGCTGGATCGTGAAGGACTCCAGGGCACCCTGCTCACCGGTCAGTGAGAGGCTGGCGTTGAGGTAGCCCAGCGTCGAGTCCGAAGGAATCTTGGCGATGGACTTCCAGAGGCTGGTCTCCACGAGCGCGAAGGTCGGCGTGGCGTTGGCTGCGATGACGTTGGCAGCACCGTCGATGATGGCGCTGAGGCCAGCTCCGATGGTCAGGCCAGCGGGGTTGTCGGCCTTGGAGGCGACGGCCTCAGCCAGGACCTCAGTGAGGACGACCTCCTCGTCAGCCCACTGCGCGTAGGACTCGGCCATGGCCTTGAAGTACGCGTCGAAGAAGCTCCAGTCACCGAAGGTCTTCAGGTCGCGGAACTCGCGTGCCACGTCGTGCGCGCCAGCGAACTGGCTGGCGTCGCCGGTCACGGGGACGAGCTTGGGGGTGTTGCTGGGCACGTTGGACTTGTTACCGGCCCACGTGCCGCCCTCGGGCTTGGTCTCCCACTTGAAGCCCTTGAACTGCTTCGACGCCAGGTCGGCGTGCGAGAACAGAGGCAGGAACTTCTGGCGGTAGTCGTTGCCCTGCCAGACCTCCCCGACCCACTGGGGAAGGGCGATGTTGGTGGTCAGGCCACCGGTCGAGTCGTACTTGACGTCCGAGAGCGCCGCGAAGAGCGAATCCTGGCTGCTCATGCCGTCGTTGAGCGAGGCCGAGAGCGTCGAGTCGCGGAGGGTTCCCGCTGCCTTGGCGCTCATGATGGCGAAGGCCTGAGTCTTGGACAGGCCCTTCTTGTCTGCGGGAGCCGAAGCGTTCAGCGTCCCAGGGATGGTTGCGTTGGGCACGTCGGCCTCCTGGTTGGTGATGGGTTCCGGCTCGACAGCCGGGGTGATGACCGCGACGGTGGTCGTCGTGGTGGTCTCGGTGACCGTGCCGTCAGCGGCGGTCTCGGTCTTGGTCGTGATGACCTTCTTCTTGGCGTTGCCTTCTTCGTCCACGAAGGTCTCCTCCGTGGTCACGGCGTCCTGCTCGTCGGCAGTGATCGGCTCCACGACCTCGGGCAGCTCACCGGCGTCAGCGGCCAGCAGGGTGGCTCCGGGGAACGCGCCCTTCTCGACGACGGAAGCGCCGAAGATGCGGCCAGCGAGGGCCTTGCCAGCGCGGAGCACGATGCCCTTGGCCTCGACCGAGAGGTTGGTGCGGCTGCCGCTGCGGAAGTCACTGAGGGCCTGGTCGCCCTCGTCGGTCTCTGCGAACTTGAACGTGGCGTGGATGCCGTCTGCCTGCTCTGCGAGGAGCGTGGCGCGGCCCACGGGGGTCTCGTGGTCGTGCTGGATGTTGAGGCTGACCACGGACGGGTCCTTGGGGAGCGTGAAGGCTCCAGCCTCGACGGTGAACTTGCCCAAGTTGGTGTTGCCCTGGACACCGAACGGCACGAGGAGGCCGCTGATGGAGCGGTCCTCAGCGGACGCGATGAGCGTCCCAGCCTCGATCTGGATGTCAGTCACTTGGACGCCTCCTCGTTGTTGCTCAGGAAGGCGTAAATCTCACGAGCGCGGGCGAGGTTGTCGCCGGTTTCCTCCTGGATGGCGAAGGCAACCGAGAGGCGGCGCGCTTCGAGGTCGAGCATCGGGTCGTTCATGGGTCAGTCCTCCGTAATAGGGCCGGTGGGAGTGGGCAGAGCCGCGTACAGCTCCGTGAGGTCGAAGCGGACGCGCTGTCCACGGGGCACCACGTCGTCCAGCGAGAGGCGAGCCTCGATGGGGCCGGAGTACAGCGGGAGGGTCTGGTCGTAGAACATGTTTCGGTTGCCCTCAGCGGTGCTGTAGGTCAGCGAGGCGGTGGCGAGGCTGGCATCCATGACCGTGGCCGGGATGCCCAAGAAGCCACCGATGTCGGTCTTGGAGGCGTTGCGGGCCTGGATGGCGAAGTCGGTCTCCTGGTTGCCCAAGACCTGCATGTCGAGGCCAGCGGGCAGGAAGGTCACGGTGCCGTCAGGGCTGCGACGGTTCTTGATGAAGTTCTCGACGATGGTCTTCACTTCGTCCTGCTCCAAAGCGGCGTCAGAGTCCGTCTGACGGATGACGACCGTGGGGTTGGGGACTCGAGCGCGCCCGGCCACTGCGTCCTCTACGTCGCGGGCCTGGCGGATGGTGCGTGCCCCTACGTCGAGCAGGGCCGAGACCACACCGGGGATGTAGATCACGGAGCGCTTCGGGACGTGCTGCCCGTCGATGAACCACTCCTGGTCCTGGTTGGTCCAGCGAGAGGGGTCGATGCGCTCCATCGAGATCGGGAAGCCGTCAGCTCCACGGGTCACCGTGAGGAGCGAGTGCCCGTAGAAGATGAGATCGTCGACGACCATCGTCCACATGAGCTGGACCGAGACAAGCTCCTGGTCCGTGCGGTACGTCCACGCAGGCTGGGCAGCCAGGGGGCCGTTCGTGTCGAGTGCCCGGAGCGGCTGACGGCCCACGATGGGAGCGAGCAGGTTGCGGGCTTTGCTGACACCGGGGACCGTGAGCGCCTCGGCTCGCGTCAGCGGGAACTGGACACCCTCGAAGATGTCGCCCAACACGATGCCGTGAGCTGGTTCGTGGTGAAGGGGGTAGCCAACACGTCCACGGGCTTGATGCCCTGGCGACGGAACGCGTTGAAGATACCCATGCCATTTACTATCGGCAGAAGTCCCGGTCACCTCCGTGATCCGTGGACTAGGCGACGATGGCGCGGAGGCGTGCCTTCCCCTGGGTGGCGTCGAAGACGCGGAGAGCCATGGTGGCGGCCACGAGGGGCACGATGTCTCCCCCGCTGGCAACGCGTCCCCATGCCCACGTGGCCTCGTTCACGGTGCGCTTGGCAGCGAAGGTGGCGGCGTCGTTCATGCCCGGCTGGTCGAAGTGCTTCAGCTTGCCGTCCTCCAGGTCACGGAGGAACGTCACGCAGGCCTGCGGAATCTCCTTCCACGTCTGGGGCTTCAGCCGTGCGCGGGCAGTGCTGCGGCCACGCTGAATCTCCTCAGCGATGGTCTTGTTGGTGCCGATGGAGTCGTAGCCGATGGGGACGCGGTACTTGGTGCTGACGGTCTGCACGCGGTCACGGACCCACGTCGAGCCGGACTCGTGAGCGATGACCTCCACGTAGGCCACACCGCCGACCCTCCAGGCCGCGACGATGGCAGCGGTCGAGCCGTTCGGGGACACGTCGTAGCCGATGGCGAAGGACTCGGGGTAGGGCATCTTCTTGGACAGCGCCGCCCCCTCCCACGTGGCGCTGGGGATGATGGCGCTGTCGGCCGATACCGGCCAGAGGCCTAGGTACTCACGAGACCACTCAGGGTCAGCGAAGGCAGCACGACGAGCGCGCATCTTCTCCAGCTTCGTCAAGGTGCCGATGCCGGGGTGAGCTGCCTCCCACACGGCCTCGTTGTCGATGTCCTCATGCGTCGTGTCAGCGGGCGCTGCGTACTCCAGGATGGCGACGCCAGCGCCTCCCTCGCGACCGACCTCCAACGTGTCCCAGAACCACCCAGAGCGGAACTCCCCTGCGGTGCCGCTCAGGATGAGCTGGGCATCGTCGCGGGTGTCCATGAGGGGCAGGGCACCGGCCTTCAGCTCTGCGCTCTGGTCGGGGTCAAACTCCTGGCACTCGTCCATCCACACCACGTCTGCTGCTCCACCACGGAGAGCCTTGGCGGTAGTGGTGTTGAGGACGCGGAAGGTGGAGCCGTTGCGGAAGGTGAGCATCATGGACCCGGCCTGGAGGCGCGGCTTGAAGGGCCACTCGGTCTCCGGGGTGTCGCCCTGGTGAAGCTCCAGGTCCTGGAGCCAGTCACGGAACATCTCAGACGACTTGGTGCCGGACTGAGCCGAGAAGGTCACCCGGTAGCGAGACCGCCTCACACAGCGCCCCAGGAGGACGCAGAGGATCGAGTACGTCTTGCTGGAGCGTCGGGGCATCTCGATGACGACGGTCTCCTCACCCGTGCCGATGATGTCGCTCACCTGCAACTGCTGGGGGTGGATTGTCTGTCCGTCCTCCAGGAGACCCAGTAGCTCAGCACCGGCCAGGAAGTCCTCCCGCATCTCCTCGTCATCCGAGTACTTCGACGCGTGCAGGGGCTGAATACGGCTGTCTCGGACCTCCTCCCATGGGCTGGGGAGGGAATCCTGGAGACGGCGAGCGAGAGGCGTCCTCGTGTCCTCAAAGACTGACTCGTCGTCGACTTCTCGTGTCGTCGTCACCATGGTCGGATGCCTTTGGGATCGTTCGTCGCTCGCTTCTTGCGAGAGTTCGTGATGGCTGCGCCCTGCTTGCCACCTGCGCTGCGGTTGCACGCCTTGTGTGCAGGTCGGATGGTGCCGGGCGGCACGGTCGACCCAGCAGGGATGCGGGCCAGTGGAATCAGGTGGTCTGCCTCCCAGTCCATCTCCCGCGTGATGACTCCACCGCACCGGCAACAAGGCTGGGGCAGTAGGGCCGCGATGCGTGCTCGCTGCCGCTTGCCCTCTCCGTTCCTCCACGCGTCGTGGTGCCGGGACATGGCTAGGCCTCGAAGGCCTTGGCCGATGCGATGCCGTTCTCGTGCCAGGCGTGGACAACCTCCTCCTGCTGAGACAGGGGTACCTGTCGGCAGGCATCCAAGAGGGGGGCAGCGTCAGCACCCATGGACTTGATGTAGTCCCAGGCTTCGTGTGTCAGGACGATCATGCTCATCGTGCTTCTCCTCGCTCTCGGTTCCAAGCCGAGATCAGGGCGAGTGCTTCGGCCATGGCCCGCTGGTAGCGGGTGCGGTTCTTGAACAGACGGCTCAGCATGAGTGCGTCCCTTCCCGTGGTAGGTGAGTGGGTCGCCCTTTACTATCGGCACGGCGAAGCCGGACTTACGAGATCGACAAAGCCCCCGTAGGAAGGAGAGGACCTACGGGGGCTTCGGCCCTACCGCGGGGCGACATTTACTATCGGGTCGAGCTAGCCAGACTGCGGCTCAGATCACTGCAAAGTAAGCCGCATAGGCCAGTAGCTGACGGAGCGCCAGAGACAGCCACTGCAAACTAAGCCGCTAGCACCTGATCCAGCCAGCCCGACTCCAGGTCTGCGTTCCAGCGGGCCTCACCCAGGGCCTCGTGACGAGACAGCTTGGCCTGGTGCTCCTCGAAGTCGGCCATGGCCGAGTCGAGAGTGTCGACAAGCTCGGCAACAAGAATCTCGTGCTCCATCTGGGCCAACTCATGATCCACACGGGGCGCTCGCCGGATGACCTCACGTGGTGCCAGAAGGGCGTCGATCTCGGCAAGCTGGTCGGCCTCGCTCTGGCGCGTGTCGGTGGCCTTAATCAGGTTCCAGACCGTCCTCTCACCAGCACCCAGACGCTCCATCTCAGCCCTTACCCACGCCGTCTTAGAACGGTCACCCTGGGGCTGGAGCATGTCGGGGGTGAACGTGGCCCTACGCCGCCCCTGAAGGCCTCCCAGACGGCCCTTACGGGCCTGTTCCCTGCGGTGCTTCTCGCATGACTCCATGGTGTTGTTCTCCAGGATGCGGCGGGCAGCGTTGCGGGAGATGCGGCTCACGTCGTCGTAGCTGAGTTCGGTGCTGCGCTTGCCGGAGCCACCGTCGTCGTAGCCGTTGTTGATGAACCGGCTGGCCTTCTCGTGGACTACCTCCTCGAAGAAGGTGGCGAGTGTCTGAGGCTCCAGCCCTACCGGGTAGCGACCCTCCGTGTAGAGCCGGTAGATGATCCGACCACCCACGGTGAGCAGGTACTTGTAGATGCTCCCGGTGAAGCTCTCCTTGCTCGTGCCGAAGCTCCAGGCAGGGAAGCTCAGTCGCTTGATCTCGTTGGTTCGCTTCACCTGTCGGTTGATCTCACTCACCATCTCGTGAGCCATGGAGATGAAGCTCTCTCCACTCTCCCCTGGAGAGTCTTGGTTACTTTGCAGTGATGACTGAGCAACGAAGTTGAGAGGCTGATTGAAGCTGATGCGTGGCATCTGAAGAGTCCTTAGCTAGCCGAACGATGAGCCTTGACCAGGGGCTGTCATTAATCGTGACAGAAGCTCTTGATCTTCGCTGGCACTTTCGACTCCAGGGCACAGAAGAAGCCCCTCAACTCGGATTAGGACGAGCGAGGGGCTTCTGACTGACACCCGGTCCAGAGTGTCTGAGTTCGGCTAGGAGACTCGGGATTATCTTAACAGCTAAGACTTCCCAGCGCTGCGCCTTCTGTTGGCCGCTGAGTGTGATTCTCGATTCCGCTCCATGGCTACCTTGGCTAGGGCGATCTTCTCGGCGTAGGTGAAGTCCATCCCGAAGGCCTTATTGGCCTCCCTGACAAGAGCCTCATGCTTGGCCCAGCACGGCGGGTTGGGGTCCAAGTACTTGTGGTGTTCGAGCACGCTCAATCTTCCCAGAGCGGGCGTCCTGCCGCTGGCGTTTCTGACCTGAGCTAAGGTCAGGGCCGGACTTGGGAGGGGACCATGGACTGGTCAATTGTCGGGACACTGTTGACTGCCGTGGTGGGTGTCACGGTTGCGACGTGGACGGTGGTGCGCGAGCGCTCCCCGCTGCGTGAGTTGGAGCGGATCACGGCTGTGTTGAAGGACACGCCAGAGGATGCTCCACGCAGGAGGGAACTGGAGGTCATCCGTGACCACCTGTCCCAGCGCCTAAATGCTCGTTACAGGGCACCACGAGAGGTCGTGGGGCGATTCCTAGCTGTGTACTGCATGCTTTCCGGGGTGCTCCTCGGGGGGTTCGGCTTCGTCATTGTCGCTCTGGCACCCGAGTACTCCAGTCCGGCCGCGCTCGTCATCTACGCGGTGTTCTCCGGCATCTCCGTCACCATCGGTGCCCTCGTCCTCGCCTCGATCAGGAGGTACAGGAAGCGATGGTTGTTGACGGTGATCGAAAGCGAGGACATCGAGTCAACGGACAAGCCGCTCCTCTAGCCCACCGCGCTCAGCTTCTCCATGAGCCGGGCGCTGGCGGTAGCGGCTGCCTCAGTCCGTCGCTCCTCGTTGCTGCTCATGTAGTGGAGGCTCATCTTCGGGTCACTGTGACCGGCCCGCTGCAGGACCTCTTCCAGCGTCATGCCGGAGTGTCCACAGAAGGCAAGCGAGATGTGTCGGATGCTGTGGGGCACCATCTCGGGCAGCCCCGCCTTCACGGTCGCTGCGTCCCACACCTTGTAGAAGTGGCTCTGGTTCATGCGTCCTCCCCTGGGTGCCGTGAAGAGGGGCGCTGAGGGCATCTTCAGATTCTTCTTCAGGTACGGAGTGAGTTCGTCGACTCCTTTGTCCAGAAGGACGACCTTCCTGGAGTTGCCGGTCTTGGTCGTCGTGATCCGCTCACCCTTCGCCTGACGCTCGATGAGGATGGTCTTGGCGTCCAGGTCCACGTCGCCCCTCGTAAGCCCGCACAACTCCCCCAGGCGCGCGTGGGAGGCAAACATCGTCCACAGCACGACTCGGAAGTCCTCTGGCGCTGCATCCACGACGTTCTTGAAGTCCTGGACCGAGAACACCTTGGGCTTCTGGGCCGTCATCTTATTGGCCCCCTTGACCCTGGGGACCTCCTTGATCTCGTCAAGCTCCACCGCGTGGCTGAGGATGGCAGCGAGGGTGAAGTAGCTGTTCTTCTGGACGTTGGGCTTGTCGGCCAGGGAGTCGTACCAGGCGTAGACGTGGCTCTTCCGGATGTTCTTCAGCGGCTTGTGACCGAAGGTCGGGAGGAGCCTCATCTTCAGGTTGGTCAGGTCGTTGGAGATGGTGCCCGGCTTCAGCTTGGTCTTGCGGTGAGCCATGGCCTGGACCGCGAAGTCCGCGAAGGTGATGGACCCCTTGTTCAAGTCGATGTGCTCGCCCTTCAGAATCTCCGCTTGCTTCAGGACCAGGGCCTCCTCTGCCTCCTTGACAGTGGCGAAGGTGCCCAGGGTGCGCTGCTCTCCCTCGTGGGAGTAGCGGGCCTGATGGCCGGTCTTGACGGGGCGGATGCTGCCGAACGTACGTGCCTTAGGCATGGGGGTCTCATTCCTCTCGTGGTGCCTGTACTACGGGCGACGAAGGCGAATCTCCATACCGGCTCGGGACTGGTCTGCGAGGTCTTTACCTGGCAGGTCTAGGCACAGCTGAGGCACGAAGTTCGGTCTCGTCCACAAGAGGGCTTCCAGGCCATGAAAAGTGCAGGTCACAGACTGGGCATCACGGAGCGCGATTCCTTAGGGCTAATCTGGCCCCATGGCATCAAAGAAGATCTTCGGCATCGTCCTGGCCGGGGGCGAGGGCAAGCGCCTCATGCCCCTGACCGCCGACCGGGCGAAGCCCGCCG
>Ga0265797_10006726_pt1 | contig 16105 bp, 12 predicted proteins | sample P2T30metagenome_FD_192433 | JGI IMG/M metagenome (GOLD analysis project Ga0265797, IMG submission 192433) | Plant litter microbial communities from East Loma Ridge, Irvine, California - P2 T30 | ecosystem: Environmental > Terrestrial > Plant litter > Unclassified | place: USA: California... | reverse complement strand
TCAATGCGCTGCGCCTGGGCGAGGCCGATGTCGCGCTGTCGCTGCAGGATCCGCGCCATCCCGGCATCGTGGCCGAGCCGATCGCGCACGGCCTGTTGACGGTCGTGGCGCCGGCCGGCACCTGGAGCGAAGAAGAATGCAAGAAGCCGATCGCGGCCGACGAACTCACGGGTGAACTGATCGGCCTGGCCGATCGCGATCCGCTCGGCGAGATGGTGGTGGCGGCCTGCGAGGCGCAGGGCGTGCAGCCGGTGTTCCGCACCGTGGTGCAGACCTACCAGATCGCCCGCTCGCTGGTCGAAGCCGGCGCCGGCACTGCGGTGCTCGATCCCTTCACCGCCGCATCGGCCGCCGCCAACAAGGTGCAATGCCGCCAGTGGTCGCCGTCGATCCCGGTCCATTTGTACCTGCTCACCGCCAGCCATTCGCCGCTGTCGCACGGCGCGCGCGAACTGGCCAACTGCATCGCCGCAACCGCGCGCGCCTGCCTCGAACCGAACTAGCCATGACTGCTACCGTCGCCAGCGAAGACATCGCCGGCAGCCCGGAATTTCGCCACCTGTCCACCATCGCCGGGATTCGGGTCGACCTGCGCTACGCCACGGCCAACAATTTCGTCGGACGCGACCTGTATTCGCCGTTCGACTGCGCCTGGCTGCATGTGCAGGCCGCCGAAGCACTGGAGCGCGTGGTGGCCTGGCTGGCCGCGCGCCGACCCGACCTGACGCCGCTGGTGCTCGACGCCCTGCGTCCGCAGCGCGTGCAGCAGCAGCTGTGGGATGCACTCGAAGGCACCGACCTGCGCCTGTATCTGGCCAACCCGATCCGCGGCTCGATCCATTCCTACGGGATGGCGCTCGACCTGACGCTGGTCGATGCCAGGGGCCGCGAACTGGATATGGGGACCGGTTTCGACGACATGACCGAGTTGTCGCACCCGGCGCTGGAAGAGGGTTTCCTGCGCGCGGGGCAGCTCGGCGAAGAGCAGCTGGCCAACCGCCGCCTGCTGCGCGAGGCGATGCTGCAGGCGGGTTTCCTGGGCATCCATACCGAGTGGTGGCACTTCGATTGCGGCGACCGCGATCTGGTGCGACAGACTTTCCAGCGTGTTCTGTAATAGTTGGTTATGTCGAAATTCTTTACACTAGGAAATGCAAGTTAATATAAGTCATTGATTTAATTGCTTGGCATAAAGTTTGCTTGATATAAAGAATCAAGCTCACCTTATGGAAATAATAATGAAAGCAGTCCTGAAAAGCATCGCCCTCGCCGCCGTCCTGGTCAGCAGCACGGCCTCGGCGACCGTCCTGAACAGCCTCGTGCATGCCGATGACAACTTCATCGCATACATTTCCACCAGCGATAACGCCAATGGCGACATCTTCTCGACCGGCGCGAACTGGGAAACCGGCGTCACCGGGACGACCACGCTGCTCAAGGGGCAGGATTACTTCCTGCACATCTTCGTCACCGATACCTGGGAAAAAGCCGGCCTGCTGGGCCAGTTCTCGTTGGCCGACAGCACCCACCAATTCGCCAACGGCGGCCAGACCCTGCTGACCAACACGACCGACTGGATGGGCAACAACAGCGGCTTCAACGGCAACTACACGGCGCTGGGCGGTTACGGCCTGAATGGTTCGACCCCATGGCGTCCGCTGGATGACACGTCGGCAGGTGCGGAGTGGATCTGGGCAGGCGACCAATTCTGGGCCGACAACGCCTATTTCACCACCAAGATCTCTGCCGTCAAAGACGCGGACGTGCCGGAGCCAGGTTCGCTGGCCTTGCTGGGCCTTGGCCTGGCAGGTTGCGGCGCCTTCGTTCGCCGCCGTCGCCAGGCTTGATCGGACTAGCGAGTGAACAGACAAGAATGCCGGCGCAAGCCGGCGTTTTTCTTGGGGCCTATCCCTGGGCCAGTTCGATCGCCTCGACCCGGTTGCGGCCATTGCGCTTGGCCGCGTACAGCTGCTTGTCGGCCGCCAGGATCAGGTCGGGCAGGGTGACCGGCGAGTCCGGGCCGCTGAAATGATAGGTAGCCACGCCGAAGCTGGCGCTGGTATGCATCGCATCGGTGTCGGCGACTTTGTGGGCGGCGAAGGCTGCGCGCAGGCGCTCGGCCAGCTGTTGTGCGCCGGCCAGGCCGGTGGCGGGCAGCACCAGCAGGAATTCCTCGCCCCCGTAGCGCACCACGGCATCGACGCCTTCGCGCGTCATCCCCTTGAGCAGGCCGGCGAAGGCGCGGATCACCGCATCGCCTTCGTGATGGCCGTAGCTGTCGTTGATGCGCTTGAAGTGATCGATATCGCATAGCACCATGCTGACCGGATGGCCGAAGCGACGCGCGCGCGCCAACTCGGTGCCGAGCAGGTGGTCGTTCAGGTAGTGGCGGTTGTAGCAGCCGGTGAGCTGGTCGCGCTCGGCCAGCTGCTTGAGTTCTTTCTGCAGGCGGAACTCCTCGCGCGCCACCCGGTTGTAGCGGCGCGCCGCCAGGATGCCGAAGGTATTGATCATCGCCAGCAGCATGCCCATCGTGAACATGTCGGACATCGGCCGCGGCGGAAACAGCAGGTGCACCAGCGCCAGGAACACCACGATGGCGCCGGTCGACAGGATGGTGGCATACGCTAGCCGGTTGGGGATGTACAGGTACATCACTACCAGGATCACGATCATCGACATCGCGTGCCAGTGCACCTCGTCGGGCCGCGCCAGCGCCACCATCATGAAGCAGCCCAGCGCGATGAACTCGGCGCTCGACGCGACCAGGCGCGTGGCGCGGATCGACAGGGGCGTACGGTAGGCGAGCCAGGCGCAGATGCCGGCGCTGAAGGCGACCGTCAGCCGCGCCGGCAGGGTCTTCTTGACAGCTTGCTCCAGGCCCAGCACCGCGATATCGGTGAGGAAGAAGAACTGAAAGAACACCAGGCAGAACAGCACCGTGAAACCCAGCATGGGTCGCGTGCGGTGAAGCTGGCTGGTCAGGAATTCGGTTTCGTCCGCGGCGCGCGCGAATTCTCCCGTCAAAGGATGGAATTTCATGGTCGAAGCAGGCAGCCAGTCATGGTGCCCTGTGATGCGGATAGTCGGAGCTCAACGCCATTCAATACGGGCGCCTGCCAATCCACCGCCAGTAAGTCAGCTATTTTGTCAGTTTTCGCTTACGTAAAACTAACAAATTATAGCAATTTAACAATCAGCTTGTTTTGACGGCAACAAAACGGGTCAAACACGCGTCGGTCTTCAATAACATATCCAAAGCCGGGGTCAAAAGCCAGGGTCAGACCTGACCCCGGCTGTAACCCCGGCTGGTGGCTGGTTTCTACGGCTTACTGTAGTGCGGCGCCGGAGCGTGCTACCCAGTCCACCAGCGCGTCGAGCACTGCCCGTCCACGGCCGTTACCGGCCTGCTCGCTGTTGACCATGGCGACGAACACGCACAGCTTGCCACTGGCGTCGGGCACATAGCCGGCCAGCGCGGTGACGTTGCGCAGCGTGCCGGTCTTGAGGCGCGCGCGGCCGGCCGCCGGACTGTCCTGCAGGCGGCGGCGCATGGTGCCGTCGACCGCGCCGATCGGCATGCTGGCCTGGAACTCCGGCGCCCACGGGCTGCGCAGGCCGGCCTGCAGCAGCTGGCCCATCTGCTGCGCGCTGATGCGCTCGATGCGTGACAGGCCGGAACCGTTGTCGATCACGAAGCCGCTGTCGTCGATGCGCTGCTCGCGCATCCAGCCGCGCACCGCGGCGTCGGCGCGGGCGAAGGTCGAGACCCCGTCCTGCGGCAGCGGCAGGCTGCCGGCAATTGGGTCGGCGTGCAGGCTGCCCAGGCTCAGGAACAGGGTGCGCGCCAGGCCGTTGTCGGATGCCTTGTTGATGTCGCGGACGAGCTCCGGCAGCGCGCGTGCGGCATGGGCCGACACCAGGCGCGCCTCCAGCGGCGTGGCGCCGGTGATGGTGCGGCCACTGAGCACGCCGCCACCATCGCTCCACACCTGGCGCAGCAGGCGTCCGACGTAATCGTCGCGATCAAGCACATTGACGCTGTAGCTGCGGTTGCAGTTCTTCGGGAAGGTGCCGCGCAAGACCACCTTGATGCGCCCGTCCGCCTCGCGCCGCGTCTCGGGAAGCTTCCAGCCGGCTTCCCACTTGGCGCAGTCGGCGTCGATCAAGGTCATCTCGGATGTCACCGACACCCGCTCGAGTTCCGGATGCATGCGCAGGCCCAGGCGCGATGCGGTGGAGCGCATGTCGAGCTGCAGCATGTTCTTGTTGACCAGCAGGGCATCGGGAATCACGTTGTAGTACGCCTCCGGCGCCTCGTCGAACGGCGCCACGCCGACGTCCATGCGCGCCGGCTGGAACAGTTCGCGGTCGAGCACCAGGTCGCCCTCGACGCGGGTCACGCCCTCGTAGCGCAGCGCGCGCAGCATGTCGGCGATATGTTCGCCCGACAGGTCGGCATCGGCGCCGCCTTTCAGATACAGGTTCCCGCGCAGGACGCCGTCCTCGATCGTGCCGGTGGTGCGCAGCTCGGTGCGGCCGCGAAACACGGGACCAAGGCGCTCCAGGCCAACCAGCGTGGTCACCAGCTTCATGGTCGATGCCGGCTGCATCGGCAGCGTGGCCTGGTGTGCCAGCAGGGTAGCGTCGCCCTGCAGCACCAGCACCCCGATCTCGTGCTGCTTGACGCCGTTCTGCTGCAGCACCTGCGCTACCGACGGGGGCAGCTGGGCGTGGGCGAACGGGCAGCCGGCAGACAGCAGGAGGGCGAGGGCGGAGCGTGTGAACATGCAGGTCCTTAAGCGAAGAAGAGATACGCGACGAAGATGGCCGCGACGACGCCGGCCAGGTCGGCCAGCAGGCCGTAGCCGATCGCATAGCGGGTCTTGCGGATTCCGACCGATCCGAAATACAGCGCCACGATGTAGAAGGTGGTGTCGGCCGCGCCTTGCATGATGCTGGCCAGGCGGCCGACGAAGGAGTCGACGCCGTAGGTGGTCATCGCGTCGATCATCATCGCCCGCGAGCCGCTGCCCGACAGCGGCTTCATCAGGGCCGTGGGCAGCGCGCCCACGAAGTCGGTCGGCAGGCCCAGCGCAGCGAAGATCCAGGCGAATCCGCTGACGATCAGGCCCAGGATGCCCGAATTGCGCACCACGCTGATCGCCACCAGCATGCCGACCAGGTAGGGGATGATCTTGAGCGAGGTCTCGATCCCGCCCCTGGCCCCTTCGATGAAGGCGTCGAACACATTGACCCGCTTGAGCAGGGCGCCGGTCATGAACACCGCGATCACCGAAAACAGGATCAGGTTGGCGGCCACCACCGAGACCAGCTCGATCTGCGATTTATCCAGGAAGTGGGTAAACATGAATACCAGGCCCCCGATCAGCGCGGTGCCGCCGCCGATCCAGGCGAACACCACCGGGTCGAACAGGTTGATGCGCTGGCGCAGGCTCACGGCGATGATGCCGGTCATGGTCGAGCAATAGGTCGCGATCAGGGTCGGGATGAAGATGTCGGCGGGATTGGCTGCCCCCAGGATGGCGCGCTGGGCCATGATTGCCAGCGGGATGATGGTCAGGCCCGAGGTCTGGATCACCAGGAACATGATCTGGGCGTCGCTGGCTTCTTCCTTGCTGGGGTTGAGCGACTGCAGGCTTTCCATTGCCTTCAGGCCGAACGGGGTCGCCGCATTGTCCAGGCCCAGCATATTGGCCGAGAAGTTCATCACCATATGGCCGTTGGCCGGATGGTCGCGGGGTACGCCGGGAAAGATGCGCGAGAAGAAGGGCGCAATCACGCGCGCGAACACATTGATCGCGCCGGCTTTCTCGCCCACGTTCATGATGCCGAGCCAGAGTGTCATGACGCCGGCCAGCGGCAGCGCGATGTCCATGACCGCCATCTTCGCCGAAGAAAAGGTGCCGTCGATGATGCGCTTGAAGATCTCGGTATCGCCAAGGAAGAGCCATTGCCCCAGCGCTGCGATGAAGCCGACGAGGAAGAAGCCCGTCCAGATGTAATTGAGTGCCATGTCGTGGTGGTCGCTGGTGATCGCACGATTGTGCAGTGGACAGGGGCTGAGGGCAAGCTGCATGGATGAAAGAATGCAGCCGCTCCATGTTTAAAAGTTATGCCCGTTGCTTCTGGAAGGCGCCCGCGCCTATGATACGCAACGCCTCCAAAGACCTGCCTTCATGACCTTCCGCTACGCCGCCGCCCTGCTGCTGTCCCTGTTCTGCGCCGCTGCGCAGGCCCAGCCAAGCGCGCCGCAAAAAGTGCTGCACATGTTCCTGTCCACCAGCGAAACCGGGCTCGACCCGGCGGTGGCCTCCGACAACGCCACCCTGTCGCTGCTGGAAAACCTGTTCGACCCGCTGCTGCGCTATGACTACCTGGCGCGGCCCGCCAAGCTGCGCCCGAACACGGCGAGCGCGATGCCGCAAGTGAGCAGCGATGGCCTCACTTACACGTTCCGCATCCGCCCCGGGATTTATTTCACGCCCGATCCCGCTTTCAAGGGCGTCAAACGCGAAGTCACGGCGGCCGACTATGCCTACAGCTTCCAGCGCCTGTCCGACCCGTCGCTCAAGTCGCCCTGGGCCTATATGTTCGAGGGCAAGCAGGCCGAGGCCGTGGACCGCTACACGCTGCGCATCCGCCTGGCCGCGCCGGACAACAACTTCCTGTTCTACCTGGCGACCCCGGCCACCGGCGTGGTGGCGCGCGAAGTGATCGAGGCCTATCCGGGCCAGGCCGGCAACCATCCGGTGGGCACCGGTCCCTTCATGATTGGCGAGTGGAAGCGCAGCGACCGCATCGTCCTGCTGGCCAATCCCTATTCGACGGCGACGTTCAGCGCCACGCCCGGCGCCGATCCGGAAGACCGGGCCATTGCTGCCGCGCTCGAAGGCAAGCGCCTGCCGCGCGTAGACAAGATCGAGGTCAAGATTGCCGAGGAATTCCAGGGACGCATGCTGGGTTTCCTGAATGCCGAGTACGATTACCTGGAGCAGATTCCCGAGTCGATGACCGAGATGGTGGTGCATGACGGGGCCCTGAAGCCGGAGCTGGCGGCGCGCGGCATCGTGCTGTCGCGCTTCCCGGTGCTGCAGACCTACTATATGTGGATGAACATGAACGACCCGGTGGTCGGCGGCTACGGCAAGGACAAGATCGCGCTGCGCCGGGCGATCGCGCTGTCGTACAACAGCGCGGAAGACATCGCGCTGCTGAAGAAGGGCTTTGCGATCAAGGCGGAATCGCCGCTGCCGCCCAACGTGCTCGGCTACGACCCGAATTACCGCAGCCCGGTGCCCTACGACCCGGCGCTGGCCAATGCGCTGCTGGACCGCTATGGCTATGTCAAACGCGACCCTGACGGATTGCGCCGCGCACCGGATGGCAAGCCGTTCACGCTGACCATGCACAGCGAAGCCACGGTCGGCGGCCGCCTGCGCGACGAGCTGTGGAGAAAATGCCTGAACGCGATCGGCCTGCGCGTCGTGTTCAAGTCGGACAAGAAGACCGAGATCATCAAGGCCTCGCGCCTCGGCACGGTCCAGATGTTCGAGAGTAACTGGATCGCCGACTTCCCCGACGGCGATAACTTTTACCAGCTGCTGTACGGTCCCAACGCCGGCCGTGCCAACTATGCCCGCTTCAACCTGCCGGAGTACAACGTGCGCTATGAAAGAGCGCGTCTGCTACGCGATGGTGCAGAGCGCAACCAGCTCTATTTCGAGCTCAATCAACTGCTGCATGCGTATAACCCATGGGTGCCATTGACCCATGTGCTCTCGGGCGACCTGCGGCATCCGTGGTTGAAAAACTACAAACGCCATCCCGTCGAATTCACGACCTGGCGTTACCTCGATATCGATGTTGCGCAAAGAGCACGTTCCGCCAGAGGTGCGCGATAGATTTCGTTAGTTTTTCCTAAATAAAATATTCCCTGTAGTTATACTGCCCTCCGGATAATTCATTGGCATCTGCGAAATTTGTAGGCGTACTCTGGATTCACAACATAACGTAATGCCAAGAGCAGATCAGGCATGACGAACCAGCAGGCCAGGCAGGACACCGCACGGTGCACCAACCTGGCCCAAGACCGCCAAGGGTAACGTTAGGAGAAACACCGTGAAATTGAAGACACTGGCACAGTTGATTGCCTTGATGGGCGCTGTCGCCCCGATCGTGGCGCAGGCGCAAGCGGACGGCGCGATGCAAAGGGTGGAGATCACCGGTTCGAGCATCAAGCGCATCGCCAAGGAAGGCGCGCTGCCGGTTGAAATCATTTCGCGCAAACAGCTCGAAGACCAGGGCATCGTCACGGCCGAACAGCTGATCGCCACCCTGAACGTGAACGGTAACGGCTCCGACAACCTGGCCTCGAACGCCGATGTGACGTCCGGCGCCCAGCGCGGCAACAACGGCGCCTCGAGCGCCAATCTGCGCGGCCAGGGATCCGATTCGACGCTGGTGCTGCTCAATGGCCGGCGCGTCGCGACCCACGGCATGAAGGGCTCGGCGGTCGACCTGAACTCGATCCCGATGGCGGCGGTCGAGCGCGTCGAAGTGCTCAAGGACGGCGCGTCCGCCGTCTACGGCACCGACGCCATCGGCGGCGTGATCAACTTCATCCTGCGCAAGAACTACAAGGGCCTGGAAGTCCAGGGCTTCACCGACGTGGCCGAAGAAAGCGGCGGCGAGATCGGCCGCGCCACCCTGACTGGCGGCTGGGGCGACCTCGATACCCAAGGCTGGAATGTGCTGGTGACCGCTGCCCACAGCGAGAACAAGGCGCTGCGCGGCGACCAGCGCGATTTCGTGAACACCTTCCAGCCGAACCGCGGCTTGTCGGTCGATACGCGCGGTACGCCGCACGCCAATATCTTCGCCACCACGCTGGGACCATCCCTGCTGTCGCCGAACGGTAACGGCCCTAGCACGCCGGGTGGCAATATCGCCTATAACGGCATCAGCCTGCTCGACCTGCCGGGCGGCGCCGGTTGCGACAGCGTCGACGGCATGGGGGCGTATGACGAGAAACTGTGGGATACGCCGGGCGCCGCCTATGGCTGCGCCTGGGATACCGGCCGCGCCGCCGTGCTGCAGCAGCCGGTCAAGAACACCAATGCGCTGGCGCGCGCCACCTTCCGCATGGGCGAGCACGAGCTGTTCGCCGAAGGCGTCGCCTCGCGCGTCGAAGTGGCCAAGCGCTTCTCGCCGAATCAGATCTCGCCATCGGCGTCGACCTTTGGTGCGACCTCGTTCTACCCGAGCACCGGCGCGGCCTACAACGATGTGTACAACGCGCTGGTGAAGGTATTCCCGGGCATCGCCGCCAACTATGGCCAGCCGATCGCCTACCGCTGGCGCTGCATGGAGTGCGGCAACCGCGAGATCGTCACCGAAACCAAGGCTGGCCGCCTGCTGCTGGGGGCCGACGGTCCCCTGACCCTGTTCGGCAACCGCTACGACTACCGCGTCGGCCTGTCGCGCGCCTACAGCGAATCCGAATCGGAACTCGGCACCGGTTATAACTACACCGCGGCACTGGCCAATGTGCTCGGCTCGGGCATCGTCAATCCCTTCCTGCTGCCGGGCCAGACCCAGAGCCAGCAAGCGATCGACGCGATCCGCGCCACTTCGGCCGCCGGCGTCGTAATGTACGGCGGTAAGACCACGCTGACCCAGTTCGACGCTGCGCTGTCGGGCGAAATCTTCAAGCTGCCGGCCGGTCCGGTGCTGATGGCGCTCGGTACCGACCTGCGCCGCGAAGAGTACAAATTCAACGGCGACCTGCGCGCCGCTGCGGCACGCCCGGCGATCCTCAATGCGCCGTTCGACGACGTCAATGCCCTGGCCAAGGTCAGCCGCGATATCAAGGCGGTGTACGCCGAAGTGCTGGTGCCGGTAACCCAGGCGCTGGAACTGAACTTCGCGATCCGTCGCGACGATTACACCGGCTTCGGCGCGACCACCAATCCGAAGATCTCGTTCCGCTACCAGCCGATCCCGCAGCTGATGTTCCGCGGTTCGTACAACGAGGGCTTCCGCGCGCCGTCGTTCAACCAGCTGTTCAACGGCGTGACCGAGTCGCCCTATGCCGGCAAGGACCTGGCTGATCCGGCCACCTGCGCAAGCGGCCGGGTCGACACCACCGTGGCCGGCTGCCAGGCCGTCAATCCGATCACGCTCACCGGCGGCAAGAGTACCCTGGGCCCGGAAACGGCCAAGCAGGCCAGCCTGGGCGTGGTGTTCGAGCCGGCCGGCGGCTTCTCGGCCAACGCCGACCTGTGGGAAATCCGCAAGGAAAACACGATCGACTCGTTCAACACGGCGACCATGGTGGCGAACTACAACCTGTTCCAGGAACAGTTCATTCGCGATGCGGCCGGCAGCCTGGTAGCGATCGACCAGCGCTGGCTCAATGCCGGCGAGCGCATCACGCGCGGCGTCGAAGTGGGCGCGCGCATGACCGGCAAGTTCAGCACCGGTTCGGTGTGGGGTCTCGGCATCGACGGCACCCGCCTGCTTGAGAAGAAGTCGCGCGCCACCAAGAACGCCGAATTCGGCGAGAGCGAGATCGGCCGCTTCCTGTTCACGGGCGACCTGGGCCTGAAGTGGAAGCACAGCGCCTATGCCACCTACAAGTACGGCAACTGGAGCGGCATGCTGCAGAATATCTTCCGTTCGGGCTATGACGACCAGGTGCTGCCGGGCGTGGCCAGCGGCCGCGTGACGCCGTCGAACTACGAACGCAAGGTCGACGACTATTCGATCTTCAACCTGTCGGTGAATTACACCGGCTTCCAGAACCTGACGCTCACCGCCGGCATCAAGAACCTGCTGGATGAAGATCCGCCGTTCGCGATCACCTACGACAGCAACACCGGCGCCGGCAGCAGCTGGGAGCCGCGGGTGGCCGATCCGCGTGGCCGCTCGTTCACCCTGCTGGCGAACTACAAGTTCTTCTGATTGCTCTACACTGATGGCCCGCGCCGTGGAGGCTTTAGCTCCCGGCGCGGGCCTTTTTTTTTACCGGTACCCTTCGCACGTCGTTCCCGCGAAGACGGGAACCCAAGTACTGCTTGCATGGAGGTGACGCCGGCAAACTTGGGTTCCCGCCTTCGCGGGAACGATGGTCTTTCGAATGTATGTTTGACTGCAGACCGCGCATGAAGATCAGCCGTCGCAACCTTGGCGCTGTCGCCGCCCTGTCCCTTGCCACACCTGGCCTGGGCTTGGCGGCGCCACGCCGGCCACTTTCCCGTCGCATGAAAACGCTCATCAAACCACCGCGCCTGAAGCGGGGCGACGTCGTCGGCCTGATCGCGCCGGGCGGCTATACCAATGACCGCTCGATTGAAAAGGCGGTGCGCAATATCGAAGCACTGGGTTTCCGGGTCAAGACCGGGACTTATCTGCGTGAGATGTTCGGTAACTATGCAGGTTCGGTAGAGCAGCGCGTGGCCGACCTGCATGCGATGTTCCTCGACCCTGAGGTCAAGGCGATCTGGCCGATCCGCGGCGGCTCGGGCTGCATCTCGCTGTTAGCGGGTCTGAACTACGACCTCATACGGCGTAACCCGAAGGTGCTGGTTGGCTACTCCGACATCACCGCGCTGCACCTGGCGATCCACAAGCACGCCGGCCTGGTAACTTTCCATGGGCCAGTCGCCTCGTCGACCATGACGCCGTATTCGAGCGAGCACCTGATGGCGGTCTTGAGTGAACCGCGTGCAAGCTACACGATCCCGATGTCGCCCGAGAATGCAGCGCGTGCAGCGAGCGAGCCGCATTTCGGCATCCACACTTTTACCCATGGCGTGGCGACCGGTGCCCTCATGGGCGGCAACCTGTCGATGGTCGCGGCGCTGGCCGGCACGCCGTATGCGGCCGAGATGCGCGGCAGCATCCTGTTCCTGGAAGAGGTGAACGAAGCGCCGTACCGGATCGACCGCTGGATGACCCAGCTCGACCTGGCAGGCGGCTTTCACAATGCGGCGGCGCTGGTGGTCGGCATCTGCGAGAACTGCGGGCCGGAGCACGAGGATGTCTCGCTGACCCTGGAGCGTACGTTGGGGCTGCACCTGCACCCGCTGACTATTCCGGCCGTTTCAGGCTATTCGATCGGCCATATCCGCAACCAGTTCACGCTGCCGATGGGAATGCAGGCGCGTATCGATACGCAGGCGCAGACGATCACGCTGCTGGATGCGGCGGTAGCGTAATTATCGTACGCGGCAACTCATCGAGACCTCGCCATGCGATTCGCCATCGATGCGGTACAGGTCTGGCACTTCACCCGTCACCACGAAGCCGGCATGTTCGTACAGGCGGCGCGCCGCATGGTTCCCCGACAGCACCTCGAGATCGACCCATTCCAGGGACGGTGTGCTGCCCGCCCAGGCCAGCGCGGTATCGACCAGTTGCCGGCCCACTCCAAAGCGCCGGTAGTCGCGGTGCACGCCCATGCCGAGCAGCGCCCGGTGGCTGGACACCGCATCCGGCCGCGCACGCAGGTCGACATGGCCGGCGATGCTGCCCAAGCTGTCGAGTGCGATCCACATGCAGCGCCAGCCCGGCTGGCCGAACGGCACCGCGAAGCTGGCAGCAAACGCCGTTGCGCGTTCAGGTGAGACGCGCGACTGGAGGCGCGGCACCGGCTGGAACAGCGGCATGCCGTCGCGGCCGTTTTCCTGCAGCTGGTCGTCCAGGTACATGAACAGCTGCGCCAGCCGCTCCGGCGCGAGCGGCACGATCTGGAGAATGGGCAGGCTCATAGCGCGCGCGCGATCAGGATTTTCTGGATGTCGCTGGTGCCCTCATAGATCTGGCACACGCGCACGTCGCGGTAGATGCGCTCGACCGGGAAGTCCGCTACATAGCCATAACCGCCGAACACCTGCATCGCATCGGACACCACGCGCTCGGCCATCTCGGAAGCGAACAGCTTGGCCATCGCGGCTTCTTTCAGGCAGGGCAGACCGGCATCCTTCATCGCCGCCGCATGCAGGATCAGCTGGCGCGCGGCCTCGATCTTCATCGCCATCTCCGCCAGGCGGAATTGCACTGCCTGGTGCTCGAAGATCGGCTTGCCGAAGCTCTCGCGCTCTTTTGCGTACGCCAGCGCCGCCTCGTAGGCCGCGCGCGCCATGCCGACCGATTGCGAGGCGATGCCGATCCGGCCACCCTCCAGGCCGGACAAGGCGATCTTGTAGCCCATGCCTTCTTCGCCGATCAGGTTCTCCGCCGGGATGCGGCAGTTGTCGAACACGATCTGCGCCGTATCCGACGAGTGCTGGCCCATCTTGTGCTCGACGCCGGCCACGATGTAGCCGGGCGTAGCGACCGGCACCCAGAACGCGCTGATGCCCTTCTTGCCGGCCGCCTTGTCGGTGACCGCCATGACGATCGCCACGTCGCCGAATTTGCCGCTGGTGATGAACTGCTTGGTGCCGTTGATGACGTAATGCTCGCCATCGCGGGTGGCCGTGGTACGCAGCGCGGCGGCGTCGCTGCCGGTATGCGGCTCAGTCAGTGCGAAAGCGCCCAGCAGCTCGCCCTGCGCCAGCGGGCGCAGCCAGCGCTGTTTCTGGTCTTCGCTGGCATACATCATGGCGATGCTGCACACGGGGCAGTTGTTGACCGAGATGATGGTCGAGGTGCCGCCGTCGCCGGCCGCGATTTCTTCGAGCACCAGCGCCAGCGCCACATAATCCAGGCCCGCGCCGCCGTACTGTTCCGGTACCGCCACGCCGAAGGCGCCCAGTGCCGCCAGCTCCCTGAGTTCTTCGCGCGGGAAGTGGTGCTCACGGTCCCAGCGCGCGGCGTTGGGGGCCAGGCGCTCCTGCGCAAAGCTGCGCAGGGCGTCGCGGATCATCTGGTGTTCTTCGCTGAGGATCATGGTGTCTCGTGTGTTTTTTTATGTGATTGAAGCGGCCTACCAGGCGATCGGCGCGCCGTCGTGATTCAGGAAGCTGCCGTTGGCGCTGGCGTCCGCCTTGGCCAGCGTGGCGCGCAGGTCGCGCACGCTGTGCTCGGGCGTCAGGCTGGCGCCGCCGCCGCCCATATCGGTCTGGACCCAGCCCGGATGGAAGGCGATGCAGGTCACGCCCTGCGCGCCGTAGGTGATCGACGTGTCTTTCAATACCGAGTTCAACGCCGCCTTGCTGGCGCGGTACAGCGTGCCCTCGGTACCGGAGCGCTCGCCGATCGAACCCATGCGCGAGGACAGCACCGCCAGCTTGCCGCGCTTGTCCACCAGCAGCGGCGCCACGACGGGAACCAAACGCATGGCGGAGAGCACATTGGTGTGCATGACCGCGTCGAATTCGGGACCGGTCGGGAAACTGCCGTGGCTCGGCCCATACACGCCGGCCACCAGCCAGGCGGCATCGAGCTGTTCGTCGTCCAGGCGCCAGGCCAGGGCCGCGATCGAATCGGCCACCGTGACGTCGAGCTGGTGGGCCTCGGCGCCGATGTGGGCCAGCTCGTCGCAGTCTTCCTGCTTGCGCGCAGTGGCGATCACGCGCCAGCCGTCGAGCCGGTATTGGCGGACCATTTCGTGGCCTATGCCGCGCGAGGCGCCGATAATCAATACGGTGGGCATGATGAACTCCTTGTGAACGGTTGAAAAATCCATGTTCGCATGAATTGTTCGTCAACGTTGCACAGGCCATAGGGTGGGAGGCTTTGCCGCCCACGCGTTCAGCCAGCTCCCGCACTGATTGGACGCGTGGACGGCAGAGCCGTCCACCCCACGGTGAACAGAGCTTTCCACCCCCCGGTAAATACCGGGCAATGGCTTACACCAGTTCCACCGCCATGGCCGTGGCTTCACCGCCGCCGATGCACAGCGAGGCCACGCCGCGCTTGCCGCCGCTGCGCTTCAGGGCGCCCAGCAGGGTAACCACGATGCGCGCGCCCGAGGCGCCGATCGGGTGGCCCAGCGCGCAGGCGCCGCCGTGCACATTGACCTTGTCGTGCGGGATGCCGAGGTCGCGCATGGCGGCCATCGGCACCGCGGCAAATGCCTCGTTGATTTCGAACAGGTCGACGTCGCCCGCGGTCCAGCCGGTCTTCTTGAACAGCTTCTGCATCGCGCCGATCGGCGCCGTGGTGAACAGGTTCGGCTCTTGCGCAAAGGTGGCGTGGCCGAGCACGCGCGCGATGGGCGTCAGGCCCAGTTCCTTCGCCTTCGACTCGCGCATCATGACCAGTGCGGCGGCGCCATCGTTGATCGACGACGACGAGGCAGCGGTCACGGTGCCATCCTTCTTGAACGCGGGCTTGAGCGACGGGATCTTGTCGACCTTGGCCTTGAGCGGGCCTTCATCCTTGTCGACGATGGTATCGCCCGCGCGGCTGCTGACCGTGACTGGTGCGATCTCCCACGCAAAGCCGCCGTCGCTGCTGGCCGCCTGCGCGCGCTTGACCGAGGCGATCGCGAACGCGTCCTGTTCCTCGCGCGTGAACTGATAAGTCGCCACGCACTCTTCGGCGAAGGTGCCCATCGAGCGGCCTTCGCCGGTCTTTTCGTTACGCGAGTAGGCGTCTTCGAGGCCGTCGAGCATCATGTGGTCGAACATCGGCGCGTGGCCGATGCGGTAGCCACCGCGCGCTTTCGGGATCAGGTAGGGGGCGCCGGTCATCGATTCCATGCCGCCGGCGACCACGATGTCGGCGCTGCCTGCCACCAGCTGGTCGTGGGCAAAGATGGCGGCCTGCATCGCCGAGCCGCACATCTTGGACAGGGTCACGGCGCCGGTCGACATCGGCAGCCCGGCCTTGATCAGCGCCTGGCGCGCAGGGGCCTGGCCCTGGCCGGCCATCAGGCAGTTACCGAAATAGACGTGTTCGACGGCTTCCGGCGCAACGCCGGCGCGTTCGACCGCGGCCTTGATCGCCACTGCGCCAAGGTCGCTCGCGGTCTTGGTGGAGAAATCGCCCTGGAAGGCGCCCATTGGGGTGCGCGCTGCGCCGACGATGACAACGGGATCATTCATGTTTTTAGCTCCAGACTGTGAGTGGATTACGCGGTTTCGCCGAACAGCTCGCGGCCGATCAGCATGCGGCGGATTTCGCTGGTGCC
>Ga0265797_10006724_pt1 | contig 16106 bp, 16 predicted proteins | sample P2T30metagenome_FD_192433 | JGI IMG/M metagenome (GOLD analysis project Ga0265797, IMG submission 192433) | Plant litter microbial communities from East Loma Ridge, Irvine, California - P2 T30 | ecosystem: Environmental > Terrestrial > Plant litter > Unclassified | place: USA: California... | reverse complement strand
TGGTCTGTATCGTTATGAGCAGCCAGAGAACAGAGAAGTGTACTTGCCGTTGAGATGACCCCAAGGTCCGACTGCTGGAGGTAGCGTGCTTGTACAATCAAAGCCAGACGCCAGAGCCAGCAGCATTGCCACTGAGATACATGTATGATTGGAACTTCCCACTTGTGAGTATGTTTGTTGCTGGAACACAATATAATCATTCATGATGCCAGGTATTGCATTGCGTCCAAAGGGAATCTTTTAAAGTTGATATCCGGTCTGCCGGACGAAACTACCTCCGTACTCTCCAGAAGTCAAAAGAATCGGGGAGCTTCCGAGACTCGCCGAGGTAACCTAACAACTTGGCCAAAGTGCCAGGGTCGCTCACATGCTCGTTGTGAAGACTCGTCTGTCGGTGACTACTGACCTTTCTGTATGTATTGATTCCGCGTGCGAGCACCGCGCTAGCTTTTTTGTACATCTTAGCGAGTTCTTTTTGGGCGACATACCGGCTCAAGCCAGCAAATACTCGATACTGCCTTCAGCCAGGTACTTCGAACCTTACCACAGCTTTGTGACACCACCAACAGCTGAGACCCGATTGGTGCGCACACATTCTACGGATCAAAACAACAACTCACACGGCCGGTGATGGCGTCGAGGGATGCCGTCAGGGCGCTGCGAAGCCTGGCGCGAACCAAGCGGTTAGGATCTCTGGCGCAACAGCAACGGCGAACACTATGCGTGGACTGCATAGCTGGTGCTGGCCGCCAGGTGCCATTGCGCACAATCAGAAACACTCCGCGCATACAGATTGGAACGACACATTTCAAGAGAGGGCAAGCTACCATGGCCGAGTACAGGCATTCGGAGTACAGTCCTGAAGGACCGATGGCAGAATACAACGCAAGAGTGAAAGCTGGCAAGCTACGAGACGACGAACACCAGCGGATGCTCATACAATCGCTCCAAGACCTACACAACAGACTTGTAAACTACACACCGCCCAAAGTTATACCGCCAACTCTGGAATCGCTGCAACCTCCTAAAAAGAGCTTCTTCGGTTCGCTATTCGGTGGAGGCAAGGAAGACAAGATTCGCATGGACCCTAGAGATGATCTGCCCAAAGGTCTTTACATGTACGGCGACGTGGGCAGCGGGAAGACAATGTTAATGGACCTCTTCTACGACACTTTACCGAGTAACATTCACTCGAAGACGAGAATCCACTTCCACAACTTCATGCAAAACGTACACAAAGAACTGCACAAGATCAAGATGACAAAAGGGAACGATTTCGACGCTGTGCCTTTCGTGGCGGCGAAGATCGCAAAAGAGTCGTCTGTCTTGTGCTTTGACGAGTTCCAGTGCACGGATGTTGCGGATGCCATGATTCTGAGGCGTCTGATCGAGTCGCTGATGGCTCACGGAACCGTCATGGTCACAACGTCAAACAGACATCCCACAGAGCTCTACAAGAATGGCATCCAGCGCGAGTCCTTCGTGCCTTGTATCAAGCTTCTCGAGACCAGGCTCCAAGTCCTCAACCTGGACTCAACGACAGACTACAGGAAAATTCCTCGCCCGCCTTCAGGTGTCTATCACCATCCCCTCGATGCTGCCGCGAAGAGACATGCCGAGCACTGGTTCAAATTCCTAGGAGACTTCGACAATGATCCTCCACACAAGGCCACACAAACAGTCTGGGGTCGTGAGATCGAGGTTCCAAGAGCCAGTGGGACAGCATGCCACTTCACATTCAATGAGCTTCTGGGCAAGGCTACTGGCGCAGCAGACTACATCGAACTGGTGCGCAGCTACGATACCTTTGTTGTTACCGACGTGCCTGGCATGAACTACCGTTCTCGAGACTTGGCTAGGCGGTTCATCACATTTGTAGACGCTGTGTATGAAGGGCGCGCGAAGCTCGTACTTACCACAGCAGTCCCACTTACCCAGCTGTTCATGTCGCGCGACGAGGTGGACAAGGTAATGGACGAAGCATCCAAACTAGGCGACAAGGCCGCCAGCGAAGCCAAGGGCGAGGGCGCAGACTTGGATGCCAGTATGCGCAGTCTGATGGACGACCTGGGCATGAACATGAACATGCTCAAGGGCAGCAGCATCTTCTCCGGCGACGAAGAGGCGTTTGCGTTTGCTCGTGCGCTGTCCCGTTTGAGCGAAATGGGCAGCCAGGAATGGGTGGAGCGCGGCCTTGGGTTGGAGAAGGATGGCGGCAGGAAGGAGCAGGATGATTGGAAGAAGGTCAGGAGCCAGTGGCGGCAGGACAGCATGTAGGGAGTGTTGGCATATGCAGTATGCAATCGGTCTAGGAGTTGTTGTCGGCAAGTCCGGCCAGCATGTAGGGAAGTTGGCACATGCGATCGGGACACACTGTACATACACAGACGATGGAGCCGAGGTCTGTTTCTTGGGCAATGGATCTTCCACGTATAGAGTCGCATGAAAGCCCCAGCTCCTGCGCTCAAAGCAGCAGCAGCCAACCTAGGAGGTAATCCTCCCGCAGATGTCCCCAATTTGCCGTGCTTGGATCTTCGGTAGGGGTTAGTGAGGTCATGCAGATCGCACCTTCCTCATCCACGTGTCGCAACGATCGAGATGCAGGCGTTTATATTGCACTGCCTTGAAGCGACATTCTCCGGGAACCGCCTACGTCACCGCCGTGTTGGAACTATATTGCGGATTGCGCCTTTGATTTATCTGATCCTATATATACACGAGAATATGTACTCACTCGAGTCGCTGCCCTGCTCGACCAACACAGGTTTTAGCGTACGGCAAACCTTCGTGACTCGTTCTCGATACACGCTCTCCGCACGCCGCGAAGCGTCAGCCAGCCACAGGCGCTGCGAGAGGCGCATACAGCCTTTTGCGCAACCAACCCCCGGGCACGATCGACAAGCCAGCAGACGCCTCGCCCCGGCAGCTCCGACTGCTCGGTGAGCTCGGTTAGCATCTGGTACCGCTGTTCTCCGTGGTGGTGCTGTGATCTGTGGTTGCGCGTCTGCAGGAGGAAGAAGATGATGATGATGTCGGTTGCGTATCGCGGCCTGACCTGACCTGTCCTGACAACTCCCGATGCTCGTATCTGTTCCATCCTTCGCGCCATCCGCCATCCTCCCAGAGAGGGGCGGGCCGACTGAGACTGGGTCGGTTCAACTTCACAGGCAATACTAATCATGTCTGCTCTCTTGGCGTCGGCATGGCGCGCGTGGTGGGTTGATGGTGCGATATTAGGGCACTCTAGACGCAAGGCCAGATGGTATTGTACTGTACGTACTGATAGGTGCCCGGCAAGGTGTGCTCGGGCATCGTGCAGTGCCGGCGCCGAAAGGGCTACTGTACGATATGTGCGAAAGCGTGCGAGGAAGCTCTCTTTGGGCGAGTGGGTGCCGCTCAGCTGCCACAAGCAGAAATACAGCGGCTCGAGAAGCAGACACAAGCTCGATCTCCACCGGCACAAGGCCGACTGCACCGTGGATCACAACTGCAGCAGCCTCCAACCCAGAGCTCTGGCGCGCGACCGGGGGCCCACGGCCCATGTCCCATGTCAAGCTCTCTGCGTCGACGCCAATGGGAAGACTTATCTTGCATCTCCGTCGGGAGGCGCTGAGCGAAGTGATTTGATAGATGCAGTAGTGGTAGTGGGAGTGCTGCTGTGCACTAGTCGTGGTCTCACTCCCTACTGCCCTGCCCTGCTCTCTCACCGGCAGACTGCCTTGCAGCAGCGTCCAGTCTTCCTCCAAGGCCCCAGAGCGCTCTCGCTGGCTGATATCAAATCGACGCACAAGCCTCATGGCTGTCCGGCGGCACAGCAGAACGAGAGGGGCAACAGAGACAAGGCCCAAGGACCCTGCCCGCCAATAAATCAATCCAATTAGAAGGTTCCCGCTACCCAAACGTCGTCTGTTCGGTATGTTCGGGGCGCGCGCGCTACCACTGCTTCCGCCGTCATGTCAACCCGGCTCAAGGCTGCCCGTCCGCCGTCTGCCCTTGTCACTTCTGTACTCCCATAGCTCCCTCCCTCAGGCTCCCACGGCTCCCTGCACGCTTCTGCAGTAGTTACAGTTAGTTAGTGTACACGTTGTGTAAGATAGACTCGCGGCCACGCCGTCCTCGCACGTGGTGCCATCTGCGCTTGGCGGCTAGCAGGGTCGATCGCTACCAGGCATATTTCCCCATTGGCTTCATCAACTCCACGCCTGCACATGCTGTACCCTGTTGCATGAGGACCATCCTCCATCCAGACGTTGTCACTACGGCCTTCGACTGCCTCTATCGGGCTCGTATCGGCAAACAGGCGGCTCGCGCTCTACGCTAACGCCTCGCCAGGACGACACCATCACTAAGACGACTAACAGGCCCTTGATTTCTCCGCATTCCTCCAAACTATGCATGCACTCACCATCTCGACTCACTACCAGACTATTCATTCTGCTGCGACGACCACTGCATCCTCAGCCAAATGGACTCCGCCGCCGGGCACGAGGCGTCTGACGACGAGAGCGACCAGAAATACCAACTCGATGGCACTGACACAAGCAAGGCTGAGGCGGCCTTGAAAGCCAAACTCTCCCGCAAACGGACCAAGACGGGCTGTCTGACATGTCGCAAACGCCGCATCAAGTGCGGCGAGGAACGTCCCATGTGCAAGAATTGCATCAAATCGAAACGACACTGCGAAGGCTACAGCCAACGTGTCGTCTTCAAGCCGCCCCATTTCGAGTATCGTGCTGCGCCAAACGGCGGAGCCCATATCACGTTCCAGGCTGGACCTATGGCGGCCCCAATGCTTTCGATGCACCCAGGACAGATGCCGCAGTATTGGACTGATCCTAATGTGTATCCCAACTTGATACCACAGTCCGATCAGCAATTTATGCAGTACGTACAGCAGCCAGTGAGCACTTTCGCGCCTCCTGCTCCACTGATGCCGTTCCCTGGCTTTGGTATGCCATCGCAACCGGTAGCTGTATCGCATGCTGTACCGTTGGGATACAACCCTGCCGCTATGAACGGATATCAGCAACAGCAGGCACAACCACAGTTTCAGACACCTTTCGTCCCGACCTACAACGATCAGCAACAGCAGCAACAAGCCATCCAGACGCCCTTTACTACCGCCCGAACCCAGTCCATACCTAACACCAGCCAAGCACTGCCGCTATCACATTTCCAGACCCCTACCCAGATACCCCGTGCGTATAGCGTGGCTGAAGGTTCCGGCATACCTCAACCGTTACCAGGCGGTCAGGAGCAATCATGGCCAAGCTCCTCTGTACCAAACGTCGCTCCTGTGTCTCAGGCGACCCCTGCGGCGATATCACCACCAAGGAAATACGAGCCTATGTCGGCGCCAGTTAGTCTGGAAGCTTCGCAGGCCTGGACTGCACCCACTTACACGCCTCGCCCGGAGCTGAGTTATCCGATCGATTATCGACCAACACCAACGACGAGCGAGGTTCCTCTACGCCAGCCTGTTGCGGTTCCTCCTCCCTCAATGCCTGCATTGGCATCGCAAAATCTGTCTGATCCGCCGACGCCTGAGTTCTTCGAACAGCAAGCGCAGTTCCCGGAGAATCCGGATTACTCCAAGTTGCTTGACGAAGCAGCTGTGGAAGTGGTGGACGATGACTATTGGGATGTAGAGTCTGATGAGGACATGGATATCGATAAGCCGACCACGATCGCGCAAGACACCAAAAGGCAGCGCAACCTCAACAAGGTTCTCATGGGCCAACACTTCAACGTTCCGAGCCTGCAGATACGACGATATGATACATTCTTACAAGAGGGCATGCTAGAGCGGTATCGTGTTGAGTGGCATGCGAACCCACTTCGAAATCCCGCTACTGCTCGCGTGTTTGCCCACTTCATCTCCGCGACCGGACCAAGCATGTCTCCATTCGAGAGACATCCAGTCAACTCTTCAGTGTTGTTCACTGCAGGCTCAGTACCTCTGGCTCAACAGGGACTCTGGACTTACACAATGCCAATGGCCGCGCTTCATCACCAAGGACTGCTTCATGCCATGCTGGCATTGTCGAGCTTGCACATCGCCCGACTCCAAAACGGTGACACCACTCCCTCTATGAAGCACTATGCGTGGGCTTTGAAGCGCATACATAATTGTGTTAGCTCCCGCGACAGCAAGAAACGTCTTCGTGTGACTACTATCGCAGCTTCAATGCTGCTTGGGTTCTATGAAGTTATGACAGCTGATCACATGAAGTGGAATACACACCTTGCAGGCGCCAAGCAGCTATTTGTCGAGACCGATTTCGCTGGCATGACACGGCAATATCGACAGCTGAAGCGAGAAAAGATGGCGCGGGATCAGGTTCAACTTCGTAGGAATTCGATCTCGGCGTTTTGGAACCGCGAGGAAGACATCCCCAATCAATTCCACGATGTTGACGAAGCGACGATTAGCAATTTCGTTGGCCGAGAAGTGCGATACGAGGATCCACGAGGATATGTCGAGACGGAGCAGAGCCGGATTCCGCAAGAACTTGATTTGAGCAATTTTGAGATTTTGAAAGATCTCTTCTGGTGGTATTGCAAACAAGACGCTTATCAGAGTATCGTCAGCGGCAACCCTCTATTGTAAGTGGTGCCCGTGGTTCATGTTGCTATAGCTTTGTCACTGACATGTGTTACAGGATGGACTATCACCGTTGGGCCGACTGCCCGCCTCGTGCATCTATGGGAAGAGCTGACGCTGTGTACGGCTCTTTCGACCATCTCATACTACTACTTGGTAGAATTGCAGACTTCGCTTCGAAGGATAGAGTCCGAAAACTTAGAAAAATGGCACTGCAGGGTGGTCAATGGATTCCCGCTCCTGGCATGAATATTCCACGCCCGCCAGGAGCAGGCTCTGGGCCTCCACCCTCTGCTGGTGCTGGCGCACCACAAGGGCCTCCGACAGGTCCACCACCCCAAGCTCCTCCAACCTTCTTTGGTATGGCGCCTCCTCCTAGGTCAAACGTCCAGATGCCTTCTTCATACAACCCCATCCACAACGAGACGCCTGCGCAAAACACAGAGTCTCATGAGGTGGTCGATTTACAAACGGCCACGGCTGCTGCTCTAGTGGAGTATGGAAAGATTCGCGCAGCTCTCACGGCCTACGCCGCCGCACTCAACGTTCCAGCATTCCAACCACTAGACGCCGATCTACAGACACCTATCCCAACGCCTTTCGGACCAGCAATCTTCTACCGCTCCTACGATATCGGCTGCCTTTGGTCAATCTACAATATGTGCGAGATCATCGCCATCCGCTCGCACCCTCACATGCACCCCGCCGCACACGCCGCCGCAGGCCTGGCAGCCAAAGACACAGCCTTCTACGCAGAGCAAATCGGCCGCATCGCTGCAGGCATCGTGCCCGGCCCGGCCAATGAGCCACTCAACCCAACTCTCGGATCCTCGCTATGCGAAAGCTGCATGCCCACATTCTTCGCCGCCATCCAGTACCAGCGGCCCGACCAGCGCCAATTCACCGTCATGCGGATCTACGGCATTGCTTTGCGTACGGGCTGGGGAAGTGCCGAGCTCATCGGAAAGGGTATTGAGACTTCGTGGGTCAAGGCTGGGGAGATGGGACGGGGCCCGCCGTATCAGAGGGTGGAACAGCCGCGCCATTCGGACGATCCGAGACTGAACCACAGCTGGGAGCTAAGGACGGATCCGAATACGAAGCCGGAGGAGATGGACGATAACGATCGCAGGCTAGTGACTGTCAAGGCGAATGCGAGGTTGAATTGGGCGATTGGGGTTATTGGGATGGAGGATGATGTTGGGAAGTAAGTGAGGGGGTGGGGTGATGTTTGGAGAAAGATCCATGTTCGGCGTGGGGTGTAGATGCTACGTGGCGAAGCGTAGGTGAATGAATGAAAATTTCCCTCGATTGATCAGGAAGTGTGTTGTGATGTACGTGCTTGTGGCTCTGACTGCTTTTGAACACACTTGTGGAGATTGCTTCACTTTGTGGATACTATCACTTCATTCGAGCCTGCAAGGGCCACTGATATGTTTTGAGATCGACTTTCAGGACTGGTGCTTTTTTTCTTCGTTTGGAAGCAACGGAGATCAATCACAGCTCGCTGCAAGACATGGCGACCTAGCTTTGGCCAATGTAATAGATATTCTTCAAACGCGTATTGGAAAAGAAAAATCCAGAACAACGATCTCTATTTCTCTCTAACCCCGGCATTGTTCTTGTATGTTCAAAAAAGGGGGCTGCCTGCTACACCTACAAATATGTCGACAGAAGGTAGGCTTCTTCTTCATCGAGGACAAAAAGCAAAAGAACAAGCTTCCATGAGTCGTTGGACTGATGAACGCGACCCGATTTGAACGGATGACCTTGTGGATATCCCGAAGAACTCCAAGATGAAATATCTCGAAGGGGAACTGGAATCACACGCGCTACCACTGCGCCACGCATCCTGGAATGGATTCGCAGATATCTAGTGATACCTGTGGCTTGGCGATGAGGGAGACAATTGTCTCATGTACGTGAACCAATTTGTGAGCACACAGATGCGGACTGATCGAAGGCTGTTAGTATTGCGTGCATTGATGCGTTTTTCACTTACTTGCTGTGCTTTCCACTTACCGCTTTGGCTGGATTAGGAAGGTGCGGTTGGTCGTACCTTCCTCAATATCTTTAAAGCACATCTGACAATCGCATTTGGCATGATGAGCACTCGGTCACCCCAAGTTCGACACTAGCACATCTTAATAACAGATCAAAAGCTTCTGCGAATCGTAACAAGTCGACCATAGCTTCTAACGCATCCATGTGACTCTCCCATTGCATCTTTCCGTCTCAGTACTGTATAGAGGTAAGTTCTAGAGCATACAGTAGTCTACGGACCTGAAACGATGCAAGTACACGCACATGTATGCTCGACTGTCGAGTTGTTCTTGGGGTAACTAGGGTTATCTAGGGCTGAGCTCCAGTGCCAGATACGCTCCATGTTCAGTCCGTTTGCATGAGACACCATTGAGTTTTTGCTCGATAGACGGTAAAGGTTGGAATATCTCGTAAATGCGTATTACTCTGAGTATGCCATATATCTGTCGATGCGAGGTTAACTTCACGCCAAGGGCCATGAGCTGCAGTCGCGCTGTCCTGACACGCTCGCTTGCTTGCGGGCGCAGGAGTGTGATGCGACAGCACGACAGCATAGCCACCACCCAAGGCACCACCCATGGCAACCTAGTAATTACTCAAATGAGCTTTCGAGAGCTTGCAAATTGTAAAATATCCGAACAACATTGCCATTCAGTCGAAAATGGCGCCGTCGACCTCGGACTACGAGCAGGTGCCCCGCGCGGACAACTACACAGATGCGACAACGAGATCATCCGTGTCTGATAACAGTGATAGCGATGATGCCCAGGACTACACTGGCAGAATAAAGAGACGATCATTGGCGGAGGCTGAAAGAAGCAGATATGATGCAGAGACTCTGGGCGGACAAGAGGAGGTCGAGAGGCTGCTCGCCCCCAGCAATGAGCAGAGGAGGAGCAGGCGAGCCAGAGGAGAGCTGCGCAGGATGGAGCAGGGTGGGAAGAGTGAGACCTCAAGTATCAGTGGAGGCGACGAGAGCCCTGTCAGAAGTGGACAACATACCAAGAAGGTGAGCTAGAACTACACCTTGGCAGTGATACATCCAGATAGCCTTGCTGATTGTTCATGAACAGACACGAGCAAGGAAGTATGGCAAGTTTGCAGCGATGCTTGCGGTGATAACAGGAGCATTCGTCGCTCTCGTGTACGGAGCGTACCATGCTACTGCTGTCCGTCGCCCAATCGCAACATCATCGACATACCTGCCTCAGACCCTCAGCAATGGAACTTCTCTCTTTGCACCAACTACTCTGCTCATTTCGCTCGATGGTTTCCGGGCCGACTTCCTCCATCGTGATCTCACCCCGACGCTCTCTGCATTCATCCGCGCGGGAGTTTCACCAAAGTATATGTTGCCCTCGTTCCCTTCAGTAACTTTCCCGAACCACTTCACCCTGGTTACCGGACTCTATCCTGAGAGCCATGGCGTCGTCGGCAACACTTTCTGGGACCCCGACACCGAGAAGGAATTCTATTACACTGATCCCGCCCGGTCTATGAAGCCAGAGTGGTGGCGTGCAGAGCCCGTCTGGGAGTTGGCGGAGAGAGAAGGTGTCAGAAGTGGAGTGCACATGTGGCCTGGTAGCGAAGCTCATATCGGCGACATCGAACCGACATATGTGGATCACTACAACGCCGAGGAAGACCTGGGCAACAAAGTTGATCGCATCTTCGCGTGGCTGGATCTCCCTGGTCCAGAGGATGACGGAGCCATTGAGGATTCACCCAGGCCGCAGCTGATGGCAGCCTACGTTCCTAACGTTGATGCTGACGGTCACAAATATGGCCCGAACAGCACTCAAGTTCGCAACACAATCGCGGAAGTCGATGCTATGCTGGGGAAGCTCTTTGAAGGCATCGAGGCGCGAAACTTATCCGACATCGTCAACATCATTGTCGTTTCAGACCACGGAATGGCTACTACGGATACGTCTCGCCTCATTCAGCTGGAAGATCTGGTTGATACATCTCTTATTGAGCACATCGACGGATGGCCTCTATACGGTCTCAGGCCATTCGATGCAAGCGAAGAGTCTCTACAGAAACTCTACGACGATCTACATGCAAAGTCCATCAGTGCTGAATACAAGGGCAAGTTCGAAGTCTACCTTCGCGACAAGAACATGCCTGAACGCTACCACTTCAGCAACAACCCCCGAATTGCACCCTTATGGATTGTCCCCACAACTGGCTGGGCTATCGTCACAAAAGAGGACTTCGACGTCAAGGCAGCACTGAAGTCGAAGAAAGCCTACCATCCCGCGGGCCTCCATGGTTACGATCACGAGAACCCGCTTATGCGCGCAATCTTCGTGGCTCGCGGACCAGCCTTCCCGCATACCCCGGGTAGTGAGCTGGAGGTATTCCAGAACACAGCTGTCTATGGCATTGTGTGCGACTCACTCGGACTGCCACCTTCTTCCAATAACGGCACCCTCAGGCTGCCTCTGAAGCCCGTCGGTCTACACTCTATCGCAGGTCCTGGTGAAATACCTGAGGATCCACTGCCAAGTGGTGCCATAGTACCTGTCATTGCGCCCGTGCCGCAGTTTTCAAATCTACCCGCCGTGGAGTCGGCTGGACAGTCTGATAGCTCCACGCCAGCCAGGTCATCACAAACGGTCACTTGGACTACAGACTCCACCGGATCTCTCGTCACATACATCCCTGAGGACGAGCAGAACAAAGACGAGCAGAACAAAGACGAACAGAACAAATTCGAACAAGCTGCACCTGAGCGGCCAGAAGTGCACGACGGAGAAGATGAGCATGTGAAGCACAGGAATGGATGGTGGGCATGGTTCGAAGCCAAGTTCGGAGATGCAAAGGACTGGGCTGCGGGAGTGTTCCACAAGGGTGACGGTGATGACAAAGAGGACAAGCATGATTAACGGCATTTTGACAGATCAGGCAATTATCAGTTTGGTTTTGGAGTTATGAGTTCGGCGTTTGATACCCTAAGACATGCTGTTAGATCTCGCAGATAGCGAAGGCGGAGTCTTGAACAATCCATCTATCTCGGTGTTCAGCATTGATACGTTGAGTCTACTTCGCGGCACCCTCATTGTCTGCCTCCAATTCGACGCGCGCAGTGGTATCAGACAGCTCTGGTTTGGGTTGAGATATGACCTCGCAAGGCTGAGGAGATCCCAATTCGCCTGATGGCACGTACTTGTTCGCCACAGGAGGTGCTTCACTCCCAGCATCTGGCAGTCGGTGTTCTTGCTCTTGTACTTGATCTCTCATGCCACGACGCTTTTTGTGCTTCTTGATCATCAAAAGTCCTATTGCAAGAACCGCTGCCAGGCCGAAGAGACCGCATGCGACGCCTATGCCGGCTTGCGCTCCTGTGCTGAGACTGGTGCTTCCACTCTGATCCGAACTTTCGTCTGAGTGGGTACTGTTAAGGTTGGCAGATGTCGTTGAAATGGTTGACGCGGTGGTGGACGATGGACTTTTTGAGGTCGTGGAGGATTGTGGAGCGGTTTTGACTGGAGACCACGATGCGCGTGCGATGGCCGAGAAGGTCTCTGACGGAGAGGACCCATTACATCCTGCATCACCACAGCACTCCCAGACCTCCGTGTTGGCGTTCCACTGGATCCATGTTGCCTTGTCGCTGGCTGGGCGTCAAGCTCTCGTCAACACTACCCCAGGGATCACTGTGAGATGGAAGGCTACTTACTGCAGGAGGTACGACACACAGGATCGCCATAGGTGCCGTCTGTGCAGCCACCGACATAATATTTGACGTTCTGCAGACAGATCGAGTCTTGACCACATTGAGAGCCTTTGATACAGCACAATTGCGCTCTGCCGTTGGCCGTTTGGGTGTTGTTGCATGCAAACCAGCCGTCATCCATGGCGTTGATCTGATTCTTGGATCGCCAGAAGCAGTTATCGCTGGCCATAGCATCGCTGACTGCTAAGACAGCGATGATGGCAAGTCTCAGAGGCATGGTTGTCACTTGGTGGTCAGGTTGATGGTGCATGTCCGTATTGATAGTACAATTCATTCAGAGATGAACATCGCCTGTCCTACTTCATCTCAACAGCTTTTCACAAGGCTAGGCTACACGTATGAGTGCAAGGCTGGGGCTGCGGTACCCATGCAAGTGCCATGTTGTGTAACTGGGGGAGAATATGTCCTTTATTGCTGCAGCGCCATACTTTTGAGACCAGCGATGGTAGAGATTGTATTGATCACTCTCATTAAAATGCCTATATCCTTCAGTGGCGGCTCGTAACAGTACTGAAGTGCCTGGCATTGATATGGTCCGTACCACAGAGCATGTAAATCAGCCACACTGAGGTACCACAGAGCGTCCTTGGTAGTACATCACAAGGATGCGTGAAAACTTCAACCCAGAGTCTCATGGCAATCCAGATGATATGTGTGAATGCTTTGATTGCAAAACGAAGAAATGTTAGTCTTCCAAAGGATGATTCCGGACTGACGGATTCTGTAGATCCCAAAGGATCATAAGGAGGGATGGAGGGTCCAAGGGGAAGCAGCCCTAAGTGATCGTCGTATCGCTCAAGCTTCGGAAATGACGCGTGGCGGAGAGAGGCCGCAACATGAATCCTTCAATGTGCAAATGGTTGCAAGTGCTGGTTTGCCCTTACTCCCGAGACAGACATAACCGTATACCCATGCATATGCCAATTCCGACATGAATGGCACGATACCCAGATGGCCGACTCTACTCCTAGTTCTGGCACATCAACAGGGCCCCGTACACCCAAACGCGTAGTGGCAAGCCGGGCTTGCGACTCGTGCCGCACAAGAAGGATCAGATGTTTGCAACCGGACAACACAAGCGACAAATCGAAGCCGTGTAAAGCATGCCGCGAAGCGTCTCTGCGGTGTACGTTTGACTTGCTGAACAAACGGCGTGGCCCTCCTGCAAAATGGCAAGTAAACCAGCCCTTTGGGCGGCTTGTAAAGCACCGTGATCGAGTGCTAATACACCCGAAGGCGCAGCTCTACGGCGCAGGATCTAGCTCAGAAGAGAGCCTGCAACTTGTCTCAAGAGCTTGAACTCTTCTGTGCAACGCCGGTGGCAGAATATCTGATCCAAAGCTTCTTGGATCATCTATATCCGTTGGCTCCAGCAGTACATACGCCTTCTTTCCTTGCCGACTATCAGGACAATCGACAGTCTCGCGACATCAAGTTCTTTGCTTTGTTGATGTCAGTCCTGCTGGCCACAGTCTGTACCTTGTCGGGAGCACTTGACCGATGCAAAGAACTGGATCCTGCATTCCGGTTTACAAGCTGCAAAGAGATGTTAGAGGCTGGCGATTGGCTTATCCGTCAACTGACACCATCAGACTACTACGACGATCTTTCGATTGACCAATGGGCTTCTCATTTCCTGCTAATGCTCGCCACGGGCCAACTGGGTCTAATGCGGCGAGCCAACATGCATCATGCGCAAGCTACGAGTATCTTGAGACAAATGAACCTCCACCGCGTCAGTACGTATCGCGGTTTGGATAAGATTCAACAGCAGCTGGGCAAAAAAGCTCTATGGATGAATTTCACGACAGTGAGGTAAGTTATGCGCCCTCAGCAGACACTCTAATTTGTGTTAACGAGTATTCTAGCCACCTCAAATTGCATTACATGCAATCTGAATACGGACTCACAGAACTTGCTCATCTCGGAAGTGATGCAGGCTTACTACTACCCTTGGAAGTCGACGACCATTTAATCACTGAGGATGAGGTGCTTCCTCAGCCCGCAGAGCGTTTGTCGCTTGTTGCAGGACTTAATGCTTTGACGGCAATCAACAAAACGTGGATGGACTCTGCCATAACTACTCCACATCCACCGCTGCACTGTCACTACAGCGAAGCTGCAGCCGACTCAGGTAATCAGCTAGGCACGTGTGAGTGCGGACGCGAGGTGCACCTAGCAGGTCAACTAGTTGTGATGCGTGAGCGTCTGCGCAGACTCGAACGCTGCTTGGATGATATACCTTCTGAGTTAGCTGCCGAGCCAGCAAGCGATGCTTGGAGAAAACAACCACCGGTTTCTGCACTTCTGCGATCGCAATACGATACAATGCGGGCTAACGTGCATGTTACTCATTTGTGGGCCCAGAACCATTTGTTAGAATTGATTATTGCGCTGTCTGCGGAGAGGATGCATGGTAGTGAACTGATGCAGGTCAGGGAGCAGTGTTTCGAATCACAAAAGATCATAGCCCGCAAACTGTTGAGCTTCCTCAACACCTTGCCCAAGTTTGATATCTTGCCCAATGGCCAGGTGCTTGTAAGTTCTGATATGGACACCTTGTAATCCGGCAACGTATTAACATGTATCACAGATCATCAAGATTCGTTCAGTTGGTGCGAGTCTTTTGCAAGAAAGACTGCCATCGGTAGCGGCAACAAACAACGAAATGGACGACCTTGCTCAGTCATTCGCGAAATTGCTTGCTGAACTGGATGCCGAACATGGACCTACAAAATCCTGGGCGGTCTCACCTGTTGAAAATTTTGCTTACTGATTTGGTTTCCGACAAAGGAGCCTTGACGCTAGACCTGGCATTTCGAGGACGCTGATATAATCTCGGCGGCGAATCCGGATGCTAGAATACTGGTGAGTACTTCTTTACTGTGGTCAAACGCTGCGAATACGGGTAAGATTTTCTCCAAGAGCCCGGAACCCGCGGATGCGAATTTGCGCTAACTCTATACGATGAAGCCCTCGGTGCGAAAACCAAAACGTCTCTTCGCGTCCGGTATTCTCTGTTTCCGGGATCAAGACGGGTAGTTTATGCAAGCATCGGCCAGTCGATGCACGCCCAATGGCCGAATCTATAGTCGACTGTGCAATGCACCGCCGAATTTTCTCCTTGGTAGATTCGACTACTTGGCGAATGCGAGCTGCGCCACCTTAGGGTATTTCATCACGTTGTGATAGATGCTATCGTCCTGTCTAACGATTGGAGTGTCTGGAGTGGACCACGGCACATGCCACGCGGCTCTGTCTTGGAGCCGCAGTCTTGGTTGGTATAGATGCCACGAGACTTTTTCGCATGTAGTCTACTTCCAGAGACACATCCGAACTTTGCGCTCGACGAGAAAATTCCTTCGAATCACCTACTCATCAGCGACAATATCTCCGCACAGAAACTTGCGCAGTCAACTGTCTCATCTTTGACGCAACTCGCGACAGCCTGGCCATCATGAACCCTATTCTGGTAACATTTCTTGTCATCCTTGGCGCTGGTGCTGCTGTAATGCTCGGATATGCATGTTCCTACCTGTTCTTGAGCAAGGCTGGCATGAGCGAGTACGACAAGGTACGCCTCGAAGTCGCAGCAGGTCAAGATTTCAGCCAACCGGTGTACATGGCGCAAGTCCGCGACAGAAATTTGAGGGATATGATGCCTCGAACGCGCTAGGCCCTCGCCGCGAGAATGGAATTGTTCGAACGGAGCCCTAC
>Ga0265797_10006723_pt1 | contig 16106 bp, 9 predicted proteins | sample P2T30metagenome_FD_192433 | JGI IMG/M metagenome (GOLD analysis project Ga0265797, IMG submission 192433) | Plant litter microbial communities from East Loma Ridge, Irvine, California - P2 T30 | ecosystem: Environmental > Terrestrial > Plant litter > Unclassified | place: USA: California... | reverse complement strand
AGCCGCATCCACGAAGCCCTGCTCGACCGCATCGACCTGGAAAGCATGCAGCGCCTGTCGCAGGACCAGATCCGCGCCGAGCTGCGCCTGCTGGTCGAGCGCCTGCTGGAAGAAGAGCTGGTCGTCATCAACGACGCCGAACGCAAGACCCTGACGCGCGACATCCAGAACGAGATGCTGGGCCTGGGCCCGCTGGAGCCGCTGCTGGAAGACCCGACCGTGTCCGACATCCTGGTCAACACGCACAAGCAGGTCTACGTCGAGCGGCGCGGCAAGCTGGAGCTGACCGACGTCACCTTCACCGACGAAGCCCACCTGATGAAGATCATCGACAAGATCGTCTCGCGCGTGGGCCGCCGCATCGACGAATCGAGCCCGATGGTCGACGCGCGCCTGCCGGACGGCTCGCGCGTGAACGCGATCATCCCGCCGCTGGCGATCGACGGCGCCGTGATGTCGATCCGCCGCTTCTCGGCCGACCCGCTGCGCCTGGCCGACCTGGTGGCCTACGGCAGCATGACGGCCGACATGGCCGAGGTGCTGCAGGGCCTGGGCAAGGCCAAGGTGAACATCCTGATCTCGGGCGGCACCGGCTCCGGCAAGACCACCATGCTGAACGTGATCTCCGGCTTCATCAGCCAGAACGAGCGCATCGTGACGGTGGAAGACGCGGCCGAGCTGCAGCTGCAGCAGCCGCACGTGGTGCGCCTGGAAACCCGGCCCGAGAACATCGAGGGCAAGGGCGAAGTGACCCAGCGCGCGCTGGTGAGGAACGCCCTGCGGATGCGCCCCGACCGCATCATCCTGGGCGAGGTGCGCGGCGCCGAGGCGCTCGACATGCTGGGCGCGATGAACACCGGCCACGAAGGCTCGATGGCGACCATCCACGCGAATACCCCGCGCGACGCCCTGACGCGCCTGGAAAACATGATCAGCATGGCCGCCGGCTCCCTGCCGCCAAAGGCGATGCGCCAGCAGATCAGCTCCGCCGTGGGTGTGGTGGTGCAGGTGGCGCGCCTGACCGACGGCAAGCGCCGCGTGCTGTCGATCTCGGAAGTGACGGGCATGGAAGGCGACGTCATCACGATGCAGGAGATCTTTTCGTACAAGCAGACCGGCGTGCTTGATGACGGCACCGTGATCGGCCACGCCAGCGCCACCGGCGTGCGCCCGCGCTTTGCCGAGCGCCTGCGCACCTTTGGCGTCAATTTGGCGCCGCAGGTCTTCGAGCCGCGCTGAGGGGTGAAGTAAGCCGATGAATATCACTTTTCTTTTGTTCGTGGTGCTGCTGTTCGCGGCCGTGATGCTGCTGGTCTGGGGCGTGTGGACCGGCTGGCAAGCCCACCGTAGCCCCGAGGCAGAGCGCATCGCGCGCCGCCTGCGCGCCGTGATCGGCAACGAGGCGCGGCAGTCCGACATCACCATCGTCAAGGAACGGCGCCTGAGCGAGAACCCGGAACTCGACGTCCTGCTGCGCCGCCTGCCCGGCGTGCGCACGCTGGACCGCATGCTGGTCCAGGCCGGATCGAAGCGGCTGGTTGCCGGCCTGCTGGCGCTGTGCGGCGGCGCCCTGGCGCTTGCACTGCTGCTGGCGCTGGTGCTGCGCCTGCCTTTTCTTGGTGTGCTGGCCGCCGCCGCGGCGGGCGCCGGCCTGCCGTTGCTGCGCTTGAACCGCGCACGCGAGGCGCGCCTGGCCCAGTTCGAACGCCAGCTGCCCGATGCGCTGGACATGATGAGCCGCGCGATCCGCGCCGGCCATGCCTTCCCGACTGCACTGAAACTGGTGGCCGACGAAGTGGCGGCGCCGCTGGGCGAGGAGTTCAAGGCCGCTTTCGACGAGGTGAACTTCGGCGTGGCGATGGGCGACGCCCTCGGCAGCCTGGCCGGGCGTGTGCCGTCGATGGACCTGCAGTACTTCGTGGTGGCGGTGCTGATCCAGCGCGAAAGCGGCGGCAACCTGACCGAACTGCTGTCCTCGATCAGCGCCATCGTCCGCGACCGCCAGAAGCTGGCCGGCCAGGTGCGCGTGCTGTCGGCCGAAGGCCGCATCTCGGCCTGGGTGCTGTGCCTGCTGCCCTTCGGCGCGGGCGCGATGATGACGGCGGCGAACCCGCAGACCATGAGCGTGCTGTGGACCGACCCGGCCGGGCGCAAGATGCTGGGCGCGGCTGCAGTGATGATGGTGGTTGGGGTGCTGGCGATCCGCAAGATCGTGCGCATCCGCATGTAGACGCATTGAGAGAAGCACGATGAACAAGACCCAAATCGTTTTCCTGGCCCTGATGTTCGTGCTGGTGTTCGGCGCGTCCGTGCTGGCCCTGCTGCTCGTCACGCGCGACCCGGTCAAGGCGCGTTTGTCGAACCTGGACGAGCGCGACGCCGGCGGCGCCGGTCTCGACGCCAACGAGCCTGATGGCGGCGGCTGGCTGGAACGCCTGGCGCGCCTGGCCGCGCCGCTGGCAAAACTGTCGGTGCCGGCCGAGGGCTGGGAAAGCTCGCCGCAGCGCCTGCGCTTCATCAACGCCGGCTGGCGCGACCCGGGCACGCCCGGCCTGTACCACGCCGGGAAGACCGCGCTCACGCTCGGCCTGCCGCTGCTGGTCTTCCTGCTGCTGCCGCACGACGCCGAGCGCCCGGCCGGGCTGACCTTCCTGTGGCTGGTCGGCGCCGCCGCCTGCGGCTACTACGCGCCCGACATGGTCCTCAAGCGCCGCGTGAAGCTGCGCCAGCGCGAGATCTTCGAGAGTTTTCCGGATGCGCTCGATTTGATGACGGTGTGTGTGGAAGCCGGCCTGGCGATGGACGCTGCGCTGGCCCGCGTGGGCGCCGAGATTGGCCTGAAGTCGCCGGTGCTGGCCGAGGAACTGCAGCTGGTGACGCTGGAAATGCGCGCCGGCAGCGGCAAGGAAAAAGCCCTGCGCAACCTGGCCCTGCGCACCGGGGTCGAGGACGTCGATTCGCTGGTCAAGATGCTGATCCAGGCCGACCGCTTCGGCACCAGCGTCGGCACGGCGCTGCGCGTGCAGTCCGAGCAACTGCGCACGCGGCGGCGCCAGCTGATCGAAGAGAACGCGGCGAAGATCGCCACCAAGCTGCTGTTTCCGCTGATTTTCTTCATTTTCCCGGCGCTGCTGGTGGTGCTGCTCGGGCCGGCATGCCTGCAGATTTTGCGCGCGGTGATTCCTGTGATGGCCGCTGGCGCATCGTGACGCTGACGATGTGATGATGCTGGCGCTGGCCGATGGCGGCATTCGTACGGTGGGCACTCCGTGCCCACGCGGTACGTGCGCCCCCTTGCACTACGTACCGTGACTTGTCGCCCGCTGTCGGCAATTTCGGCCGCGGGTCGCCGTCCATCTCATGCTTTGCAAGCGACACCTCACTGCAGCCGACTACGGACACGCACGTAACCGCGTGGGCACGGAGTGCCCACCCTACGGGATACGTCTCCGGCCACATCAGCAGCGCCACTGAGCTGACACCGCGTCGCATCCCCGCCTCATGTATCAGTATTTTTACAAATCAAGCCAAGCTTGCTCGAAAGATACGATTAGAATACTTTCTCCAAATTCCATCATAAAAACAGGGGAAACATGATCCGTTTGCCATTCGCGCTGGCTGCGCTATGCCTCGGCGCGTCCGCCTTTGCGGCCGAACCTTTCGACGACAAGTTCCGCCAGCTCGACGAGCTGCTGCCGACCGCAACGACGATCCGCACCGCTTCCGGCGCCCCCGGCCACGCCTACTGGCAGCAGCGCGCCGACTACACGATCCGCGCCACGCTCGACGAAGCGAACCGTTCGATCCGCGCTGCCGAAACGATCACCTACCACAACAATTCCCCGGACACGCTGAATTACCTGTGGCTGCAGCTCGACCAGAACATCTACAAGACCGATTCCGGCGCGCGCCGCACGGCCACCGTGGTCTCGCGCGAAGCCTGGGCCAAGCCGCGCAGCCCGGAAGAAGGCATGAAGTTCGACGCCCTGCGCACGACCTTCGAGGGGTTGAGCTTCGACGGCGGCTTCAAGATCACCGGCGTGAAGGCCGGCGGTCGCCAGCTGGCCCACACCATCAACGGCACGATGATGCGCATCGATTTGCCGGCGCCGCTGAAACCCGGCCAGCGCTTCAATTTCGACGTCGAGTGGAACTACAAGATCAACGAGCAAAAGGTGCTCGGCGGCCGTTCGGGCTTCGAGAAGTTTGACGAAGACAAGAACGATTTGTTCGAGATCGCCCAGTGGTTCCCGCGCATGGCGGCCTACTACGACGTGTATGGCTGGCAGCACAAGCAGTTCCTCGGCGCCGGCGAATTCACGCTCGAATTCGGCGACTACGACGTCGAGCTGACCGTCCCGGCCGACCACATCGTGGCCTCGACCGGCGTGCTGCAGAACCCGGGCTCGGTGCTCACCGCCGCCCAGCGCGACCGCCTGGCGCGCGCCAAGTCGTCGAAGAAGCCGGTCGTCATCGTGACCCAGGCCGAAGCCGAAGCGGCCGAGAAGAGCAAAGCCACGGCCACCAAGACCTGGCGCTTCAAGGCCAAGAACGTGCGCGACTTCGCGTTCGCCTCGAGCCGCAAGTTCATCTGGGACGCCCAGGGCATGAAGAGCGGCGACACCGACGTGATGGCGATGTCCTACTATCCGAAGGAAGGCAATCCGCTGTGGGAGAAGTACTCCACGCACGCCATCGTCCACACCATCGAGCAGTACAACAAGTACTCGTTCGACTACCCTTACCCGACCGCGATTTCCGTGAACGGCCCGGTGGGCGGCATGGAATACCCGATGATCTCGTTCAACGGCCCGCGTCCGACCAAGGACAAGAAGACCGGCGAACTGACCTACTCGAAGCGCACCAAGTACGGCCTGATCGGCGTGATCATCCATGAAGTGGGCCACAACTACTTCCCGATGATCGTGAATTCCGACGAGCGCCAGTGGACCTGGATGGACGAGGGCCTGAACTCCTTCGTGCAGACCCTGGCCCAGGAAGCCTGGGAAGAACAATGGCCGGAAATGCGCGGCGAACCGCGCCTGATCACCGACTACATGAAGAGCCGCAACCAGGTGCCGATCATGACCAACTCGGAGTCCGTGCTCCAGTTCGGGAACAACGCCTATGCCAAGCCGGCCGCCGCCCTGACCGTGCTGCGCGAAACGGTGCTCGGCCGCGAACTGTTCGACTTCGCCTTCCAGGAATACGCGCGCCGCTGGAAATTCAAGCGCCCGACCCCGGCCGACTTCTTCCGCACCATGGAAGACGCATCCGGCACGGACCTCGACTGGTTCTGGCGCGGCTGGTTCTACACCACCGACCCGGTGGACGTGAGCATCGACGGCATCAGCGAATACACGGTCAGCTCGCAGAATCCGGAAATCGAGAAAGCCTGGCGCCGTAAACTCCGCGATGCCGAGCCGACCTCGCTCACCGACCAGCGCAACAAGGGCATGCCGCGCCGCGTGGACGCGCATCCCGAGTTGAAGGACTTCTACAACGAACACGACGACTTCACCGTGACGAATGCGGACCGCAACAAGTTCAACGAGTCGCAGGAAAAGCTGGAAGACTGGGAAAAGGCGCTGCTTTCGTCGGGCAAGCACCTGTACCTGGTGGACTTCAGCAACGTCGGCGGGCTGGTGACGCCGCTGGTGCTGGAGATCCAGCTCGCGAGCGGCAAGAAATACATCGAGCGCATTCCGGCCGAAGTGTGGCGCTATTCGCCGAAGAAGATCACGAAACTGATCGTCACCGACGAGCCGATGACCAGCCTGGTGCAGGACCCGTACTGGGAAACCGCCGACATCGACCAGAGCAACAACGCCTGGCCGCGCAAGCTGACCCCGTCGCGCCTGGAACTGTTCAAGACCGAACGCGGTGGCAATGACCTGATGAAGGACTTCAACACCAAGCTGAAGACCACGGAAGAGAAGGACGCCGCTGCCAAGGAAGAGCCGAAGAAGGAGACGGTGCCGCCGGTGCAGTAAATCGGCTTGTTGGCCGCCGCGGGCCACGGCTGTAACCGGCCCCGCGAACGGCTCTCGTAGGGTGGGCACTCCGTGCCCACGCGGCACGCACGGTTCCGCAAGTCCGCGGCAGTGAGGTGTCGTTCGAAAACCATGCAATGACCCGCAGCCGGGCTTGAGGTTTCGAGCGAATCATCACCGCCAACACAAAAATCATCAGCACGTAACCGCGTGGGCACGGAGTGCCCACCGTACGGTCCAAGCCGGTAGCTGCGCATCGTGCGTGGCTACCGGTTTTGTACCATTCTGAATACCTCAATCATGAACATGAAACACCTCGCGCACACCATCGCGCTGACCCTCGCCCTGTCCACCGCCGCCCACGCCGCCGACCCGTTCGACGACAAATTCCGCCAGCTCGACGAACTGCTGCCAACGCCCACCACCACCCGCACCGCGTCCGGCGCCCCCGGCCACGCCTACTGGCAGCAGCGCGCCGACTACAAGCTGCGCGCCACGCTCGACGAAACCAAGCGCGCCGTCACCGGCGCCGGCACCGTCACCTACTACAACAATTCGCCGGACACGCTGCACTACCTGTGGGTCCAGCTCGACCAGAACATGTTCCGCGGCGACTCGGACAACCGCAACATCTCGACCCTGCCCTCGCGCGATGCCTGGCAAAAGGGCGGCGCCGAAGGCGTGAAGTTCGACGCCATCCGCTTCGCCTACGAGAGCCGCGCCTTCGATGGCGGCTTCAAGATCGGCAGCGTCAAGTCGGGCGATGGCCGCCCCCTGCACTACGCCATCAACAAGACCATGATGCGCATCGACCTGCCCCAACCCCTGAAGCCGGGCGCCAAGGTGTCGTTCGCCATGGAGTGGAGCTTCAACATCCCCGAGGCCAGCGTGATTGGCCGCCGCATGGGCTTCGAGCGTTTCGATAAAGAGGACAAGAACGATTTGTTCGAAGTGGCGCAGTGGTTCCCGCGCATGGCCGCCTACTACGACGTGGCCGGCTGGCAGAACAAGCAGTACCTGGGCGACGGCGAATTCACGCTGGAGTTCGGCGACTACGACGTCGAGATCACGGTCCCGGCCGACCACATCGTCGCCTCCACCGGCGAGCTGCAGAACGCCGGCGAAGTGCTTACCGCCGCCCAGCGCGAGCGCCTGAAGCAGGCGCGCACCGCGAAGAAGCCGGTCGTCATCGTGACCCAGGCGGAAGCCGAAGCGGCCGAGAAGTCGAAAGCCACCACCCTGAAAACCTGGCGCTTCAAGGCCCAGAACGTGCGCGACTTCGCCTTTGCCTCGAGCCGCAAGTTCATCTGGGATGCCCAGGGCATGAAGAGTGGCGACAAGGACGTGCTGGCCATGTCCTACTATCCGAAGGAAGGCAATCCGCTGTGGGAGCAGTATTCGACCCAGGCCATCATCCACACCATCGAGCAGTACAACAAGTATTCGTTCGACTACCCGTATCCGGTGGCGATTTCGGTGAACGGCCCGATCGGCGGCATGGAATACCCGATGATCTCGTTCAACGGCCCGCGCCCGACCAAGGACAAGAAGACCGGCGAAGTCACGTATTCGAAGGCGACCAAGTATGGCCTGATCAGCGTGATCATCCACGAGGTCGGCCACAACTACTACCCGATGATCGTCAACTCCGACGAGCGCCAGTGGACCTGGATGGACGAGGGCCTGAACTCCTTCCTGCAGTACCTGGCCGAAAACGCCTGGGAAGAAAACTATCCGGCACGCCGCGGCGATCCGCGCGACATCACCGACTACATGAAGAGCCGCAACCAGACGCCGATCATGACCAACTCGGAGTCGGTGCTGCAGCGCGGCCCGAACGCCTATGCCAAGCCGGCCACCGCCCTGAACATCCTGCGCGAGACGGTGCTGGGCCGCGAACTGTTCGACTTCGCCTTTAAAGAATACGGCCGACGCTGGAAATTCAAGCGCCCGACCCCGGCGGATCTGTTCCGCACGATGGAAGACGCATCGGGCACGGACCTCGACTGGTTCTGGCGCGGCTGGTTCTACACGACCGACGCAGTGGATGTGAGCGTGGACGGCATCAGCGAGTACACGGTCAGCACCCAGGACCCGGACATCGAAAAAGCCTGGCGCCGCAAGCTGCGCGATGCCGAACCGGCCTCGCTCACCGAGCAGCGCAACAAGGGCATGCCGCGCCGCGTGGATGCCCACCCCGAGCTGAAGGATTTCTATAACGAGCACGACGACTTCACCGTCACGAATGCCGACCGCAACAAGTTCAACGAGTCGCAAGAGAAGCTGGAAGACTGGGAAAAGGCGCTGCTCGCGTCGGGCAAGCACCTGTACTTGGTGGACTTTACCAACATCGGCGGGCTGGTGACGCCGCTGGTGCTGGAGATCCAGCTCGCCAGCGGTAAAAAAACCATCGAGCGCATCCCGGCCGAAGTCTGGCGCTATTCGCCGAAGAAGATCACGAAACTGATCGTCACCGACGAGCCGATGGTCGGCCTGACGCAAGACCCGTTCTGGGAAACGGCCGACATCAACGTCGACAACAACGCCTGGCCGCGCAAGCTGACCCCGTCGCGCCTGGAGCTGTTCAAGACCAATCGCAGCGGGACGGACCTGATGAAGGACTACAATACGCCGCTGAAAACCAAGGCGGCGCCGGCGAATGGCGCGCCTGAGACGCCAAAGGCCGCGCAATGATGAAGAGCTTGAAGATGCTGCTGTGCGCCGTGCTGCTGTGTGCCGGCACGGCGGCGTCGGCGCACCGCTTCCACGCGGGCATCGCCGACGTGTCGTTCAACGCCCGCACCGGCAGCACCGAGATCGTGCACACCTACATGGCGCACGACATCGACGCCCTGCTGGCCAACATGTACGGGCGCCAGTTCGACCTGACCGAACCCGACGACCAGGAGGTGCTGCGCAAGTACATCGACTCGCGCTTCTGGGTGCTGGGCCAGGACAAGACGCGCCTGCGCGTGCGCTGGGTCGGCGTGTCGGCCGACGCCGAGCGCGTCACGGTGTACCAGGAGATCGAAAAGACGCCATTGTGGAAGGCCGGCGCCATCCACAACGCCGTGCTGGTCGACTTCCTGCCCGACCAGGTGAATACCGTGAACCTCAACGACGGCAATGCCGTGCGCAGCCTGACCTTCGACCGCGCCAATCCCGACCAGGCTACCCGCTAAGTACTTCAGACCATGACCAAGCTCCGTCCCCTGCCGTGCGCGCTGGCTGCGCTCTTCTTTCACCACGCCGCGCAGGCGGACGACCTCGTGCTGCAGCGCGTGCTGGTCGAAGGTTCGCGCATGAGCCAGCTCGGCATCGCCGACTCGGCGAATGCCGGCACCGTCGGCCAGAAGGAACTGGCGGCGCGCACCGCCTACCGCCCCGGCGAAATGCTGGAAGCGATGCCGGGCCTGATCGCCAGCCAGCACAGCGGCGAAGGCAAGGCCAACCAGTTCTACCTGCGCGGCTTTAACCTCGACCACGGCACCGACCTGGCCACCACGGTCGACGGCATGCCGGTGAACCAGCGCAGCCACGCCCACGGCCAGGGCTGGACCGACGTCAACTTCCTGGTCCCGGAGCTGGTCGGCCGCCTCGACTACCGCAAGGGCCCCTACTCCGCGCGCGACGGCGATTTTTCCTCGGCCGGCAGCGCCCAGGTCAGCTACGCCAACCGCCTGGTGAAGAACATCGCCAGCCTCACGCTGGGCCAGGATGGTTTTGCGCGCGGCATGTTGGCCGCGTCGCCGGAAGTGGCGGGCGGCACCCTGCTGTATGCGCTCGAAATGATGAAGAACGACGGCCCGTGGGCGCGTCCGGACGACTACCGCAAGACGAATGCCGTGCTGCGCTACAGCCGCGGCTTCGTGAACAATGGCTGGAGCGTGACGGCCATGAGCTACCGCGGCCGGTGGAACGCCACCGACCAGATTCCGCTGCGCGCAGTGGAAGACGGCTCGCTTGGCCGCTTCGATGCGGTCGACGACACGGATGGCGGCAATGCGCGCCGCTATAGCCTGTCTGGCATGTGGCGCCAGACCGATGCCGATTCGGCCTCGAAAGTCAGCGCCTACGTGATCCGCAACCAGCTCGACTTGTACTCGAACTTCACCTATTTTCTGAACGATCCGGTCAACGGCGACCAGTTCGCCCAGCCGGACCGGCGCGTCACCAGCGGCGTGGACGCCACCCAGACCTGGCACGTGCACCGCGGCGCCACCATCGCCTCGGACCTGACGGTGGGCGCGCGCCTCCAGAACGACAACATCTTCAACGGCTTGTACGACACGCGTGCGCGCCAGCGCTTGAACACCACGCGCGAAGACCACATCGTCGAAACCAGCGGCGCCCTCTTCATCGAGAACGCCACGCGCTGGGGCGAGATGGTGCGCACCGTGGCCGGCCTGCGCGCCGACCGCTACCGCTTCGACGTGCGCAGCGACCGCAGCGAGAACGGAGGCCGCACGCACGATACCCAACTCAGCCCTTCGTTTAGCCTGATCCTGGCGCCCTTCGAATCGACCGAGTTCTACGCCAACTACGGCCACGGCTTCCACAGCAACGACGCCCGCGGCACGGTGGCCGGGATCGATCCGGCCACGCTCGAGACGGTGGGACGCGCGCCGGGACTGGCGCGTTCGCGCGGCATGGAGCTGGGCTTGCGTACCGAGGCGATCCCGACGATGCAGACCGCGGTATCGCTGTACCGCCTCGACTTCGACTCCGAACTGACCTACATCGGCGACGCCGGCATGACCGAAGCCGGGGATGCCAGCCGCCGCTACGGTATCGAGTTCTCGAATTACTGGCGGCCCTTGAGCTGGCTGGGCGTCGACTTCGACGCCGCCTTTGCGCGTGCGCGCTACCGTGGCGCCACGCCGGGCGACAACAGGATTCCCGGCGCGGTCGAGGGCGTGGGCCAGCTGGCCCTCACCGTCGACAAGCTCGGCCCCTGGTCGGGCGCGCTGCGCCTGCGCTACTTCGGCCCGCGTCCGCTCATCGAGGACAACAGCGTGCGCTCGCATGCCAGCACCACGCTGAACGGCCGCATCGGCTACCGCATCGGCAAGGACATGCAGGTGGAACTGGAAGGCTTCAATCTCGGCAACCGGCGCGCCTCGGCCATCGACTACTACTATGCGTCGCAGCTGGCGGGCGAGGCGGCGCCGGCCGACGACATCCATTTCCACCCGATCGAGCCGCGTTCGTTCCGCGTGACACTGAACAGGACCTGGTGACGAGACTGGCAACGAGACCTGGCAACGAGACTTGCCAACAACGGGTGGTTTGACGGAGAGCAGGAGGCCCGGCCGCCCTTCACTGCCCGCCATGAAAGGTGCTACGCTACCGGGCATGATGACCTCCGAACCACCCTACACCGATCCTTCCCGCCTCGTCGAGGCTTTGCGCGGCGACGGCTACGCGCTCGTGCGCCCGGCCGACGTGGCGCGCCTGGCCGGCTGCTCGCTGCCTGAACTGCAGGCGCTGGCGCCGAGCTGGGACCACCTCGAACTCGACAACTACCTGAAGGACGGCGGCCGCTACCGGCGCCGCCGCCACTCCTGCTTCGTCGACAGCGGCGCCGCGCTCGAACAGACCGCGCACCGCGCGCACTGGCAGCCGGTCGAGTACAACGCCCTGCATGGCGGCATGCACCGTTTGTTCGAACCGATCCAAGACGCCACCATCGCCGAACCGGCCTGGGGGCGCCTGCTGCGCGCGCTCGGCGCGGTGTGCTCCGACGTGAAAGGCCAACAGCCCTGGTACGTGGAAGCGCACCAGTTCCGCATCGATACCGCCGACGGCATCGGCCGCCCGACGCCGGAAGGCGCGCACCGTGACGGCGTGGATTACGTGGCCGTGATCCTGATCGACCGCGCCGGCATCAAGGGCGGCGAGACACGCGTGTTCGAAGCAAACGGGCCGCGCGGGCAGCGCTTCACCATGACCGAACCGTGGACCATGCTGCTGCTGGACGACGCGGCCGTGATCCATGAGTCGACGCCGATCCAGCCGCTGGCCGAGCATGGACACCGCGATACGCTGGTGCTGACCTGGCGCGCGGGGAGTTTCCAGGGCGAGGGTGTCGAGTAAGGCAAGCGCCGGCGGTATCCGCGACGTTGACGTCGATGAATGCTGACCTCGACAATATTGGGGACGCCGACGTTGGCAACGTTGTTGACGTTGATCGTACGGTGGGCACTCTGTGCCCACGCGGTTACGTGCCCATGCTTGCACTACGTGCTGTGACTCGTCGCCCGCAAACGCGGAGCTCGGCCCCATCGCCATGCAGGCTTTCCATCCATCGTACACCGCGCGAGCGATACCTCACCGCTGCCGACTGCGGACCCGTGCGTACCGCGTGGGCACGAGTGCCCACCCTACGGTTGGTGCTTCCAGCTTCGGTTACGTCAACTCCACACGCCACACGGCACGGTCGACGCTACCGGCTTCGTTCACGCCAACGCTACACGCAAAAAAAACGCCCGAGTACCTTGCGGTACCGGGCGGTAATCCAGTATTCGGAGAAAACTGGAGGAGACAGTTCCAATATAACGCGGTTTATTGTGCACCGCAATACGGTAAAACTACGGTATCAATACCGTATCTCCTCACGGTAACAAACACTCTCCTGCTGCCCCAGCACCACTTCAACGAGGATTTATGTCGCAGCGCATCATCAGGGTGCGCATGCGATATGGATTGCACCATTCTGGTGCAAATTGCGCCTTAACTCTTCTTCCCATCCTCAGCCGGCGCGATCTGCGTCGCCATCGGCCGGCAAGGCGGCTCGGGATTTTTTTTCGCGTCTAGCTCCTGGCGCGCATTCACCGCCGCCATCCTGCGCGAGGAAGCCGACTCCACATGCGAAGGCAGCTTGTTCACCGGCGCCACGGTGCCGCGCTCAGGCATGGGCTGGGTGCCGGCGCGGGGCGGCAGGGCGGCCGAGGCAGGTGCGTCGGCTTGCGGCTCGGCGCGGCAGGGCGGATCGGCAGGTGGAGCAGGGTTCTGCGCCACGGCGTGCAGCGGCAGCGCACAGGACAGGGCCGCGAACGACAGGAATCGTTTCATCATCTCCACCTCCATCGCAAAAAACCCATTGTAACGGGATTAGAGGCTGGCCTCGAACGCAAGCTGAAATACCTTGCCTTTGCGATAAACTGCTTCGATATTGCCGGCAGCGGCCCAGCAGAAATGGAAACCAAGCACATGCGATTCATGATCACCCGCCTCCCCCTGCGTACCGGCCCGGCCGCGCTGATCGTCCTGGCCCTGGCCGGCTGCGGCCGCGGCGACGCCGACAAGGAGAAGAACACCCCGGCCACGCCCGCACTGACCGTCAGCACCGCGCGCCCCTCGACCGCCGAGCTGCCGCTGCGCCTGGGCGCCAACGGCAACGTGGCCGCCTGGCAGGAAGCAGTGATCGGCAGCGAGTCGAACGGCCTGCGCCTGACGGAGGTACGCGTGAACGTGGGCGACGTGGTGAAGAAGGGCGAAGTGCTGGCCGTGTTCTCGGCCGATACCGTGAACGCCGACGTCGCCCAGGCGCGCGCGGCGCTGCAGGAAGCGCAGGCGAATGCCGAGGAAGCCGCCGCCAACGCGCGCCGCGGCGAAGCCCTGCGCAGTTCGGGCGCGATGAGCGAGCAGCAGGTGGCGCAGTACCTTACCGCCGCGAACACCGCCACCGCGCGCGTGGCCGCGGCCCGCGCCACCCTCACCCAGCAGCAGCTGCGCCTGAAGTACACCACCGTGGTGGCGCCCGACAGCGGCGTGATCTCGGCGCGCAATGCGACTGTCGGCGCCGTGGTTGGCGCCGGCACGGAGCTGTTCCGCCTGATCCGCCAGGGCCGCCTCGAGTGGCGCGCCGAGGTGACGGCGGCCGACATCGACCGCATCAAGCCCGGAACGCGCGCGGTCGTCAAGGCGGCCAACGGCAGCGAAGTGACGGGCAAGGTGCGCATGATCGCGCCGACCGTCGACGCGCAAACCCGCACCGCCCTGGTCTATGTGGACCTGCCGCCGGCCATGAGCAGCACCGCGCCGCTGAAGGCAGGCATGTTCGCCGGCGGCGAATTCGAAATGGGCGCCTCGAACGCGCTGACCGTGCCGCAGCAGGCCATCGCCGTGCGCGACGGTTTCAATTACGTGTTCCGCCTGAACGCGGACAGCCGCGTGAGCCAGCAAAAGATCACGACCGGGCGCCGCCTGGGCGAGCGCATCGAGGTGCTGGGCGGGCTGGCGCCGGACGCGCAGATCGTGGTCAGCGGCGCCGGCTTCCTGAACGATGGCGACCTGGTGCGGAATGTGCAGACGGGGGCGCAGGCACCCGCTGGCCAGCCGGTACCGGCGGCGCCGACAGCGCGCGCCGCGCCGGCCAACCTTCCGGCGAATGCGGGCGTCGGCACGTCGTCCGCCACTGCGCGCTGAGGGGCCGTCGATGAATTTTTCCGCCCTCTCGATCCGCAACCCGATCCCGGCGATCCTGCTGTTCGCCCTGCTCACGCTGGCCGGTCTGCTTGCCTTCAAGTCGAACAAGATCCAGTTCTTCCCCGATATCGAGCTGCCGATCGTCACCGTCACCGCCACCCTCGACGGCGCCGCGCCGGCCCAGCTGGAAACCGAGGTCGCGCGCAAGATCGAGGACTCGGTCGCCACGCTGCAAGGCGTGAAGAACATCTACACGCGCGTGCTCGACGGCGTGGCCACGGTGACCGTCGAATTCATCCTCGATAAAAACCTGTCGGACGCCGTGAACGACGTGCGCGACGCCGTCTCGCAGGTACGCGCCGACATGCCGGCCGAAATGCGCGAGCCGAGCGTGACCAAGACCGCCACCGCCGGCCGTGCGATCCTCACGTTTACCGCCACCGCCAAGCCCGGTGCTGGCGGCGGCAAGGGCAGCCTCGACGACCAGGAGCTGAGCTGGTTCGTCGACAACGCCGTGTCGAAACGCCTGCTCGGTGTGCCCGGCATGGGCGCGGTCAAGCGCGTGGGCGGCGTCGACCGCGAGATCCGCGTCGAACTCGACGACGCACGCATGGCGGCGCTGCGCGTCTCGGCGCTGGACATCTCGCGCCAGCTGCGCAACGTGCAAAGGGAAGCCCCGGGCGGGCGCGGCGACGTCAGCGGCGCCGAGCAGTCGGTGCGCACGCTGGCCACCGTCGGCAGCGCCCAGGAACTGGCGCGCATGGACATTCCCCTGCCCGACGGCCGCCGCGTGCGCCTCGACGAAGTAGCGAAAGTGATCGACACCGTCAGCGAACCGCGTGCGCTGGCCGAGCAGGACGGGCGCCGCGTGATCGGTTTCGAAGTCTTCCGCACGCGCGGCGCCAGCGAAACCGAAGTCGCCGAAGGCGCACGCCAGGCCGTGCTTGAGCTGCAAAAGGCGCACCCGAACGTGATCCTGAAGGAAGTGGTCGACAACGCCGAACCGGTGCAGGAAAACTTCGACGCCTCGATGGAGATGCTGTACGAAGGCGCGGTGCTGGCCGTGCTGGTGGTGTGGTGGTTCTTGCGCGATTGGCGCGCCACCCTGGTGGCCGCCGCCGCCCTGCCGCTGTCGGTGATTCCCGCCTTCCTCGGCCAGTACCTGTTCGGCTACACGCTGAACATGGTCACCCTGCTGTCGCTGGCCCTGGTGGTGGGCGTGCTGGTGGACGACGCCATCGTCGAGATCGAGAACATCGCGCGCCACCTGCAAATGGGGAAGTCGCCGATGCAGGCCGCGCTGGAAGCGGCCGACGAAATCGGCATGGCGGTGATCGCCACCACCTTCTCGCTGGTGGCGGTGTTCCTGCCGACCGCCTTCATGAGCGGCATTCCGGGGCGCTTCTTCAAGCAGTTCGGCTGGACCGCGGTACTGGCGATTCTCGCTTCGCTGGTGGTGGCGCGGCTGCTCACGCCGATGATGGCGGCCTACATCCTGAAGCCGGCCAAGCAGCACGAGCAGAAAGACGGCGCGGTCATGCGGCGCTACATGGGCGCCATGCAGTGGTGCCTGCGCCACCGCGGGTTGACCGCACTTGCCACCGCCGTGTTCTTCGTTGCCTCGATTGCCCTGGTGCCGCTGCTGCCGACCGGCTTCGTGCCGGCCGCCGACCGCGGCCAGAC
>Ga0265797_10006722_pt1 | contig 16107 bp, 19 predicted proteins | sample P2T30metagenome_FD_192433 | JGI IMG/M metagenome (GOLD analysis project Ga0265797, IMG submission 192433) | Plant litter microbial communities from East Loma Ridge, Irvine, California - P2 T30 | ecosystem: Environmental > Terrestrial > Plant litter > Unclassified | place: USA: California... | reverse complement strand
GATCCTGCTCGGCACTGCTGGTTCTTGGTTCTTCCTTGACGTTGCTTTCTACGGTGTCGGTCTCAACAACGCAACCATTCTGCAGGCGATCGGTTACGCCAAGGGTGACAGCGTCTACAAGATCTTCTACAACATTTCTGTCGGTAACTTGATCCTCGTTTGCGCTGGTGCGATCCCTGGCTACTGGGTCACCGTTGCGACCGTCGATACTGTTGGTCGCAAACCTATTCAACTGGGTGGATTCATCATTCTGACAATCATGTTCTGCATCATGGGCTTTGGTAAGTCACTATATACATATCAGCGATCGTTCAAACGACATACTAACCAACTCTCAGGCTACCACAAGATCGGCGAAAACGGCCTCCTCGCATGCTACGTTATCGCCCAATTCTTCTTCAACTTCGGCCCCAACTCAACCACCTTCATCGTTCCCGGAGAATGTAAGCATATTCCATCCACCAAATCCCTAACACAATGAACCAACACTAACAACCCCCACCCAGGCTTCCCAACCCGCTACCGCTCCACCTCCCACGGCATCTCCGCCGCCTCCGGCAAAATCGGCTCCATCATCGCCCAAGTCCTCATCGGCCCCCTCCGCACCCGCGGCGCCACACCCACCAACAAATCCCCCTGGCTCAACCACGTCATGCAGATCTACGCCCTTTTCATGCTTCTCGGTTGCTTCACCACTCTTCTGATCCCCGAGACCAAGCGCAAGACACTCGAGCAGCTTGCGGGCGAGGTTCCTGGCACGCCGGAGTATGATCCTAGACTTGCGGGTAGGATGTCGTCGATTTCGAGGAATGATTCGGGAGAGGAGGAGAAGAGGGTTGGGGGGAAGGGGGAGGTGCAGGAGGTTTAGAATTGATTTGATTCTTTTACTTTGTTTGTATTAATGCCTCCTTTGGGAGGAACATTCGTTTCTTGTGTCGTGTTCATCTTCGTTGATAGACTGGCTTAGGGGCAGGACGATTGTACATGGCTGTCACATATTTACACTAAGCACCAATTTTGGCTTTCACGTGCTCACTGAACTGTCGTGCACATGAGGTGCTGACTCGAGTCATCAGTCCTGCGCTTCACTCACTTTACTTCACCTCGCGTTGCTTCGCGGAAGCGCCGCCATTGGCTCCGCTTTGTGAGTCGCAGCTGCCACTTTGAGCAACAACAATCGCCACTGCCGCTTTACAAGCTCACTGTTCTCTTCCTACATCACTCTCTCATCACGCGAGAACAGAGCATCGCCACTACAACCGTCAGCAACGCCACAATGACAGACACACCACGTCCAACCATCAGCAACGCCACAATGGCCGAAACGTCACGTCCGCCCAAGCGCACCAAGTATGTATCAACATATATCCTCGCACTAACACCATTGACTAACACCACATAGACACGACTTCAGCTCGACCTTCGACGTCCTTGTTGGCCAGCTACCTGGTGCTGTGAAGCGGTTCACAGTTCACACCGACGTCCTCACTCGAAAGTCTAAGTTTCTCGCTGCCGCACGCAAGTCAGAGTGGCTTGCGGGAGACTCTTCGAAACCAGTCGATTTGAGCGACGAGGATCCAGATGTCTTTCAGGATTACCTCAACTGCGTCTACATTGGGTCTGACACGCTCGGAGTGAGTCGCGAAGCATTCGAGCGAGAAGTGCTCGACAGTGTCGCCGGATCGTCCGACATCGTCGTTGAGAACCTCCACAAGAGTCTCACTAATGCGCACCTGATCGCCCTGTTTGAGAAGTTCGGCGAGATCAAGAAACACATAATTGCCGATGATGGCATGTACTGTACCGCCAGCATCCAATTCGCTACCGCCGAGGCGGGCAAAGCAGCCATCAAGGCTTGCGATAACATGGTACTCAATGGAAGAAAACTCAGAGTCACCGCTGATCACAAATGTCCCGACGCCTGCGCGCAATACGACTTGCGAAAGATCGAGCTGGCAGACCATCATTACAAGGCACTGATAAGTCTGTACCTTCTTGCCGACAAGCTTCAAGACATTGTCACTGCCAACAAGGTGATGGATAAGATCGACAGCTTTCACACAATCACAGAAGTCCACCCAGGCAAAGAGCCAATATCGATCGCTTACCAATCGACCGTCGAGGGAAGCCCGTTGCGCAAGCTTCTGCGTGACTTGTGGTTCTACAACACGAACGTTGCATGCCGAAAACGTCTCCAAGAGGGCGATTTCCCCAAGCATTTTCTCCTTGATATGGTAAGCATTTACGTGGGAGTCAAGACCATCGACGAGAGCTATAGTTTCGCGCATTTCACCGACAATGTGTCTAGCGACTTTCTCTCGGGGGAGTCCGAGCGTAAGATCCCAGGAGTATGCAGGTATCATCAGCATGATGACGAGCACCCCTTCTGTTTGGAGAGAACATACGTGTGGGCGTAGTCCGAGCCCTACGGAGATGAAGCAACAAAGAAGGTTTACAAGAGCGGATGCCGCTTTTGTTCGAGGTCGCCCTCGGTCCTCTGCGACGAGCAGAAGTTGTTGTGCTTGATGTGAGCTCAGTTGTCCTTGTATGGGACGACTGTAAACACTGTTGGGAAGTTCTAGGTTTGCTGCTTGAGTGTCACGGAGGAATTCTGCGAACAACGGTGGGAGTTTGTGCTGTCTTCGGACATCGGACCTTTTAAATACTTAAATGATGTTTGCACCATGTCATTCCCTAAGCTTATTTGCATCGAAACACGGCGGTATCGCGCTCGTCACTTCACTGAAGACCCTGTGTCTCAACCCGTTCTCACTTCACTTTCTTGATACTTCGACGTGACTTGATCCGCTGATGCCTGGAACCGACTCACTTCTTGACACCCTTCCTCTTCTTCTTTTCGCACCACACACGCTCGCCGCGTCAAAGCTCAAAACAACACCACAACACCTTGCGCCCACGTAGTAAAAATGACGAACCCGCTCCCTCCGGCCAAGAGCCTCAAGTGAGTACTCTCCACCATACCCAAGAGCTACCATACTGACCTCCTGCAGATATGACCTCCGCGCAACTTTCGACATCCAAGTTGGCAAATCACCATCGCCCGTAGAGCGCTTCACAGTCCACACCGCCGTCCTCACTCAGAGGTCGCGATTCCTCCACGCGGCGCGAAAACCTCAATGGCTCACCGACGTCGCAAAGCCAGTCGACCTCACAGACGAAGACCCGGCGGTCTTCCAGGCTTACCTCAACTGCGTCTACTTTGGCCCTCAGACGCTGTGCGAACACGTCAACGAGTTCGAGCGGCAGACGGAAAGATTCAACACCGTCATATGCGTCTGCACCCTTGACGTAGTGAGTGCAAGCTCCCTTGTGCCTGTCGTGGAGCGTTTCGGGCGCATCAAGGTCATCCAGCTCGGTTCAATAGAAGACGTCTTCGTCAAATCCATCTATCACGTTGAATTCGCCGATGTCGAAGATGTTGCCGGAGCAATCGCAGGCCTCAATGGGTATGAACTCGATGGCACCACGCTCTGCGTCTTCATATCTTCTTCTCGCAGCACTAGCACAAACGCCCGAGAAGCCGTAAACAGGCTCTCCGACACTGGTAGCAAAGCGCTGATCAAACTGTACTTGCTCGCCGACAAGCTCCAAGACCTCGCCACAGCCAACATGGTCATAGATGAATTGATGGACTTCGTCGCCAAAGCAGCCCAGATCCCAAGATACGCACCGACGAGCCTCGCTTACAACTCGACTGCCGGCAACAACCCTCTGCGTGCGCTCCTGCGCGACTACTGGGTGTACCAGATGCCGACTGATGGGGCCGACCTCCTCAAGGCGAACAACTTCCCTAAGGATTTCCTGCGAGACGTTGCGGCAGAGTTCATGCTACTCAGACTGGGCAAAGCCACGACCCAGGACTGCAAGCGGGATAAGTGTTCTGAGAAGTGCCTGTACCATCAACACGACGATGAGCACCCACAGTGCGGAGGGGAGTGAAATTTTTGAGAGCGCCAGTAGAGGGAGCCTGGTATTCACTGATGGTTTGTGTTCGGCCAGGACGAAGAGAGGTTCGTGAGAGCAGACATCGACAAGAGCGCATAGGCTTGGTCGAGGCATTAGCTCATTGGTCATAAGATCAGGCCGGGTGGTCCTGGATTCCGGAAATACCGGAACATCAGGGGTGTGCAACCGTTGGAGTAAGTCCCAACAATGGGGACGTTGTTGCTTGCCGTGTGGTGGATGCGATCCAAGAGTGTTGTCGGGACTTCCGTAGACTTTCGTGAATGCAAAGCATTGATTAAAAGACATGTTGTGAATAATTTCCTCGGTATAAGACTGCCAGGTTGATGGGCAATATAATTGGTGATGCGATGTGTCAGCTAATGTACAAGTCAGATTAGTGTGCTATTCTTGAAACGACATCGATTTCGCGAACTTCGGCTGACTAGAAGGCTTGTGTTTCGAAGATGGGAAGTTATCATTATGAAATTAGGTAGATAGTTTACAGATACCACCCGAACCTCGCTGAAGCTCAACGCTGAACAATTCGATCGAACCCAGTTAACCTTCAAGGTCTCAAGCCTTCGCTTTGCCTGGTGCAGTTTTGGCTGCTGCGGGCTTTGTAGCCGCGGCAGGTTTGGCTGCGGGTGCCTTTGCTGGTGCCTTTGCTGGTGCCTTTGCTGGTGCCTTGGCCGGTGCCTTTGCTGGAGCAGCAGCAGGCTTCTTAGCGGGCAACTTTGCGGGAGCTTTCTTAGGTGCAGGCTTTGCTGGCTCAGATCCTGCGTCGTCTGATGCTGCTGCCGCTGGCTTCCTCGAAGGAGCGACAGCTCCCGGCACAGGCTTCTTCGTACCGATGGGAGTGCGAGCTTTGGCTGGTGCTGTGGTCTTAGGCGCAGGCTTGGAAGTTCCTGAACTTGCCGCGGCGGGTGTCTTCTTCACAGGCGCAGGCTTCGATGCTGGGCTCGACTCTGCTGCCTTCTTCACTGTGGATGTTGCCTTTGCGGGTGCTGCTTTGGCAGATTCCACCGATTTTGCAGGAGCTTTGGCAGGCAGCTTTTTTGGTTTGCTAGCTTTGCCTGTCGCTCCACTAACGGCCGAGTTGACTGTGTCGCTGTATCCTTGTGCCTGCTTCTCTACGCCTTCTCCAGCATCCGTCAGGGTCTTGCCGTATTGTCGGGCATAGTCGCCTGCCATGCCGCCGGCGTTGTCGAGGTTTCCTGTGACGTACTCGCCAGCATCGTTTACATAGCCATACGCTTGGTCGCGGTAACCTTCTGCTGCGTTGGTCGCTGAATCTTTGTATCCTGTGGCCGTCTCTTGTGCTCCGGTGACATATCCTGTGGCTGTATCTTTGGCGGACTGAGCGTAGCCTGAAAGAGCGCTGCCTGCGGAGGAGAGATAGCTAGCCATGGTTGATGATGTGATTTGTGAGATTTGTTAGATTAGTATGTGTAAAGTAGAAGGGTACAAGTACTAATCTACTCCTTCTTACATGTACTTCTACTTACAGTAATGTCATCGCGATCCAATAATGTTGAATGTTGGCAGCCGTTACACGGATGACGTAGCACGCACGCTGCGCCAACGTGGTGTTTGCATGTTGTCATTGGCGTGAACTCAATCGGCGACGTCTGGAACGGTCGATGACATAGCAATACCCTGATTGAGAAGCTCGTGCCATCAACCAGGTTCTCGGTATCAATTACAATGAGCTTGGTTTTTTGGTCGCTCTTGGACCAGACGGGGCGAGAAGGATATAGCCCGCTGTGGAAAGAAGGAGCCGTACACATCCCGACGCGCGGAAGCAGTGCAGGCTGGAACTGCAAAGGACTTAGCCTTGTGTGCTACGCATTCTCGTCAAGCTGCAGTTTCCACTGATACCTGACATATCCGATATCTTCGCCGATTAGCGCCTGATCATGCTAGGATTAATTATCAGTCGTGGTGTCTTCCCAGCGACTAAGAGTACGAAAATTGCGCTTCGACACAAGCCGTCGGCTGTGCAAAGCCACTCCTTTGAGGCTGAGCAATGTCAAATCCCGGTCGACACATATTCTTAGGCTGAACTGCATAAGAGGTGTGTGAGGATTGGCCCGCTTCTATCACGCTGGCCGCAGCTACACTCCAGCCTCGCTTAGGACGAAGTGGCTTCCTGGCGTCCTCAGGCGCATAAGCTGCAGTGTTGGAATGATACAGTCTCGACGGTTTGCCCACTTCACACTCGCCTTGCTTGAAATATTTTCCAGAGAGCAAGAAGAAGGCCATTTGAAACCATACTTTATTCACCAGGCTAGAACTGCCAATGGCCCGATCAAATCTCTCACATAACGCTATACATTGGAGGGCGCCTACAACAATCATCGTCACTTTCGTCTTCGGGCTCGTGTGTGCCATCGGACACCATATCTTCTACAGCAGCCTCGATGGGAAGCTTGTGGACAACGAACTCTCCTCCCAGCAGATAAACATCGCCATCGGTACAGCTTTCGCATTTCTGCTCCGAGCATCTCTATCCGTTTCAGTCGGAGTTTCTTACTGGCAGGTTTTCTGGCGGAAGGTGCTCTACAGGGGCAAAGCTCTACCCGTCGCTCATCTTGACAGTCTGGCCGGGTCGTTGGCTTCAATTTTCGATTTGCTGAATTTACGAGTACTGCTTGCATATCGAAGCCTGGCATTGCTAGCTGTGCTATCTTGGCTGGTTCCTTGGGCTGCCCTGCTGCCTCCCGCTACCCTCACCGTCAAGAATGTCTCTCAAACAAGGCACGACTTCATTGACGTGCCTCTCATCAACTTCACGAGTACGGCTTTGATGACAGCTGGATCGACTACGAACGCTGATTTCGTGGGAATGGATCCAGACGTCGACGCCAACTCGGACGATCAAATTTACGAACCGGAAAAAATATATGCTTGGGTCGAAGGCGTGGAACATTTCAAGCCCGGGAGTGCCAGCCCGCGACTGATCCGGCACGTTACCTCTGTGGCCATGGACGGTGCGATACCCAGCTTTCCGGGAGTGGGGATCAACACGACTTATACAGTCCAATTCCCTGGACCTACTGTGCAGTGTCGACCGCTTCCAGATATCTTTCTTGACAAGTTTCGAACTTACATGGAACGGGACTGCGGCGGCTACACTACGACCAAGAGTGTTGTGGTTGGGCCATTCTTCAACGAGTCAATAACCGAGAAGGCTTGTGGTCTGGACCGCGCGGGCTTTACATACATGTCATGGCTGACTTCCTTTGGATGGTTCTGGAGCGACATGCGACCGTCTTTCTCTGTGATACAGGATAGAATCGAAGCAAGCACCAGGCTAGACTCAGGTGATTTCCGGTGGTTCATGGTTGCTACCAAAGATTGGGATCCAGAGTTCGGCAACCGCTCCCCTGACTTCAAAACCTCGTACGGGCCTTGGAATGTGCTCAATTGCTCGTTGCATCATGCCATTTATACTGTCAACGTCACGTCTTCGGCAAGCAACATCAGTGACATCGCGGATTACAATGTCGAGGTTCTTGGTGCGGTCGCTAGACCCTCGCCCTAGGATGGTACCATCGATGGAAATGAATTCACCGATGACATGTCGCCCTCTTTGGTGCGAGGCGCTGATGCCAACGGCTACATGGCGATTCTCAGCGGCTTCTTCAGCGTCGTTGGTGGATACATCACGAATTTGCATGACTCTGGCACCATACATATCGAGTCGAACATCGAGTCAAGCATCCTGATGTACACGCGAGAAATGCTGCAATACACGACCATCACAGGAGTCGAGGGCGCAGATATCTCTGGATCATCGTGGTGGGCGCTAACAGATGCAGAGCGAGCATCCAAAACTGCATACCCGCAAGAAGCACTCAGGTCACCCAACTTCAACCGCTCCCTCGGAGCAGCAATCGAGGATCTATTCCCAAGGCTGACCCTCTCGCTCCTTAGCAATCCTCTCTTCGTGCAAGATTCCGGCCAGCGAATTAACGCCACGATTGAATCCTGGCCGAATGTTTACACGTATCGCCGCCGGAATCTGCTGGTATCGTATGGCGTCGCTCTTGCTTTGACCCTTTTATCCTGTATTTTCGGATGCATGACGATCTATTTCAACGGCTCGTCTTACAGCAATTCTTTCTCGACACTCCTGCGAGTGACAAGACGGGCTCTCGACGACTTCGACCCGCTGCTCACTGCGCATGATCGGACCGGCGCTGATCCCCTTTCACGTCGCCTTGCTAAAGCTCCGATCCAGTTGAGTGAAGCGGAGCACGACGAGGAGGGCGGCGATAGCGAAGGATCACATAGCGCGTACGAACAACTCAAACCTTCACAAGCGATTGGCGAGTCGAGTATCATGATCCAAAGGCAGAGCATCGACGAGGCAGAGCCTACGGAAGTCGCGAATGAGGCTACGACTCGTACAATCCCAGAATCGCACGAGCATTCTTGATAAATATCTGAGCATTCGGAACGCAACTATGGATGAGGTCTCAGCCCCCAAGCGGAGTGTTCCGAGTGATCATATAGTGCAGTACATTATGTATATCGAACAAGGAGCTCGATACAGGTCAGATCCGGATGTTTGTTTCGGACTTGAGAGTGGGCGATCGTGATTGTGTGTGGATCATTTACCATCTGATAGCGATGACTTGCTTCGATGTTGGTTCGCAATGCTTTTGTTAATGGATACCACCACGTATGGCGACTGGGACGCTTGTGCCTTCGGACATTGTATATTTGGAAATCCCCCAGCGTATCGCGACCTACACGGCTGTAGAAAGTAACAGGATATATTCAGACCTTTGACGAACGATCAAATTTATCTCAGAGAGTTGCCGGCACTGCGCCATTGCACTTGCCCTCCAGACCAGAGAGACTGACATCCTTCTCCGGCACCTCATCGCCAAACTCCCTCACAGTCGCCTCACCAATGTGGTCATACTCCGACCAACCAGTGCTTTCCAGCCCTTTCGTGCCATGTTTTGCAAATGCAACCCAAGCATCCTGCATAGCATGGCTAGTCGCGTACTCGAAAGCTGTGGACTCTCCTCTAAAGTTAGGGTGAGTGCCAAACAGCATTGGCAGTTCTGAGCTGTGGAAAGCTCCAAGCCACGGCGCAGGGGAGAGGTTGGTCCAGTTACCAGCGTACTCGTAACGGTAAGTGGCGAGACCAGTCTGCTGGCGAAGACGCGCAGATTCGGTGGCTGGGCAGAAGAAAGTGGAAAGAAGGGCGGCTTCGGCAAGGGCAGGATCGGGGCCTGAATCGCTGTAGGGAGCGAATGGAACGCCGTCTTCGCTGTTGGTGCCGATGATGGCGGGCTGTTTTTGATCATGTTAGTCTATAGAGGTAATCTGGGAGCAACTCGTACTTACGATCTTTGCTTGCTCGCCCTGCAGCATACGTTCGGTGTAGTTGGTGAAGACAGTCTTGTCATCTCTCACGGGGAGAAAGCCAATGCCAGGCTGCTGGGAGCTTATCGCATAACTAGCAATGAAGTCTCCAATCTTCCGAGCATCTACACCTCTCATGCACTTGAGCAAAGCAGACGAGTCGCTGCCGAAGCCGTCACATCCTACTTGTTCGGCGACGAAAGTGAAGTTGCTTTGAGATTTGTCGTTGCTCGTGATGTCTGTGAAAGCCGTGCCAGAGTCGAGCGACATACCAGCAGCGATGGGGTCTTCTGGGTATACGAAGCTGTAGTAGTCGACAGAGATGGATCCGGCGCTTTGGCCCCAGATGATGATTCGCTCGGGGTCACCACCGAAAGCAGCGATGTTGTCTTTGGTCCATTCAACGGCACGTCGTTGATCTAGAAGGCCGACATTCTGGTCATCGAGGCCCGGCGCGTTGGGAAATCCAAAGATGTTGACGCGGTAGTTGAATGACAGGACGATGTGATCCTGAGTTCGCTGGACCCATTGAGTGGGGATCTGAGCTGGTACGTCCATGCCACCGTTGCCTGAATTTGTGAGTATTGGTTCAAAAATGGCAACTAATGGAGCGCTTACTGAATCCACCACCATAGAAGTAGACAAGCACCGGTAAACCCTTGCCCTTCCCATTCTTCCCTCCCCAACCACGACCCTTACCACGACCTTTACCGCCACGGCGTTTGCCTCGAGTAGGCGCCCAAATACTCAGCTTCAAGCAATCCTCACTGATGTCGCCGGTTCGATTAAGACCCTGCAAGTTATACTCCAAGACCTGGTTTCTGTAAACACCGCTAGAATTCGTATTGAAGTACTGGATGCAACTAGGACCAATCTCCGTGGCCTCAACCTTTGCATCAGGCTGGGATAGAGGCTGCGGAGCTGCCCATCGCAAGTCGCCTAGAGGTGGTTGAGCGAAAGGAATGCCCAAGAACTGGCGTACGTTCGGGTGCACGGAGTCGATTTTGCCGTGGACACTGCCGGAGGTGGTCTGAACGGTCAACTCATCATTGTGAGCGGGTCCAGGGCCATAGGAGGGAGGATGGGCAGCTGCTAGGGCTGTGAGAGCAAGGATGGGTAGCTTGCAGAACATCTTGCTCATAGATGGAACAGTCGATCTGAGAAAATGCGAATGCTCATCTAACGGCCGGCGCAGAATTTATAGCTGGCTCATGGATTTTCCCGACGACTACTGGAAAAAGACAACCGTGTAAATGCCGATCATGTCGACCAGGGCCGGGCTTTTTGTGAAAGCATTGCCGGGGAAAGAGGAGGTGATGTCGGCTGGTGCTGTATCCACCTATAAGGTTCATGCATTATTCCGGTGGGAACATCTGGGGTGGTCTGTCGATTGGCCGAACAAGCATTCATCTAAGCTCTGCTCAGGAACCCGAGGGCCATAACACACTTTGGCAGATGTGCTGGTGTTCGCACGATCTTGGAAGTTCCCAGACTTGTCTGAGGTTACATCCACGATGTTCCCACAACCGATGATGAAAGGTCGAACTTTGTCCAAAAGCTTCTCCGCGCCGTTGGTGATGACGATCTGGGGAGAGCTTGGAGCTGGACCTTGCATGTGCCCATTGTTCCGGCTGGCAACTTAGCTGTCATGGCTGTAGACTCATCCGTTCACCATTGATCGCAGCAGATACCTATCGCTCAGACTGAAATATTTGTGCAATAACCAGCGGTATTAATAGAACAGGTAGATCACGCGCACGTGATAAGATGAGACAAAATCACGCCAATATGTGACGAAACTTGCATTATCACCAGAAAATCGCTCGTGAACTCCGTAATCGCTATAATACACAGAATGAACTCCATTCCCTCGGCATCATCATTGTCGTTGATATCCGACTATCCATCGTAGTTTCAACGTTTACTGCTGTCCAGCCTTCCCCTTAGCCTGCTCAAAAGCACCCTTCGCCTTGCCCTCCAGCTCCGCCGCCTTGCCCTGCGCCTGACCAGCAAGCTCGTTCGCCTTGCCGGAAGCGGTTCCAGAGACCTCGTTGGCTTTGCCCTGTGCCTGTCCGGTGCCGAGGCCGGTGGCCTCCTTGACCTTCTGTGCCATTTCGCCCGCCTTCTCGATGCCCTTGACGGCGGCGCCGGCGATGCCGCTGCCGTTGTTGTTGTTCTCGAATTGGCGGAGGGTCTGTGGGTGGTGGTGTTAGTTGGGGGCGTTTTGAGGTATTGGGGATAGTGTCGAGAGTGTGGTTTGTGAGGAAGATGGACGTACAGTAGAGAAGAAGCGGGTGTTGGTAGAGCGGGCAGTGCGAGAAGCGGTGGCGGCGACGCGGTACATGATGGCGGTTGTGATTGTGGTCTTGTCTGTTTGGTTGATTGGTGTTGATGAGGTTTGGATAGATTTGATGTGGGATTGGTGTATAGTTGATAGGCTTTAATGGATTGGTATTGAACAGGTGATTGAGCTATATGAAGGAGAGAGCTATTTGGCAAGCGCGGCTGGGAGACGTCCACTGACGTATCATGTACGTAGGTCGTGAACGCAAAGACTCGTGATCTGACGCCAAAATGCGGTAGCGATGATCCCATAACGCCAGACGCATTGAGAATGCGGGGAATAGAACTTTAGGAAAAGGCATGTGAATGCATCAATGCATTGACCTGGTGATGGAGAGTTGTGCATGCATAAGGTCAGTGGTGCTCACATGGATTCGTCTCTGATGTACTCGTTCAATTATTACTACTCATTCCTATTAACGCTGTACCTAAGTGTACAGCCCCTTCTGCCACCAGTTACACCTCTCGTTAGCCACCGGATCCCTCAACTGGCTAATCCCCGTAACATTCAAGTTCTGCACCGTCGCATTCTGCCCATAAAGGTCAAAGTGCGGCACACCCTCCGTGTTCGGGTTGCCGCGCTGCGCGAAAGTCGTGATGTACTCCTGCAGCGCAATTGCAATAGCCGGGTTAGGAACGCCGCGGATGGGGCTGGTGCCGGTGACGTTGGCGTTGTAGAAAGTGTAGGGGACGTCGAAGCCGTGGAGCGCGGGAGGGGCGGAGAACAGGTAGCCGTAGGTGTTGTTGTTGAAGGCTTTGTCGAGGTAGAAGGTGTTGCAGGTGAAGCTGAGCTCGGCGATGATGGCGGAGACGCGGTCGAGGTTGTTGGTGTAGCCTTGGGCTTGGCTGCCGTTGAAGACGGGAGGGTAGAGGGTGGTGGTCAGGTAGTCGAGGGTTTCCGGGTAGGCGTTGATGGATGGGATGGTGCTTGCGATTTGTGCCTGGATGCCGCTGCTGTTTTGGATGTATGGAGGAGTGAAGAGAAGACCCTGTTGAAGTGTTAGTCTTCGGACTGATGCTTGATGAAGATGTAGTAGTTCCACTTACCTCGTTGGCGTTGTGTCCAACCATAACCTTAACCTTCTTGTCAAACTGACCACGTGCCAGGAGCTGTCCAGGAAGAGCAGGAGTAAAGTCGCCATCAACAACAGGTCCATAAGTGAACCCACCGTAGCCAGCCAAACCAACAGTGATAGCGTTGGCAAGCTGCAGCTTAGCAGTAGAAACATTGCGAGCCTCCTCAATGCTCGAAACGTTCAACAAGGTGAGGTAGTCCTGGAAAACTTTCTCCTGCTGGTGGCTAGAAGCAACAGGTACGAAACCAGGAGACTGAGGAATAGCCTGAGCAAAAGGAACACGGCCCTTGTTTCCACCGTACGCAGTGATCTGCGCCATGATGCTTCCACCACCAGCGCTCTCACCAAACACAGTAACACGATCAGGATCGCCACCGAATTTGGAAATGTGCTTCTGGATCCACTCGAGAGCAAAGCGCTGATCGTGCAGACCAGCGTTCGCAGTTCCATTCTCCTGGAAAGTAGGGCCAGACAACCAACCGAAAGCGCCAAGTCTGTAGTTGAGCGCAATGTAAATCACACCGTCGTCATCTTTGCCATTCTGGCTGCGAGCGAGCAGACCAGTAGGGTCGTAACCGCCAGTCTTGGAACCAGCAGTGTAACCACCACCGTAGATCCAGACAAGCACAGCAGCACCCTTGCCCTTCTTAGCCTTCTTCTTGAAGATCTTCTGAGGGACGACGACGTCGAGGAAAAGACAGTCCTCGGTCGTGCGAGGGTCGACCGGGGGGATGATCGAAGTGTTGAAAGTCTCGAGGTTAATGTCGTTAACGGTGATGCCGGCGGGGAGTCCGGTTTCAAAGTCTGACTGGTTGAATTCCCTCTGACTGGTGGTCAAGTAGCTGACGAGGAACTTCTGAGCGACGAGGTTCCACAGCGGGTTGGCTTGAGGACAAACGGGCTCACTCCTGTTGAATTGAACGGTCGAGCGATTCTGGGCTGGAGGCTGGGGAGCATTGAAGCGGTTCTTGCCAGTAGGAGGAGCAGCGTAACGGATGTTCGAGAAGCTGTACAGGCCAGTCGTGTCGTTGAGCGAGTTGGCACGGTAGATTTCGTATCCAAGATCGACTTTTGGCAATTGATCCTGCTTGGTAGGTCCTGCGAGAGCCAGTGTTGGCAACAGAGTTGCCAACGTCGTGATTCCAGTAGAGATCCTCATCGTTCCAGAGTCGAGAGTAGTGTCGTCAACACAGACGAAGATGCTAAGCTCTCACTAAAGAAGTGCAACGCAACAAACGCAACACAACCAAAAAGTCTAAAGGTGTGTAACACAACGCCCTGCAAGTAAGACAGGAAACAGAAAGAGCACCACAAGATCCGAGTCAGCAGCAGCGAAAGCACTCTTTACATACAAGCAAAACCCATGGCCCCAGACCCTCTTTCTCCAATAAACGCTATAAAAGGAAGGTAAGCTACTTTGACAGGCACCCTACCGGGGCCTACCTCACTTCGCGGCTCGGTTTCGGCTTTAGAGTTCAAGACTCGTGGCTAGCTCATTCCTCTTACCCCGATGAATCCACGAAGTATAAAAAACCAACCTAAGTCAGCACGTCAACGCGCAGCCAGATTCTTCGAAGCCGAGGCTTCCGCTTGGGTACGCGACCCGCATTGCATTGCAGTTTTCCCTGGTCGCCTGACGGCATGCGAGGCATCCGGACGCCGATGAAAGCGCAAAGAAGACCACAGACCGCTAGAAAAGCGAGCGCATCGAACGGCACGACCACGGCCCAGAGCCACAGCAGTTTAAAACGTGAAATTAGTGCCCTACACTGGCGCTTGCGACGGCGTGCTTCGAACAAACCACACCCGCAACGCAAGCCCAGCACAGCTGCTGCACCACGAAGAGGCGTCCTGGCGCCCGAGGCGTCGTCTGCAGACAGTACCTTAGTCTAGCGGCGCTGGTCAACGGGCGCAGGAAGGAAGCGGTGCACAACGGTGCAACAGTCCGATCAGGAAAAGGCACGACACTCCGGAACCTTCGATGACGTGCGCCACCACTAGTCTAGATTGATTACCTTAGCATGCCTCCATGCTGCTCGCGTGGCAGAGAGCTCGCGTAAATAAATTGTGGAAATCATTCATGGAATGTGGCGGCAAGGCGGTAAACGAGTGCGGAGAAAGAGCAAGGCCACGACAGCTTGCCGAGGCACTATTTGTTCAGCTTGCCTTGCTTGCGAGAGCGAGCGAGCGAGCGGGAGGGTTTTTTTGAGGCGTCAGTATTGATTTCTCGTAGCGAGATGAACGTCAGCCGCTCGCTGCTGTCTACGTCTACGTTCCTTTTTTCTGTTCGCGTCAAACACATGAGATGAAGGGCGGCATCGCGGGTTCCGCACGGGAACCATCAAATTCCGATGAAGATTGATGAAGCATGGGACCCCGGCAGGAGAAGGTTACAAGAACCCGGGAAGTCGAGTTCGAGTCGAGGTCTGAAAGGCGACCGTGCGAGTTTTGAGCGCGGACGTCTTCCAGCTCGTTTTCGATTCGCGAGCGAACAAGGATGATGATAACCCAAGGAACAAAGTGTCGGGTTTTCGGGCTGCGAAGGACAAAAGTGGTGGGGTAAGCGAGAAGTTGAAGAACATTGAACACTTCATCGTCGCATTATTGAACTCGTTCGATGCCATAACTATGCCCGCCTATGGAAGAATAATGCGCGCCGGTATCCAATATCAGAGATTCTCCAAACAACCCAGGCCAGCTTCCCAAACAAACACATCAATCTTTCCGCGTTTCGTCTATCATATCGAATCGTGCACACCCAACGGCGCGTTCGCATAACTTTTTCGCTTTTGGCGGTATTTACATGACCTGGATGCTTGTGTTAGAAGATTACCGTTAAGCAAATGCATGGCAGCAACTTACGTATAGAATGTCCGTGTCCAGAGGGTGACTGCAGCTCAGCTGAGGCTTCTGGTCGTACTTGCCCTCCAGCTCGTCGCGAATGCTGTTGAGAAGCTGCACGTAGCTTTGCTGCGGGTTCTTCTTCAAGGCCGCGATGAAGGCGTACGACATTGCACCAGTGGCTGCGCCAGCAATGTTGGCATCCGCTCTGTAGGTAATTGTCAGTGCTTGTCCCTCAATGGCCAAATACATGCAACTCACGATGTCTGATCGTCCTTACTGCCACTCCACATGATAACATCCGCGGGACTGGTCTTTGTCTTCAAGTTCTTCTGGTACACGTCGTCGCCCTTGGTGGCTTTCTTGAAGAAGCTCATTGCGGTCGAAGCCATGCCGCCCATGTCACCACGAGCATATGAAGAAACCAAACCAAGCAATCCCTGGCCGGCTTCCTTGGCAAGGTTGGGCTCCTTGAGCACACCCTGGGTGGAGTAGACAT
>Ga0265797_10006721_pt1 | contig 16107 bp, 13 predicted proteins | sample P2T30metagenome_FD_192433 | JGI IMG/M metagenome (GOLD analysis project Ga0265797, IMG submission 192433) | Plant litter microbial communities from East Loma Ridge, Irvine, California - P2 T30 | ecosystem: Environmental > Terrestrial > Plant litter > Unclassified | place: USA: California... | reverse complement strand
CAAATTACCGTGACGGAGCCCTACCACCTTACCTACGAGAACAAGGAAGCCGACGAGGAGTTCGGCAGCTTCTACCTCTGTGGTGGCGGCAAGAAGGGCGATCGCTACTCCTACGGCGACGGCCTGTTCTACCGCAGCGCCGACGAGACCACGCCCGAAGAGTGCGGCGAGGTCGTCTTCTACCCTGAATGGTAAGCCAATCGGGCCTTACTCACACGATTGAGCGCCGTACTGATTCGACATTCTGTAGTATGCCGCTCTCGTACACCGTTACGACCACCCAGGGCACTTCCGACGTCTCCGTTTACGACGGTCGCGAGCAAGATGGCCACTACAACGCCACCTGCTACGTCGACGTTGCGGACGTCGACGGTGCTCCTAACAGTGACATCTCCGAATGGATGAACGCCCCTCGCACCAACTACCACACCGTTGGCAAAATCGATGTGTAAATCCAGCTCGCCAGCTGCAATGGCGGCCACTCCGTCGATAGAAGGAGAAGCAAGGATTTGGTAAACCTGACGAATGAGAGACGAAAGTCTGATCCAATGCGTTGGTAGAAAGCAGTAACACAATCAACGCTCCGCATGTAGCTTCAGATTACATGTACAATATGTGAAAAAATCATACAAGACATTATTAATTACCCGTGGTCTAAGCAGTAACATCGGCCAGTACCAACTGTACATACTTGATCTTCTGCCTCCAGAACGTAAAAGCAATGTGAACAACCCCATCCGGCGACAACGCCATGCTAGGGTACGACAGCTCGCGATTCAGCTTTTGCGCGCTGTTGTTCGTCATGCAATACCCGTCGCCTTCCTCCAGCACACTACTCGCCCACGTCTCGCCATCATCATCGCTCCATGCAAGACACAGCGGCGCACGAGGCGCGCCCCAAAACGCCTGCCGACCTGCATGCTTGCTTTGCTGGTTCTGGCGATTGTCGCCTGCTTCCTTGACGTCGTCATACAAGCCTTCACGTCTGCCGACCGCATTCAATCTCGAAGAGTGGTTGTAAACGACCAGCACTCTACCGGACCGAAGTACGCCAAAACAAATGCCGGCGTTCGGATTCGGGAGACTGGTAGGACGCGGTTCCGTCCAGTCGAGAGCATTGGGGGAGGTAGCGAGGTAGATGTTGTCCGCCCAACGACTGCGGAACAGCGCCAAGTAGCTCCCATCTTTGAGACGCTGGATTTCCATGTGCACCGCGCCGAAACTGTTGGGTACCTCTCTCTCGGTCCAAGTCTTACCTTGATCAGAAGTCACTCGTATCGCTGAGATGTCGTCGTTCCCGATCCAACATGTACTTGGTTCCGTGCGGCATTTGAAGATTGGAATCAGCCAGTCGCCATTGTCTAGCACGACCATCGGCTGTCTGATGAAAGTACCAGGATCGGAGAAAAGGACGGTCGGCGACGACCAAGACCGTCCGTCGTCTTGCGAAACTTGTCGTTTGACAATAGCCGAGTCTTGATCGCCGGCGTTTTGTGAAGTGTACAGTAGCCAGGTTTCGCCTGTCGGGCTTTTGAACAGTACAGGGTTCTGTTCGCTCCGTTTGCCATCAAAGGTCACTTGTTCGGCTTCTGACCATCGTCTTGATGTTGAGCAGAGTCGAGATGTGTAGATGCTGATGTCTTTCTTGCCCTCTTGGCTACCACCGAACCATGCACAAAGCACTTCGCCGTTGTCTAGCAGTAGAAGGTTGGACGCGTGGCACTGTGCTGTCGTTGAAGGAATGAAGCTGCGGCTGTGGCGGAATGGACTCTTTGTGAGAGTGAGCTGATGTTCATCTCTTGCTACGGTCACGTCGTCGCCGTAGCTACCCATGTTCTGGGTTGTTCGGAAGTCGGGAGGTCGGTGTCAGGCTTGGCAATGACTTGACTTTGCTGTTTTTGAATCCACGTAGACTGCTGTACGCCGTCCACCGTGGAACATGGGTGGCGTTGTTCTTGTGGCCACGAGCAGAGAGGCGAAGTCGACTGCTCCTGGGTATGCAGTGGTTTTGACCATTACCTCCTCTTCTTTCCTCTTTGTAGCACGCAATACGCATCCGCTGTTGAGGCACGTTTCCGCCGTAGGATCTCGCCGACCGCCGGAAAAGCCGGATTCCTTGAGGCTCTGTATAGGCAGAAGTGATGATATCGGACACCTTCCGGTCTGCAAAAGTGGGTGAACGTAATTCCTAACTCTCAAGGTGCCTCCGCCCTCCCTCCCGCAAAAACTTTCCCATCACCCCATACGCCACCCCTGCGGAGATGGAGGCTTCACCGGGAGCCAGCGGTGTGCTGCGCAGCTGAAGCCGTTGTTATGGAATCATCTTGACTACAAGCTTCGTCTAGGTGATCTCCAAGGGACAAGGCATCGCGGACTAATCGTCTGGATCCGGCACTTCCAGTACAAGCTTCAGGACCATGGCCGGCGGAACTTCACTCTGGGCTAGCAAGGATGCAAAGACAGATCCCAAGGAGATTTTCAACGGACGTCTTGTCTACCTGCTGGTCACTATCGCTTGGGCAGGCTGCTTCTACGGTTTCGATTCGGGCAACATCGGAGGCATTTTGACACTGCCGTCTTTTGAAAATGCTTTCGGACTCACTGGCCTTTCCCAGGAGGAGGGAGATCATCGCAAGGGGACTATTGCTGCCATGCTTCCCGCAGGCGCCTCGCTCGGGGCTCTACTTGCGGCTCCTACTTCTGACTATCTTGGCCGCAAATGGTCCGTCTTCTTTTGGGGTATCGTTTTCCTCATCGGCGCGGTCCTGCAGATGATCGCGGACTACGATGTCCTTCTGGCTGGCAGATTCATCGGAGGCATGGGTGTTGGGGCCAGCAGCATGTTATCACCACAGTTCCTTGCGGAGAATAGTCCAAAATCAGTCCGTGGATCCATGACTGCAAGCTACAATCTGATGATCATCACCTCGCTCATGTTGGCATTTTGGGTGAATTATGGGGTCAGCCTCTGGACCCGTCCAGACATCGAGCACGACAACTCGCAATGGAGAACTTCGATGAGTAAGAAGCGATTCTTGAGTGCAGCTGTGTCTGCTACTGATACATGACAGGCATTCAACTCGTTCCTGGTACCATGATGTGCATAATGGTCCCTTTCATACCGGAAACACCACGCTATCTCATCAATCACGGCAAGTCGGAGCAAGGGTTGAATAACCTCGCCAGACTGAGAAACCTATCTGCGGACCATCCCTATGTTCAGACCGAGTTTCGAGAGATGGAAGCACAGTATCACTACGAGCAGCATGTACACGTGGGCCACAATTACTCGGTAGTCTTCAAAGACGTCTTCACGAATAGGAGTAATTTCCGGCGCTTCTTTCTTGTGAGCATGATGTTCCTTTCTTGATGCAATCATGTTGCAATGCTGACGCTTCTAGTCCGTTATGTTATTTCTTTTCCACAAGCTGACAGGCACTGACTCGTTGAACTACTATGCGCCGCGGATCTTCGAGCTCATAGGAGTGAAGAGTGGATCATCGAGTCTATTGACAACGGTACGCCACTTGAATGCCAGATCAAGACTCATATGTCTAACGGTTGCACAGGGAGTCTACGGAGTTGTCAAGATGATGACGACCATCTTTTACATCGGCTTCCTTGTCGAGTGAGTCAGGTTTAGCGTCGAAGTCCACCAGAACGCTGACGATCGAGTAGCCGCGTTGGTCGACGTCTGCCTTTGTTGGTCGGAGCAACGATTCAAGGCACATCAATGCTCTACCTCGCCCTGTACATTCGTTTTGGTTCTCCAACCGCTTCAAATAATGCGAGTGGGACACCTGCTGGCGGTATCGTGGGCATTGTATTCATCTACTTGTACGCTTTCGGGTGGTCATTTGGCCACTCCGTAGCGTGTTATGTGGTCGCGGCTGAAATCTTTCCCGCAAGGATAGTGAGTACCTTATCGATCTCCACGAAGCAAACAAACGGTATTAATGTATTACAGCGTTCATTCTGCATGAGGTTGGTCACTTGTCCCGCTTCCATTGTACGTGAGTGCTACTTACTTTCTCAATTAGCTTTTGTTTCTTCGTCAACTGGATTGTTGACTACGGGATCACTCGAGCTACTCCTAACATGATCTCAAAATTGGGGTACGGCACGTTCCTTCTCTACTCGGTGTTGACATACACCGGAGTGGTCTTCATCTATCTTTGTCTACCCGAGATGAAAGGCAGATCGATCGAGTCGATGGATGATCTTTTCCAACGACCTCTTTGGACGATGTACAAGCATGCATACCCGACTGAAGACGAGAAGGTCAGATGCGATGTACAGGCGGCTAGGCAGATGAATGATACAGATGCGGCAGCGCGAGAAGGAAAGGAAAGGCCTTCTGTGCACGCGGAGGAAGTTTGAAAAATGTAAAGCATTCTTGACATTCACTTGATCGAATCGCAAATCCATACTTCTTGTCACACGCACGTATAGTCTGTAGCGACTCGCCTGTCGAATCAAACAACACTCACGGCAAACCAGCGTCAGAACTTGAAAAGCCACCCACAATCCATCAAGTAGCCACAGTGAGAGTTAAGGTTATCTGTGATCGTGTAACAAGGTTCGTGTAAGTCTGTTGTCAGGCGACGCAGCTGCCGGATGACAAATCTGGCCCGCGTCTACCACTGTATAGCAAAAGCAGAGGCGGTAATCGATCACCGTCCAGACCCTCGAAGACGCATGCCTGCCTAGATTCTCAGGCAGGGTTGGAAATCATTGTCAGATGCCAAAAGCTGAGTAAGATAACCTCGGGCAATTCCCAATGCGCCCAGCTGCCGTCGGATGAGAATGTTGTTTATAAAAGGCATTGCGTGTATCGACACTTGCGTATATTTGACACACCGTTCGATTCATTGTTACAATACCCTACTGCTCATTTATCGTTCGCATCAACAACACAACACCACCTCATCCGCCCAGCACCAGCAACTCACCAGACAACATGAGCACCGGAAGATTCCCACTGCCCTCCGAGGGCGTCACAGGCGGTAAAGACAGCAAGACAGCCACGGCCACATGCTTCTGCGGCGCAGTCCAGTGCCTCTTCGTACGTCAAAGCCCACATCCTAAGCCAAACAAACGCACCACATTCTAACCCTCAGCAACACTAGCCAACAACCGCCCCGGGCCTCGTAGACACCTTCGTCTGCAACTGCAGCGACTGCCGCAAGATCACGGCCTCGATGTTCGCCTCCAACTTCATCGTCCAGGCCTCGGAAACAACCCACGTGCGCGGCCGCGACAAGCTCACCAAGTTCACGCAGAGCAAGACCATCAAGAGCGGCAACACGATGGAGAACCACTTCTGCTCGGTCTGCGGTACGCTGATGTACCGCGTCTCGTCTGGGTTCCCCGGTTCGCTGATCCCGAGGATCGGCACGATCGATGACTTTGATCTGCACGAGACGGTTTTCAAGCCGAAGCATGAGATCTTTGCGGAAAATCGGGTTTGTTGGCTGGATGGTGTGGAGGGCGCGAAGGCGCATACGGGGATGGGACCTTATGAGTAGGAGGATAAGAAGGGGCGTGTTTTGTGGAATGCAGGCGAAGTGAATGAATCTTTGGGATTTTTCGCTCTGGTCAAGTCGAGTTGAATGGTACACTTTCTCGGTGATTTGACTGCATCTCTTGATGACTTAACCAGGGCTCCCGAGGACTCGAAACTAGTTTTCAATCATTCTGCAGTGTACAACTGAGTTCCTGGCGCTCTGTGTCACTCAAAAGTACAAACATCTGAGATAGGTTCGGTCGACGTTGGTAGTAGTCTATGTCCTCGTTCTGTCCTCTGAAAGTGTAAACCTTTCATTTGCGGTCATTGCCATCACTCATAGACCATAGCGACCAGCTTCCTGTTGAGTTTGCGCGGTGGCTTGTAATGCTTGTATCCGCAACCTGTGGCTCCTAGACCATTGGTCGGTCCGTAAACCTTTGATGTTTCGTCGCTGGCTTTGGAAGCAATGTAAATCTGTGAAATTTGCTTCTCGAGCTTCGCAAGCCTCTTCTCCAGATTGGCGTTCTCTCGCTGTTTCCTTTGGAGCTCTGCTTCCGACGTACCACCAACGCCATTTGAATCGCACAGACACTGGTTTGTCGCCGACGTGGGTTTCTTTTCCTGGGCGGGAGACGTCTGCTTCTCGAACTCCGCTTGTCGCTGCTCGAGAGTCTTCTTCGCTCGTAAAGCATCTTGCTCGGCAGATGACTTGGCATCCTCGAACTCCTTCACTCGTTGTTGGAATTCTTTCCGTTCTGCCGCCAGATCGGTTCTCGATTTGTCCAGGGCAGCGCGGTCAGCGGCGACTTTCTGCTCAGTCAACTTGAGGTCGTCGAGCTTGTGCTGGATGTCCGCCTCTTTCCTGGCATGGGCATTGCTCGCATCCTTTTGTGATCTTTCACCGTCGTCTGCGGCCGCCTTGGACGATATGTCCTGTTTTTCGCGCTCCGCCAGTTTTTCCTCTCGAGCTTGAAGGTCTTTCATTCTCCGTTCGTAGTTCTCAGCACGTTCCTTCTCTTCCTGGACCAAAGCATCCTGGCGGTCCTGCACTTCCTTCATCTTCCTGTCCCATTCCGCAGATCGGTCTTGGTCTTTCTGAGCGATCGTAGTTCCTCGATCCTCGAGCGACTTCAGCTTCGAGTCGAAACCTGAGGCGTTGTGGTTCCCTTCGTGTGTGATCGATGTGAAAGATGGCCTTGAAAGCGAATCGAATGAAGGGAAGCCCTCAAACGACGAGATGCTCTGACCCCCATTGTTGTAGGAAGAGGATGATGAGGTGTAAGTAGTCCGGCTACTGCTACTATGTCCGCCCGAAAAGTCTCCAGAAGACTGAGGTTGCCAATCATGCGAATCCATCTTTACTATGCGTTAGGTGAGCTTTGGAAGAAGTAACAAGTCCGTAGAGTCGTAACATCGGGGATTGGAAACGCTCGCGCTGGACAAAGTAAAAGCTGAAAGCATGGCGGCACAGCTTTCGACTGCAGGGGCGAGCCGGCTCATGCGAATGCCCAAAGTGGTATGCTAGGTCTCATAGCGGAGCAGATAACGACATGCATCCTTGCAAAACCTTAACGGCGTGCAGTGGTGTTGTGCGGATCAAGTCGACGTCAGCGAAAACGAGGCGTTGACTCCTGTGGAGTGCATTTACATTGTGGAGCTTGTGGATCGATTCAACCCGTCGACCGGGATTCAATCATGATTTGATACAATACTGTATAATCTTGGAATCGCAAACGTTGAACAACAAGGTGCCTTTCGAACCGAATCGTGCCCGGAAACAATGGATTGCGAGCGATTCTTTCGCGAAATATCCGACACCTTTGGTGCTGTGAACAGCTGAAGCTTCTTCACCATTAAAAGACAACACGGATAATCAAAACCAACAACAAACACCGTCTCAAAGATATGAAAGTGACTGGACGCTGTACCATCAAGTACTATGGTCGATTGCATCGACCATAGTACTGAACGAGGTTGGCGATAAATAAATGATCAAGCTCGCAAAACACTTTGAGAAACGGATACACCAACACTAACCCTAAACGCTCAAGATCAACCGGACAGAAAGGAAGAAAGAAAGATGTCAGCTCTGTGAGGACAGGCAGCATGGGACAACTTCGGATGACACTGGTAGCACTGTTCCGATTGATGTGCCTTTTCAGAGGCATGCCCAAGAAAACTCGCTGCAACGCCCAAGTAATTCAAGTTTTAGCCACAATGTGTATAAAAAAAGGACGTTATGAATATGGCTACATAATAGTATCGCTAAACAAAATCTTACAAACCAATTCGATTCGCGCCTAAGAAAGCATACCCTCCAAGCTCTCTCCAGTCACGCCCTCAATCTCCCTAACCCAAGCCAAGCACTCCCTCTCCACTTCCTCATTGTCATCTTCCAGCAACTCGCTGATGACAGGCAGCATCTCCGGCAGCAAATTAAGCCAGTCGAAGGCCAGGTGCTGTGTGACGGCACGCTCGCACTGCACGGCGGCGAGGCGTACAGAGTCGTCTTCGTGCTTGAGCAGAGCCATGATTGATGTGTTGAGGGTCTTGAGGTTGTCTTGCGAGGCCGACACGGCGTCGGCGAATGATGTGATGGCTGGGATGATGGAGTTCGCTGACAGCGCTGTTGAGGATGCGAGGAGGTTGACGAGGGGTGTGCGGATCGCGTCGAAGTGCTGCGGTGCGGACCAGAAGTCGTCCTGGTCGTGGCTGAAGGAGCTTTGCATGGCGCGCAGGGTGTGGGCGAGGAGTTCGCGGCCTTCTTGGGAAGCACTGTCGGCGGCTTCGAGAACGGCAACGACATTCTCTAGAACCACGCCTGAGTAGCTTGTAACCAGGCCACCGAGCTGTCCGAAGAGACGGTGTGCGAAGTCGTACAGAGCGACGCCTCTGAGGGTCCTGCCGACATTGTCGGACTTGGGGAGCTCTTCGGCGGCCCAGCTAACGAGGCGCAGGAAGAAGGGACGGAAGGTGGTGTCGTTGAGCTTAAGAGTCATGTCCATGGCCGTCTCACCCACAAGGCTGAACGCATCGTTGCCCTCGTCTTCAGAAAGAACGCGGCGCAGGTCGAAGGCCTTGAGCATGGTAGGGAAGAGGGTCGCGGCGTGTCGAGTGACCATTGCCTTCGTGTGCGTCTTGATACCCTGTTGCAGCATCTCCACGCAGAGGAGTACGGCCTCAGCGCCGGTCTGGGCGACAGTCTCCCATACACGGGACAAAGCTGTGGTAAGCTCAGGGAATGCAATCTTCTTAGCAGCAAGAGTGCTGAACTGCTGCACAGCCCAAACACGCTCACCGTCTGTCTGGACTGACTTGGCAGCGGCGACAATAGCACGGTCGAGGTATGTGGCGGACAAGGTGAAAGGCAAGGTGTCGAGCAAAGCGTTCAAGAAGGTGAACACGGCATCACGCATCTCACTGACTTCCTTGGCATCACTGCCCTCAAGGAAGCCAAGGGCTTTGTCCAGGACGACAGGTGTGAGGCCGAGCATATCCTCTGCAAGGCTCTCCACCATACTCGATAGGCACAGCAGACTGGTGACCCTGAGACCGCCCTCTGCAGTACCAAGCGCGGCGTCGCCAGCCACGACCTCAGCTGCATCGGCACAAGCAGCGCGGTCCAATTTTCCGTACTTCTCTGCAATGCCATCGACGCATTCAATAGCAGCTCTGCGGACGCTGATCGGCTGCGAAGCCACAAGGAAGGCAGTGCAATTGGGCAGAGCGTCGATGAAGACCGCGCGCAACGCCATGTTGCTCTGCTTCGCACTTCCAACACGCTCTGTGAGGGAAGTGAAGACACGAGTGCGAACGGCTTCCGAACCGGTCTGCATGAGACCAGCAGAAGCTTCGATGAACTCCTCAGTGGGCATCAAACCAAGCAGAGCCTCAAGAGCGCGCTCATTTGCGGCAGCGATACGAGAGTCTTGCACGTCGACGCCGCCTTTGCCAGGGCGGGTGCTTGAGAACGAGACAATGCGCTCCAGGATGTCTCCGTACACCTTGCGGACTTCCTCAGCAGCTTCGTCGCTCTTCTGCATTTCGGTAGCAATTCTCTTGCGCAGCCCTGGGTTGGCAAGGATGATCGGAAGTCCGTCGAATAGGACGACGATGCTCTCCTTGACCTGTTCGGGGTTCTTGTCTCCGAACCCGAGAATGGCGTCTGCAACAGGTCTTCTCGGCTTGCAGGCTTCCTGGATCAAGTTGAGGTACTGCCTCACAGCCAGAAGCTGAGTGTCCACCTTGCATGCATTGCACAGCTCCTTCACAAATGCGGGCAGGGTGTTATCTTGCCTGTACCTCTCGACAAGCATAGCAACAACAGCATAGAGTGCCTCGCCTTCTCCCAGGGTTTGCACCAGATGCTTGAACGTAGCCAGTCTTCTGTGCAGCGGCATGTGTTCCCACGCTGCCGTGAAACTGAGCAGAAGCTCGCTGGCACCTTGGATGAGGTCTCTGCCTCCCTTCTTGAGGCTGGCTGCAAGAGGCGGCACGATGCTTTCGACCGTCATGTTGACGACGTGAGACGCGTATTGGTCTGCTTGACGGAGAGTGTTGGTGCTCATGAATGTGAACAACGGCATGACGCTGTGCAAAACAGTCTCCGGTGCCAGAGTGGCGAGCCTGCTGATGAGCAACAACGCAGTGTTGTGAACCTGTGGGCTGTTTGTGGAGCGAAGTGCTTCCACGATGAGATCGGTGCGAAGTACGGAACGGTCGAGCTGCTTAGCTGAGGAGACTTCCAATCCGTTGACCGTAGAGAGAAGGTCGCCAAGGAGCAGGCTTTGAACGTAGACCAAGTCCGAGTCTGCAAGCAGACGCCAGCGGTGGACCTCGCTCAATGTGTGGAAGAGACCCTTGAGAATTTGAGGCATCGGCTCCGCATGCTTGGAGTTGGTGACACCTTCAACAAGTTCCAAAGTCAAGGTGAGCTTACGAAGAGCGATGTCCAGTTGAGCGCGGTCGACATTCTTCGGCTCATCGGCGTTGGACTTGCTCGTGCGACGACGTTTGCTTGGACGCTCCTGGTCCTGGAGAGTCGCGGGAGTTGGAAGGGTGTCAAGCAGGTGGGCCAGCACATCGCCGGTGAGAGATGCCTCGCGAACCGCCTCCTGTGCGGAAGCAGAGCGAGAGGATTCGTCGTCTGAAATCTGGTTATCGGGAACAACGCTCTGCTCGATCAGGAAGTCCGCAACAGAAAATTGAGATTGCGGTTTGACGTGGCTGAAAAGCTCACGAAGACGCTTGAAAGCCACGCTCGCGAATGCGTGTTTGCCATGCTGAGCAATCTCTTGCAGCGTGTCAATCTCGTCGGTTGTGCGGTGGCTCAGACAGCGAGCCAATGCCTGCTCTACAGGAGCATCGGAAGCCTTCTTGATCTGGTCTTTAGCGTATGGCACGATGCTCTCCTTTCTAGCTTGGCTGGCAACTTTGCCAAGGCGGGCGACCAGACTGAGCAGACCAAGCTTCACCTCAGAGTTGCCTGTAAGGACGGCGTGGGAGGAAATGAAGGAGCATATGCTTGACCTCGTTGCCGATTTCATGTCAGAATCGTTCAGTTGTTCTGCGACGTTTCTTGCTAAGAAGGTAGGGTCAAGAATGCAGTCTTCGAGGATAGGATAGACGATCTCGGACAAAAGTTTGCCAGCGTCTGCTGAAGCGAGATGGTGAAGACTTGCAGATTGCTTGCCGTAAATCGAGTCCTTGCACCAGACAGTCTTTGCGCCGCCGGCGTAGTTGGCGGAGATAGCAAGTACGAGCCTTGCTGCAGACTGCCTGACAGTCTGATTTACATCGCCCAAGGCAGTCAAGACATAAGGGATGAGCTCCTGGAAGTCCAAGTTCTTGTTCTTGGAAACGGCTTCGGTAGCCACTGTGAGAACTTTCGAGCGAGTGACCGCGGACTTTGATGTAGTCCAGGTGGCGGCAAGAGCAGTGATGAACTCTGGTCTAGCACCGGCTTCCTTCTGGTGCAAAGCTGGGAGCGCCAGAAGCTGGTCAAAGATCGGCTGATCTTGCGAAGCTGACTGGAAAGCGTCGACAAAGGCTTTCACTTTGTCGTTGGCCAGCGCGAGTTCCACAAACGATGCAGGCTCACTAGTCGCAGACAATTTGGGCAAGTCGCGCGTCACCTGTGCGAAATCAACGACCGGCTTTGCGTCCGACACCTCGGGGGCCGGCTCGTCCAGAACCATAGCTTCTGGCTGAGGAGGCTCCTCAAGGTTGAGACCCAGCTGTTTGATGTTCTGGCCGGCCTGCTTAGCAGCAGCTTGGACATATTGCGAGATGGATGGTGCGGCCGAAAGGTGCTGGAGCAAAGCTCGCTGCTTGTTCTTTGCGAGCTGGGTGGCAGAGCTGTCGTTGAGGCCTGCTAGCAGCTCGCGGCTGAGCACTTCGTAATGCTGGTAATCCAGAGCGGCGTTCTCAGACAGTGCCCAGAGGAGTGTCGGGTTCTCGATTTGCTGCTTTGATTTTGTGACGGCAAGAATTGTCTCCAGGATCAGCTTGCCAGTCCTGTGTCTTTCGCCAAGTCTGTTGAGTGTTGATACCGCCTCTTCGTTGCTCATAATGCTCTTCGTGACGGAAGCAGGCTGTTCAAGCAAAGCCTTCTCTTCAGCCAGGACGGACAGGCAAAGAAGACCATCTTCGAGAGTCTCGTTCATCCATGCACCAGAAACGGCCTCCATCATCGCGTCCAGGACCCTATCGTCAAGATGGGCTTTCGTCGCCAAGATAGTCATGATCATACAGCTGGCCATGTAGAGCTCGGCCACATCCTTGACGGAGAGAGCATCCTGAAGGACAGGCAGAACGCGGAGCAATACATCCTCAATCTTTTGCGTGCGAACTGCGGGTCGTCCAGACTGTGCTGCGTCCAGCATTCCGTTCACTGCCTGCGCGGTGACACTGGCCCAGAAACCAATGAGAGCGCTCGAATGGTGTCTTCTCTTAGCAGAGTTAAGGACAAATCCGCTGAGCTGAGTGGTGAACACTGGGTTGCTGACGGCGGCAGCGACCACTGCGTGGCGAGGCGGGGATTGCAGAGCTGCAACATAGGGTCGCAAGAAGCCGAATGTGGGAGGCAGTTGTGCAGGTAGGATAGACATAAGAGTCGGGAAGACATCGTGACCGTGGTATGGTAGGAAGGCCAGCAATAACGAGTCGACATTGTGCTCAAGCGCCTTCCACCTTCTAATCAGCCATTCCACGCACTTCAGCGCGGGCTTGAGCAAGAGGCGTCCGCAGATCAGACCCAGAAACTGATCCACGATCTTGTTCAAATCATCGTTCTCTTTCTTGTTGAGCGTCTCTCGCTCGACCTCGACACTGCTCGGCGCGAACAGGTTTGTCGCGAAGCCACGGTATCGTCCATCTAGGGCGCACAGGTCGTCGAAACCTTCTCCGCAGATCTGGAAGAGGGTGTCGAAGCTCTGGCTCGCAGCCTCGCGAGGCTCGAACAGTAGCGATTTCGCATGGCGTTGTTTCTGAGCTTTGAGATTGAGCTGGTCGGTTGACTTTGCGCTGATGGCAGCGAGCTGTTGTTGGAGCGCGGTCGCCATGATGGCTTCGGTATGATATTATCGGTTTAAGCTGCCATAGGGTATCGCAATGGGTCAAGCAGAAAGCAGGGCGACGCAAAAAGTTGTGAATTGTGTTTTTCGAATAGCTTTTGCCTCGACTTCGAAACTTTGCTGTTTCGTCTCTCCACGCCTCGGAACAGAAAGTTTTCTTGACATATGTCTTGACCCGAGCACGGACCTTTGGCACACAATCTAGCATCACTCAAGTGAATGGCTTCTCTTTCACGTGTCATCAAAAACAAACACATGTATAACCCTGACTCCAATCCCATTCGTGTGACTGAAGGATGATCTACCACTCATCAACAACAATGTCGTCTATCGACTGAATCGAACCAACTTCCACCGATGGCGAATAACAGCGGCTCCAGCGTGCCCAAGTTCAGCAGCTTCAAACCCAAGCCTAAGAGACAGGTGAACGCTGAATCGAGCGATGCGCGAAGCGATACGAGAAATGACAGGAGAGGTGATGGCGACAGGCAAGAAGTGAGGTTAGGTCGCCACCGGGTCGAGAAGTCCAGATCCAACAGGGATTGGCCTCGCAGTCCACCTCGATCGCCACGGGATGTTGATCGCTATCGCAACATCGCTGACGACAGAGCTACACGTCGACGCGGCTCGTACTCCCACGAAGCCAGAAACGACAGACATCCCCATCGCACCTCGAAACGAAACGACGGGAATCCCAGGAATCAACCTCACCAACAACATCCTGAAGATCGACCATCAGACCTCTTCACGATCGACGTGAAAGGCGATCTGGCGAACTCGCAATACCGCCAGTCGAACAAATGGAATGTACCGCTTTACCACTTGTTTGGGTCTGGGAGCCTGCTGGGCCACGATCCAGAGGTGAAGATCGACCGGCAGCTGAGCAACGAGCACGGTTTCACTTTACGTTACCCTCCGAAGAAGCTACCCTTGAGGCGTGCGGGAGTCACTGAAATCGACGAGATGTTCAAGCCTCCCCCAAAGGTCGCGATGGAAGGTGGAGAAGATGATGAGAGTCGTGAGGATGACTTTTTGCCTTTACCTGAAAGGAAGCGAGACGAAGGTGAGTCCTTCCATTCACGCTGGCTTGACACAAACGAATACTGATATGTCATTGCGTAGCTCAACGGTTGAATATCGTCACGCCAAAGGTATAGCACGATGCTCGAGCTGCACATGGCAGCACTCATCATGCACCGGCGTTCAGGCATCGAGTGTTTTGAAATCGAGTGATACCCAGAGGAGCATGGCGACGAGCATGCTTGACATGAGGATAGATGGGTAAAAAGCTATTCGTGAGCCAGATTGAACCACGAAATTTGGTTTGCTAATGTGAAAAAGACCGAAAACAAGCTATGTAGCAACATTGCCTTCGATTGTTGTGTGTGATTGTTTCCATCGTGTATGTGAGTAACACAAAAGTCGGTGCTCAAATCAACAGGTCTAGTACACCCGACTCGACATCATACCAGCGAGAATGTTGTGTCTGATGACCTACATCTCTCAGAAGAAAGGGGGATTTTGTGCTGATACAAGCAGATATGTACTAAGTACACTCGAGTCTGAATTCGGCCAGTGAGAGACCCCAATCTGAGCAGTGGTATCTCTACGAAGCAAATGAAAAACCTGCGCTGATATCAGAAGCTCTAGCACAACAGGTCTGATGGCGCACCTGTGAGAGCGTCAAAGTGACAGGCAAAATCATCGTTTGATTAACGCACCAAAATGTCTCTGCAACGCCATTCTAACACCTTCTAGCTCGTGACCGTTAACTCCAAAATTGAATAAGCGAAGCCAAACACCATACCTGCAGGCTCCTCCATCAGGACATGCCCGTCGAGCAAGCACGAACTCAAGCCAAATGTCCCTCGTTCCTCACCCAGAACACAAGATCGCTCGACTCAGTGCCATCTCTCGGCAGAGGGACGCGGATCTCCGCCAAGCGTTGCAGCTCTTCTTCCGTGAGATCATCCTCATCGCCATCGTCAACAACACCATGGTCCTTGCCATCCTGCCCTTCTTTGTCGTCGACGACACGAGCATCATCGCCGTCATCCTCGCCATCTTGCCCAAACCCAATTCTCCCCTCCCTTACGCACTCTAGCAACTTGTCCTCCCACCCCCTGAGCGTCCGCTCAATGTCATCGACCTGCTCAATGCTCCAACAGCCATCAGGGCACTCACACGCCGGCTGCACCTCCGCCAAATGCCGCACGCTCTCGAGCCCAGACATCCGCAGCCCACTCGTCCACTCTCCCCATGAGAAAGAAATCGCTTGGTCCTGCTGGCCCGGCACCTCATCAGCGTCCACATGCCCGAGATAGTGTCTGTGAATCACCTGCAGCGAATTCAGCCCACGCAGCCTCTCAATCTGAATCCCATCGGCACGTTCAAACTCTCGCGAGGCGATGTTCAGGTATTTGATTGAATCTCGCTGCCGGGGTTTCAGGGTTCTCAGCAGACATCCCAGGACGTTAAGTCCAGGGGCGAAAGCAGGCCCACGACCAAGTCCAAACTCGACGGTGAAATCGTTGACTGCGAAGGGGAGCAGAGCCGCTTCGCCGTAGATTTGGCGGCAGGTTAGAAGAACGTCCAGATTGAGGATTCTCCTCACCTTGCTGCTGTCGGTTGGACCGCTGGAGCAGCAGGTGAAGTGGCGCGTGGTGAAGGGCATGCCATGGAAGTCGTCGATGTCCTTTAGAAGGATGTAGTGGACCCGGGAATCCGAGTCTGAGAGTGACTCTGCTTCCCACTACAACATCCACTCACTCACTCACCAACCACAGCTACTGAGAGTGACTCTGCATGGGGGCAGACGTCGAGCCTGTACTGGTGGGCGCTCTCGTGGGGTGGATGTCTGTGGTTGGGAACGGAGGCCTTGAGAGTGACATGAATAGATTCGCCGCCGAGGACGTGGCCGAGAATCTTCTATCTTATCTCTACGGGTAACTTGCTGAGTAGTGACGATGCTGTCCCATTGCGTGCGGTGCTGATAGGGATTGTTAGCTGTTGTCTACGCGGTAC
>Ga0265797_10006720_pt1 | contig 16110 bp, 11 predicted proteins | sample P2T30metagenome_FD_192433 | JGI IMG/M metagenome (GOLD analysis project Ga0265797, IMG submission 192433) | Plant litter microbial communities from East Loma Ridge, Irvine, California - P2 T30 | ecosystem: Environmental > Terrestrial > Plant litter > Unclassified | place: USA: California... | reverse complement strand
GCAGCAGTTGCGGCAAGCCGAGCGGCGCACCGGCCACCGCCACTTCAGGCACGTCGTCCGGGATGCCGCCTTTCGAGCGGTTGACGAAATCCGCCAGCGCGTCCTCGGCCGCCTGCGCCGAGTGGAAGCGCGTCACGATTTCCTGCGCCAGCGCCACCTTCGCATCGCGCGGGTTGCGGCCGCCCTCCACCTCGGCGCGCAGGGCTGCCAGGTCCTGGATCGAGCGGAAGGACAGCAGCTCGTAGTACTTCCACATCATCACGTCCGAGATGCTCATCAGCTTGCCGAACATGGTGTTGGCCGGCTCGGTGATGCCAATGTAGTTGTTCTTGGACTTGGACATCTTGTCGACGCCGTCCAGGCCTTCCAGCAATGGCATGGTGAGCACGCACTGCTGCTCTTGGCCGTAGTCTTTCTGCAACTCGCGGCCGACCAGCAGGTTGAATTTCTGATCCGTTCCACCTAGCTCAAGGTCTGATTTCAAAGCCACTGAATCATAGCCTTGCATCAGCGGATAAAGGAACTCATGCACCGCAATCGGGGTCCCACTCTTGTAGCGCTTGGTGAAGTCGTCGCGTTCCATCATGCGCGCCACGGTGTAGCGCGAGGCCAGCTGGATCATGCCGCGCGCGCCGAGCGGGTCGCACCACTCGGAGTTGTAGCGGATTTCGGTGCGGGCCGGGTCGAGCACGAGGGAAGCCTGCTTGAAGTAGGTCATTGCATTGGCTTCGACCTGCTCCTTGGTCAGCGGCGGACGGGTGGCATTGCGACCCGACGGGTCGCCGATCATCGAGGTAAAGTCGCCGATCAGGAAAATCACCTGGTGACCCAGGTCCTGCAACTGGCGCATCTTGTTCAGCACCACGGTGTGGCCAAGGTGCAGATCGGGCGCAGTCGGATCCAGGCCCAGCTTGATGCGCAGCGGGGTGCCGGTTTTTTCGGAGCGTGCCAGTTTCTGGGCGAATTCGCTTTCGATCAGCAGCTCGTCGACACCGCGTTTGGTAATGGCAAGCGCTTCCTGGACTGCATCGCTGAGAGGAAGAATCGAAGGGCTGGCAGCCGATGTTGTTGTTCTGGCATTACCAGAAAGCTCTTGGGAAGTCATAAATTTCGTGTAGGAATTTGGCTAAAACGGTTGTAGGACGCCGTATTTTGATATAATTCGCGATCCCGTCAATCTTGCCGCATGAAAAGTTTCAACGACGACTAGACTAAAAAAACAATAAAAGAGAGTTGGGCTTGAACCTTGAAGCGGCAAATTTTAACTGATTGCATGAACCCAATACAGAAAATCACCGGTAAGCTCTGGTTCGGCCTGGCAAACACCAGCCGCAAGACCCGTATCGTTGCCGGCGGTGCGGCAGCCCTGGCCCTGGCCGCCTTCGGTGCGACCGCAGTCGCCCCGATCACCGAAGACGCCGCCGACGTGCCGACCAAGTCGGTCGCCGAAGACCTGCAGCTCCCCAACCTCGCCGACCAGATCGCTGCCCTGCAACAGGACCAGCAGCAATTCATCCACGAAGAACGCATCCGTCCCGGCGACTCGCTGGGTTCGGTGTTCACCCGTCTCGGCATCGAAGACCAGCAAGCCCAGGCCTTCGTGCGCAACGACAAACTGGGACGCGGCATCCTGAGCCTGAAAACCGGCAAGCGGATCCAGGCGGAAACCGACGAAAACGGCCTGCTGCTGACCCTGCGCGCCACCATCGCTGTCGGCAAGGACAGCTTCAACACCGTCACCATCACCCGCAAGGGCGACAAATTCGTTTCGACCAAGGCCCCGGCCGAACTCGAGCGCCGTGTCGAGATGCGTTCGCGTGAAATCAAGAACGGTTCGCTGTACGCAGCCACCGACGCCAACGTCGACGGCGGCCAGATCCCCGACCAGGTGGTCAGCCAGATCGTGGAAATGTTCTCGACCAACATCGACTTCCGCGGCGACCTGAAGAAAGGCGACCGTTTCAACGTCGTCTACGAAAACTTCTACCAGGACGGCGAACTGGTCCGCACCGGCCGCGTGCTGGCCGGCGAGTTCATCAACCGCGGCGTCGCCTACCAGTCGGTCTGGTACGAAGACCCGGTCAGCCACCAGGGCGGTTACTACAGCCTGGACGGCAAGTCGCTGAAAAAAGCCTTCCTCAAGTCGCCGGTCGCCTTCACCCGCATTTCGTCGGGCTTCTCGATGCGCGTGCACCCGGTGTTCAACGTCTGGAAAGCGCACAAGGGCATCGACATGGCGGCCCCGATGGGCACCCCGATCCGCGCCTCCGCCGACGCCACCGTCGACTTCGCCGGTACCTCGAACGGCTACGGCAACCTGGTCGTCCTGAAGCACTGGTCGAACTACAGCACCGCCTACGGCCACATGAGCCGTTTCGCCAGCGGCCTGCGCCGCGGCCAGCAAGTCCATCAGGGCGACATCATCGGCTACGTCGGCGCCACCGGCTGGGCCACCGGCCCGCACCTGCACTATGAATTCCGCATCGGCGGCCAGGCCGTCGACCCGATGGGCCTGAAGAACCTGCAGCAACAGCCGCTGAACAACGGCGAACTGTCGCGCTTCAAGATGGCTGCCGCCGACATGTCGCACCGCTTCTCGCTGCTGGCCCCGGCCGGCAACACGATGGCTGCGCGCTGATCGTCAGTCACTGACGAGCTCGAACTGAGGAGCGCCTTGCACTACTGATAGTGCAAGGCGCTTTTGCTTTTGAGCTGACGCTTTTTACCCGCTATATATATTAGACGAGCCCGCCTTATGCCAGCCTCTTCCCTCTACATCGGACTGATGTCCGGCACCAGCCTGGACGGCGTCGACGGTGTGCTGGCCGATTTCCATGGCCGCGGCATCCGCACCCTGCACGCTGCCTTTACGCCCTTCCCGCCCGCACTGCGTGCCGAGCTGATGGCGCTGCAGGCCGCCAGCCACAACGAACTCGAGCGCGAGGCACTGGCCGCGAATGCGCTGGCGCGCTGCTATGCCGATTGCGTGCAGCAGCTTGCCGCCGCGGCGCCGGGACCGGTGCGCGCCGTGGCCGTGCACGGCCAGACCATCCGCCACCGTCCGGAACTGGGCTTTACGCGCCAGACCAACAACCCGGCCCTGCTGGCCGAGCTGACCGGCATCGACGTCATCGCCGACTTCCGCTCGCGCGACGTCGCCGCCGGCGGCCAGGGCGCGCCGCTGGTACCGGCCTTTCATGAAGCGCGCTTCGGCAAGCGCGGCCAAGTGCGCGTGGTGGTGAATATCGGCGGCATCGGCAACATCAGCGTACTGCACGGCGATGGCCGCCATGGCGATGCCCGGGTCAGCGGTTACGACACCGGTCCGGGCAATGTGCTGATGGACTTGTGGATCGCGCGCCACCTGGGCCAGGCGTATGACGCCGATGGCGCCTGGGCTGCCGGCGGCCAGGTCGACGCGGCCCTGCTCGACAGCCTGCTGGATGAGCCCTACTTCCGCCAGCCGCCGCCCAAGTCGACCGGGCGCGACCTGTTTCATGCGCAATGGCTCGATGCCAAGCTTGCCGCCTACCCGGGCCTGGCGCCGGCCGACGTGCAGGCCACGCTGACGCGGCTGACGGCGGTGACGATTGCACAGGCGATTCAGGATGCGACCGGGACGCAGCCGGCGCAGGCAGTGTACTTGTGCGGCGGCGGCGCCTACAACGGCGTGTTGCTGGGCGAGATCGCGGCGGCGCTGGGAGGTTCGGTGCCCGTGCAGTCGACGGAAACGCTGGGCGTGGCGCCGAACCGGGTCGAGGCGCTGGCGTTTGCCTGGCTGGGCTACCGCTTCATGCGGCGCCAGCCGGGGAATTTGCCGGCCGTGACCGGCGCTGCCGGCTTGCGGGTGCTGGGGGCGCTGTATCCGGCTTAGCGCATTACAGTCATCATGCGGCGAAACGATCCTGGCTGGATGGCAGAGTTCGGCCAAGAGCAGACATTGGCCGAGTGACAAAGTGTGTAACTTTTCTACGATATTCCGTAGTACCTTTCTAGTTCCACTACTGTCAAGGATGAAAAATGAACATCGCTCGATTTGCTGTTACTGCATCTCTTTTCATTGCAGCCTTTGCCCTTAGTGGTTGCGCTATCCAGCGTTCGGAACCAGCGTCGCAAACGGTGTCAAGCATTGGTAACGATCTTAATCACTGCATACAAAGCGATGATGGTCGTTCGGTAACTTGTGGCAAATCGGCACCTTTCTGCTTGGAATCCAAAGATCATAGCAACGTCGCGTGTGGTGGACTGGCGCAATTCTGTGCAAAGTCCGGCTCTGGCGAAACCGTAGCTTGCGGAGGAATGGCGCCTTTTTGTGAGAAATCCAAGGATGGTAAGAAGGTTGCGTGCGGAGGAGAAGCATCTTTCTGCGAGAAGTCTAAGGATGGGCTTGACTCGGCCTGTGGCGGTAAAGCACGAGGATAGCTCCTCAAGGTCCGCTCCGGGTCGGTTGCGGACGGTCGTGACACTCCGTGACTTTTACTCGGTGCCAACTTGCTATGCTGTCGTGAACGGCCGGGTTCGGCCCAGGCTGTGTAAAAACGCGAACACACCATGTTTTCAGGGGTCTCTTTACCATTCCCGATCTTGAGAAAACGCTGTAGCGAGCGTTTTGAGAGAGTCCCGCGCGCTGGCCGGCCAGTGTGCGTTTTTACACAGCCTGGGCCATTAGCAGACGTTTTGCTGAGCGAAGCGTCAGGATTCACAATTCGCCAAATGGACTTAAATTTCACAACGCCCTTACTGCTGACACGCGTCGATGTTTAAAGAGCTAGGCGTACCAAATGGAACGTACATGAGCATCAAGAATATTCTCTGGGTGCCGGCACTGCTCGGAATATCGCTAGGGATTGCACGCGCCGAAGTTCAGACACTCGATGTCGAGCTACGCCTGCTGACGCAAGACGCGTTGGAAGTGAGCTATACGTTGCCGCCATCCTGTGCGTCCCTGCCTTTTCTGATGCACGGTCGTGACGGCAAGGTGGTGCGTCAGAACTGGCAGTCACGGGATGGATGCGGCACAGCGAGCGCCGACCAGCTTGCCCGTACCGGCCAGGCTTGTCCAGTGCTGCGTTTCGAGGTACCGGCGTCGACGGTTCGCGCCGGCTACCCGTCCGCGTTTCCGATGGGGCAAGGCATGTATGTGCACCTGTCGAACTATGCAGTCGGCGACGCCTGCGGCAAGGTGAACTACCGCCTGGCCGCGCCCTGGGTCGCGGCCGAGGGGCGCAGCCGGCAGGACGGCATGCGGCTGACGGACGGCGGCGATGCGTCCGCCCTACTGCTGACGGTCCCGCCCACAGTGCGGATCGCGGGCACGCCGGCGTACTTCGATCCGCGCCTTGCGCCGGCCGTCGCCGACCGCATCCGGAAGGTCGCGGACGGCACCACCGGCTACCTGCGCCGCGCGCTGCCGCATGCTCGCTTCACCGCGCCGATCGTGGCGGCGGCCCGTGTCCCGGACCGTGGCGGGCCGCATTTCGAGGGCGATGCCCACGACGTGCTGCGCCTTGCGCTGTACAACTGGCCCGACAAGCCGTCGCCGGACGATCAGGCGGCGCTGACGCGCTTCGTCGCGCACGAGTTCAGCCATCGCTTCCAGCTGCGCGACGCGGTCGACCTGTACCCGGACGCCCGCCTAATCCACGAAGGCGGGGCAGAATTCCTGCGCTGGCTGACCTCCGTGCAAAAGGGATGGATGACGCCACGCGAGGCGGCCGCGGACCTGGACCAGGCCTTGGCCACCTGCGTGCTGGGCGCCGACGGACAGCGCTGGCGCGCGCTGCCGCCGCGTACGATCGGTGTCAACCGTCTCGAATATACCTGCGGCCTCCCGGTCTACGTGTACGCGCTCGCCGCGCGCCAGAGGCCGGGCAGTGCACTGGCGCGTATCGATGCGTTCTACGAGGCGATTCGCCAAGGTGCGCAGCCTGACTTCGCACGGGCACTCGGCTGCGGCGCGGCTGCCGCCACCTGTATGTCGCCCTGGACGGCACGCCTGCTGGACGGAGCAGCGCCGATGGAGCAGGAATGGGACAACATGCTGCGCGCGACGGGCCTCGCCCATCCGGAGCCACCGACGCAGGCGCTGCGTGACACGATGGTGGAGCGTGCACTGGTCAAGCTGATGCGGGACGATTGCGGTGGCCGGGTCGACAGCATGCAGCAATCCGACGGCCTGCTGCTGGGCGGCATGAAGGCGTGCAAGACCTTCACGAAAGACGCGTATGTGACGGCCGTTGAAGGTTTGCCGGTGCGCGGGAACGCGAACACGGGTGCGGCAATGGCAGCTGCCTGCACAGCTCACGGAAAGCTGGTCCTCGGGCTGAAGGATGGCGCCACGCTCGACGTGCCTTGCACTGAATCCTACCGGATGCGCAGCAGCTTCTATCAGGTCGACATCGACAGCGTACTGCAGGCGCTAATGCGCAACTAAATGCCCAACGCTGCACGCAAATGCACCTATGACACCAAGATTTCGTGTGCTGAACAGGCGGTCGGGTTCATGCGCTTATGCAGCGATAAGTGAGCCAAGTGCCGGAAGACGAATATGAACTGCTAACTGTATTTATCGGCATGTTTAACCATGCTTGGTTGGTTATGCTGGGAAGGTCCGGAATGGGTCGGCAATTGTCGGTCGCGACATCTTGAACCCCGGCGACCTGGTCCTTTTCCTGCTTGGAAGCGCACACCAAGAGGTTATGGAAAAGTATGTATTTTTGTGAACATGTCGGTGCTATCCTGCAAAGTATGACTACAAAAAACATCAAACAAGGTATTCGTTTCGGCCTTGTTATCATGACTATTGCCATGCACATGGGCTTGTCTCATGCTGCGCCAACTGCGAACGGCCCAGTCTCATGCGGCTTAGGCTTGCCGCCCGACGCCGCGGGCTTTGCTGAGGAACAAGCTCGTCTGGAGTTCGAAGTAAAAAAGAACGGCTACCTGACCGTTTGTGACGCCAATCTACAACGTTATCGCATTGCATTCCAACCATTCGCTCCAATCATGGCAAGTCTGCCTTTCAAGCCGGTGGACCTGTCCAACACGCCATTCAATGACTTTAAAATCCTGGGTGCGATGATCGAGCCCGACAACCGGACACGTTCGCGCCTCTACCGGGGTTTTCTGATGCGCGACGGCCATGAGGTCGTTCTATTCGAGCAAGATATGTCAGTTGACGGCGCGAACATGGGACGCAACGCGGATGATGAGCCCGAGCGCATCAATGGCTTGCCAGCGCGCTTCAGTGTATTTCATACCCCATCTGGCAATGCAATCTCACACCTGTCCTGGGTGGAGAAGCGGCGTGCGTACGAACTCTGGATCAATACTAACGTCACGAAAACGCCGCTGCGAAAGACCTTGTTCTCTCTCGCGGAATCCTTGCCGCGTTCGATCCCGGCATGCCCGAAGGAGATACCACCCAAGCCGGTACGGCTGGGAACGGATGGTCTTCCCATCGTCGATCCCATGCCGATGACGCTGACCGATACAGAGATGAATGCCCGCTTCGACAGCAGCAAGCGGCCGTGCAAATAGGCCAGGCAACCAGTACGGCAGATGCAATTGCGGTACGACTATCTGCCGATGGAACGAGAGCAAGCGTGCAACTGGACGGCAGAAATCAGCCAAGAGCGGTCACTGAGGTAGGTGCTGAAAATGGAAGGCAACTAATGCTCCTGGGCGAACTTTCATTCCCGATAACAATCACATCGACCGATGGGTGGATCGGCTTTTTTGAAAAACCGGCGGATATTCGTAGCTGGAGCAACGCTGCCATTCGAAAGTACAGTGCGCTGAGCCTTTTGATTGCTGATGCTGAGGGACTACTTTGGGAATCCCGGCTGTTTCATCGGTTAGAAGACTCATCGCTTTTTGATTGGATTCGAATACGTCCTCGTAAGATCGCAGTCGCCGTTGAAGTAACGCGCAGTAGGGAAGATCCACTCGCCACGTTCAAGGCGAGGCTACAACTGGCTCTAAGCAAAGATTGCGATCTACTGACTCAATTTGCAGCGGAAGATGAGCTACGGAACGTCATCGATACTGGGACCTCCGTGACTAGGTTAATTGTCGATCTCAGAGCTATGCGAGCTATCTGAAAGAACTTTATCGGCTCGTCGTCATACCCTGTTCGGATCAAGTGCTACGCGACGACGGTTTCAAAACGATGTCCGCTTCGGGTCGACGGTTGCCGTACATTGAACGGCCCAGATCGGCCAGAAGCAGACGCTTCACATCGACAGACGAGCGAGGACACTCGCTCTTTCCCCGATAACCTAACAAGAAATGATGAATCCACGCCGAGTCCACGAGCTGATGACAGCAAATTTTCCGTCGGTTGAAATGGTCACGTTAGATTGGGTGAACGTGCTTGAGGCCGATGGGACGATTCGAAGCGAAGTCCTCGACACGTTGATTGGCGAGTTCATTCGCGGAGATGACATTCTCGTTGAGGTAAATCGGAAGCTCGGGGACCTCAAGACAAAGGCTCAAGTCATTCCGTACGTGCAGGAGCATGTTGGAAAAGGCCAAATCAGGATAGCTGATCGAGACTTTCGGGGCTATGTTCTGATTGGGATGAACGGTGTAGCGGCCGGCTGGTTGTCCACGTAGCAAGGTCCGCTTCGGGTCGAAACCGGTCTGACAGCGCCTGGCCAGAAGCGGCCGGTCATGTGCCAAAAAATGAGGAACTACGTGTGAAAACAATGCGGAATCCGTCGTTCTTGATACGCCTCATCTATGCCATTTGTCTGGCCGGTGCGTCGTTCAATCATGCCCGGATCGTTGCCTCGCACGGTTTGGATTGGAACTACGGCGGACTTCCCGTGTTCGTATGCGTCTTCTGGACTGCGCTAACATTTGTCGATGCACTCGCAGTCATCTTGTTGATCATCAAACCCATACTCGGCCTGGGCCTCACGACCGCAATTATTGTATGTGACGTCGCTATCAATGCTTGGGTTGGAACGAAATACGGCATCGATGTTGCCGCATTTTCTGCACAGGCTCTGTTTTTGATCTTTGTGATATCGACGGTTGGAATTGCTTGGCGTTCTGTATCAAGCAGACTTCCTCGGCAGACCTTCAGAGCATAATTTGCTGGACTTGGATGGCGGCTTTGGGTCGAAAGCAGTCCCAGCATTAAGTGCATGCAAGCGGGAATGACGGCTTCCAATCAGCCCCGTCGCGATACCGATACCGATACCGGTACCGGTAAGCATGGAATCGCACTCGGCCTGAATGTCTACCTTTCGGCTGACGAAGAACAGCTTTCTAGTTGTCAAGACCCGTGTGGTTATACACGCGTTTCCTGAACAATTCAGGGCATTTTTCATGCCATTCTTTGAGGGCCTGAATAGGCGTTTTATGCTTGAGCGCCCTCTGAGGAATGTTGTGGTTGTAGATCTTGACGTAATTGCGCAGCGTCGATTCCAGCTCGGCAGCTGATCCGAAGCGCGTCTGGTTGACGATATCGCTGATGCGGCCATTGAAGCGCTCTACCATGCCATTGGTCTGCGGATGACGGGGCGGGATCAAGCGGTGTTCGATACCGAGCTGTTTGCAAAGCCGATCGAACACATGCGTACCGCTGGGTTCCTTCTTTTTGCGGCCAGCCGTGAAGCGGTCGGTGAACTGGCTTCCGTTGTCGGTCAGCAGCTTGATAATCTTGACCGGGCATGCCTGCTGGACCTTGGTGAGGAAATCCACACTGCTACCGTCGGTCTGGTCGGCATAGAGCTCGACGAAGATCCAGCCCGTGGCTCGGTCAATGGCAACGAACAGATAGCGCCTTGCGGTCTCGTCAGGCATTTGCGGCAGGTACTTGATATCGATATGTACGAAGCCTGGTTCGTAGTCCTTGAAAGTCTTTTTCGTGGCAGGCGCGTTGCCTTCCTGTTCGACCAGGTCACGCAGGTCCGAAACGCCATGACGGCGCAGGCAACGTCCCAGACCGGCACGCGAGACGGCCGGATTGATAAACTCGCGCGTGACCGCCAGCAGGTCATCCGTGGGCAGCAGCAGCGTCTTGCGCAGTTCGACCACAATGAGTTCCTGCTCAGGCGACAGCGTCGTGTACATCTTGTCCGGCGCGTGCGATTTGTCTTCCGGCGTATCGCGGTTTTGCCATTTCCTGATGGTCTGGCGCGTGACGTTGTAGATCCTCGCCAACTCGGCTTGCGGTAGCGTTGAGTTCCTGATTTCTTCGCGGATCAGGTGGGTAGTACGGGCTTGGCTGTGCAGGGCCTGGGTCATTGAGCTATTGGTAAAAGATCAGATTGGAACAGTGTACGCAAAACGGTCCTGGCCTTGAAGAGCGGCCAGCTACGGATGGGTACATGATCCAACGAGTCTAGACATCTAGTCAAGGCGTGGCGGGCCCGTCAATGACGCGGAACTCGCCGCCGAGGTGCATCATGCTCATCAAATACAGCATGCCATCGAAATAACGCTGCTCGCCGGCCGGCACCGGCGTATTCCACAGCGCTTTCAAAAACGCGTCTGGCACCTGCCCCGGCGTCGCCGCCAATCCGCCGACCGCGGCCGCCGCCAGCATGCCGGTCGAATGCCGCGCCGACATCGGCTTGCCGTCCAGCGTGTAGCGGTCGGCGAAGCGGTCGACGCCCTGCCCGGCCAGGAAGCCCTGGACGCGGTCGCTGAGCGCGGTCTGGCGCGCATCCTTGCCCCACCAGCTGTAATCCACCGACCAGTTGCTGATGGTGCGCCAGCTGTCGTAGCTGAAGGCGCCCGGCGTGCCATCCCACATCGGCAAGGGCGTGCCGTCGAAGTCGGCGCGATCCGGGCCGAGGCCGGTCTGCGCGTGCGCGGTCTTGACGAAATAATCGCGGCTTACCGTTGCCGCCCGCTCCCAGAACGCGCGTTCCTCGGGCGGCGCCCAGCGTGCCCACAACTCGTAAAAGGCTGGCAGGTGGTAGGACGGGTCGCTGCCGGGGATGCTGGTTTCCGGCACGAAGCGCACCATCGCATGGGCTTCATCGACCATCGGACCGACGGTCACCTGGCGCGGCGCATGGTTGGGTCGGCGCGGCGGCCACGGTTTGCCTTCCTTGAGCGCCTGCGCCTGCTCGTTGCGGTTGTTGGGGCTCGGCCATGGCATGTCGGGCTCGACGAAGGGCGGGTCTTGCGGGTGGATGCGGAAGGGCGTGGTGGCGGTCACCAGCGGATGGTGGCGCATGCCGCGCAGGATGGCGTCGGCTTCCTTCTGGTAATCGTAGATACCCTTGCCATTGCCCCAGCGTTTGGCCGCGAAATACAGGGCCATCACGTAATATTCCTCGCCGTCGGGCGCGGCGCCGACCGAGCGCGCCGTACCGTCGGTGCCCATCGACCAGGCGAAATAGCCGCGCGAGGGATTGGCCGGGTCGGTCGTCTGCATATAGGTCTTGGTCCAGTTCCACAAGGCGTCGAACTCGCGCTTTTTGCCGAGCTGGACGGCGATCATCATGCCGTAGCTCATGCCTTCCGAGCGGGCGTCGTTGTTGGCCCAGTCGGTGATGTAGGCCAGCGGGCCGTCGGCGTTGGCGCCGGTTTCGAAATAGAGGCGCTGTTCCTGGCCGTCGCCATGGAACAATTGCTGGAAGGCGCGTTCGATCTTTTGATGGGTGTCCCGGGGGCTGACGCCGAGGCGCTCTGCCAGCAGGTTACGGTAACGGCGGGTGCGGTAGGCGCCGTTGCCGTCGTCCATCCTGGCGGCCTGGGCGCTGGCGCCGGCGGGTGCCGCAGACACCGCTGGCGCGGCGCACAGGGTGATTGCGGTAACACTGAAGATCAGGAAGAACTTTGCAGGCATGGCGCTCTCAGGTTAAGGGCATAAATGCCAGTCTAACCTCAGCGCATTTCATTGTCATTCAATAATTGTTTGCGCAAACACCATACACCGCACCGAGCCGCGATGAAAACAAAAAGGCCGCGCCGGCAATGCCGGGCGGCCCCTTTTCAGGCAAACAATGTTGCGTCTTACATCGAGAACGAGGAACCGCAACCGCAGGTCGAGGTCGCATTCGGGTTCTTGATGACGAACTGGGCACCTTCGAGGTCATCCTTGTAGTCGATCTCGGCGCCGACCAGGTACTGGTAGCTCATCGAGTCGATCAGCAGGGTGACGCCGTTCTTTTCCATCGCGGTGTCGTCTTCGTTCATGATTTCATCGAAGGTGAAGCCGTACTGGAAACCCGAACAGCCGCCGCCTTGCACGAAAACGCGCAGTTTCAGGTCGGGATTGCCTTCTTCGTCGATCAGTTGGGCGACCTTTTGCGCTGCGCTGTCCGAAAAGTTGATGGGCACTGGGGGGGCGTCTTGCGGCTCTTGCGAGCGGTGCAATTCAGCGATTGCGGTCATGGATAACTCCTGATGAATTTCGGATTTCGTCCATTATAGACCCTTGTCGCCGGTCATGCTGGAGCCCCTGCTGCCTCGGCGCCAAAATGAAACACCGGCTCGGCGCCGGGAGATGCAGGGGCGGCCTGGTGGGTCAACTTGCCCGTCACCAGGGCGCCGCCATGCATTTCGAGCAGGCGGTAATGGACATCCCCATGTATGCGGCCTTTCGGCTGCAATTCAAGAAGTTCCGACGAAAAAACCGTTCCGGCGATATAGCCGTTCACCACCAGGCTGGCGCAGCGCACTTCTCCCTCGATGCGCGCATGCTCCGAGACGATAAGCACGCTGTCGGCGCCTTCGCTGGCGATCACGTTGCCGTGCACTTCGCCATCGATGCGCAGGCCGCCGGTAAAGATCAGGTCTCCTTCGATGCGTGCGGAAATACCGATCAGGCTATCGATTTCGCTCTTGGCGTTACGACCGAACATGGCAGACCCCTGAAGAATAGAGATGCGAATGATGAACGCGGGAAAATGACTCTGAGCAACAAACACTCGTCAATGTACCGCGCCCATCACTTCAGGCCTTGATCTGCATCTGCTCGACAATTCCGAGCAGACCTCGGGAATGTCTTACGGCAGCAGCGCGATCTGCTTCAGGCCGGTGCTTTCCGGCAGGCCGAACATCAGGTTCATGCACTGCACGGCCTGGCCGGACGCACCTTTCACCAGATTGTCCTGCACCACCAGGATCACCACGGTGTTGCCGCCCTCCGGACGATGCAGGGCGATGCGCAGCATGTTCGAGCCGCGCGTCGAGCGGGTTTCCGGATACGAACCGAACGGCATCACGTCGACGAACTCGGCATCGCGGTACTGGTCTTCGAACAACGCCTGCAGGGCTTCGTTGCTGATGTCCTGGGTCAGGCGTGCATACAGCGTCGAGTGCATGCCGCGGATCATCGGCACCAGGTGCGGCGAGAAGATCAGGCCGACTTTCTGTTCGGTAAAGCGTTGCAGCTGGGCCGAGGTTTCCGGGGTGTGGCGGTGGCCGTGCACGCCGTAGGCCTTGAAGTTGTCGCTGGCTTCCGAGAACAGCGTGCCGATCTCTGCCTTGCGGCCGGCGCCGGACACGCCCGACTTGCTGTCGGCGATCAGGTTGCCGGCGTCGACGATGCCGGCCTTGAGCAACGGATAGAAGCCCAGCTGCATCGTGGTCGGGTAGCAGCCCGGGTTGGCGATCAGGCGCGCACCCTTGATGGCGTCGGCATTCAGTTCCGGCAGACCGTAGACGGCTTCTTCCAGCAATTCCGGCGCGGTGTGCGGGATCTTGTACCACTTTTCGAAGCTGGCCTGGTCCTTCAGGCGGAAGTCGGCGGCCAGGTCGATCACCTTGACGCCGGCGGCCAGCAGTTCCGGCGCCTGCGCCATGGCGACGCCGTGCGGGGTGGCGAAGAACACCACGTCGCACTGCTTCAGGTCGGCCTTGTCCGGGCTCGAGAAGGCGATGTCGACGTGACCGCGCAGCGACGGGAACATGTCGGCGACCGGCAGGCCGTCTTCCTTGCGCGAGGTGATGGCGGTCAGCTGCGCTTCCGGATGGGCCGCGAGCAGCCGCAGGAGTTCCACGCCGGTGTAGCCGGTGCCGCCAACGATGCCAACTTTGATCATGTCTGTTCCTTCTTGGTAATAAAGAGTCGTTCCCGTACGAGCTCGCAATTTTAGCAGGGTGCTATGGCTTGTGTTGCATCGCATCCGCTGGTGTCCGCGATTCGTTGCCACAAGGCAGCCGCGCGCGCTGGCCAACCCGGCAGTGCTAGCATCTGTTGCATCGCAACATACAGCGGAGAACAGATGAAACCGATTGCCGAACAAGTTGTCGTGATCACGGGCGCATCCAGCGGCATCGGCCGCGCCAGCGCCCTCGCCTTCGGGTCACGCGGCGCGTCAGTGGTACTGGCGGCGCGCAACCGCGAGGCGCTCGAGCACGTCGCCGCCGAGATCGAGGCCAGCGGCGGCCGGGCGCACGTGGTGGTGACCGACGTCGCCGAATGGCCCCAGGTCGAGCACCTGGCCGACGAAGCGGTGCGCCGTTTCGGCCGCATCGACACCTGGCTCAACAATGCGGCGGTGAACGAACACGCCTCGATCAACGACATGACGATCGAGGAACTCGACCGTATCATCCAGGTCAACCTGATGGGCCAGATCTATGGCGTGAAGGCGGCACTGGGTCCGATGCGGCGCCAGCGCAGCGGCACCATCATCAACATGGGCTCGGCGGCATCGAACCGGGCGGTGCCGCTGCATTCGGCCTACGTGGCATCCAAGCACGCGGTCGCCGGCTTTACCGACAGTATCCGACTGGATCTGAAACACGAAAAACTGCCGATCACGGTCACCCTGATCCAGCCCGGCTTCCTCGACACGCCCTTCTTCCACAACGCGCGCGCCAAGTTGAATGGCCACCAGTCGCGGCCGATCCCGCCGATCTATGCGCCGGAAGTGGTGGCCGAGACCATCCTGTTCGCGGCTACCCACCCACGCCGTCAGCTGGTCGTCGGCGGCCAGGCGGCGATGGCGATCTTCCTCGACAAGCTCAGTCCCGGGCTGGTCGACAAGCTGATGCTCGCGCGCAGTGCCGGTTTCCGGCTGCAGACGGAAAACAAGCCGGACGACCGCTACGACAATCTGTTCGAACCGACCCGCGGCATCGGTGCGGTGCGCGGCACCTGGGGCACCGAAGCGATCGAGTCGAGCTTCTATACGCGCCATATCGAGTGCTATCCAAACCGCAAACGGATGCTGTGGGCGGCGCTCGGCATCGGGTTGGTCGCGCTGGCACGCCGCCGTTAAAACCCCGATTCGGGGTCAGGTCCCAAGTTCGGGGTCAGAGCACAGTCCTCGGCAATGGTCGAGGATTAACTTTACCTTGGCGAGCCGCTTACCCACTCAAACAGCGTAAGGCGGCTGGTAGGTAAACGCCGAAAAGTTTGCCGAAGACTTATTGCCTACTAAAGTGCTCTGACCCCGAATTTTTGATGCTTGTGCTCTGACCCCGAATTTAGGCAACAAAAAAGCCGTCGGCTTTGCAGCGGACGGCTTTTTCTGGGAAGCAGCACGTGAGTGCTGCATTCCGATTAACGCTTCGAGAATTGCTTTGCGCGACGTGCTTTGCGCAGACCAACTTTCTTACGCTCGACTTCACGGGCGTCACGGGTGACGAAACCGGCACGTGCCAGGTCGCCCTTGAGGCCTGCGTCGTAGTCGATCAGTGCACGGGTGATACCGTGGCGCACTGCACCTGCCTGGCCGGACTCGCCGCCGCCATGCACGTTGACTTTGATGTCGAAACGCTCGACGTTGCCGGTCAGTTCCAGCGGCTGACGGATGACCATCAGGCCGGTTTCGCGCGAGAAGTACTCGCTAGCCGGTTTGCCGTTGACGACGATCAGGCCGGTGCCGGCCTTGATGAACACGCGAGCGACTGCACTCTTGCGACGGCCGGTGCCGTAGTTGTAGTTACCGATCATGTCAGTTCCTTAGAGAGTGAGTGCTTGAGGTTGCTGTGCAGCGTGCGGGTGGGTGCCTTCCGCGTACACTTTCAGCTTCTTGATCATTGCATAGCCCAGCGGGCCCTTTGGCAGCATGCCTTTGACAGCTTTTTCCAGGGCACGGCCCGGGAAGCGCTGTTGCATTTTCAGGAAGTTGGTTTCGTAGATACCGCCCGGGTAGCCCGAGTGACGGTAGTAGGTCTTCTGGGTGGCTT
>Ga0265797_10006719_pt1 | contig 16114 bp, 18 predicted proteins | sample P2T30metagenome_FD_192433 | JGI IMG/M metagenome (GOLD analysis project Ga0265797, IMG submission 192433) | Plant litter microbial communities from East Loma Ridge, Irvine, California - P2 T30 | ecosystem: Environmental > Terrestrial > Plant litter > Unclassified | place: USA: California... | reverse complement strand
CTATCATTCTATCTTAAAATAGCATACAGCGCTACCGATAAACGTCCCGCGCTACCGCTCAACCTGGCTCCCTACTCCAGGTATGTACAACACATTTCCTCGCTTATGCGAACTTCTGTAATAACGTGTTGTTGATACGGAGTTTCAAATCTTCACAGACCGTCCGGCGATCTACATGTATCTACTTCCATTTCACATTCCACTAGCACTATGCTTTCTCGGCGTCATCTCTGCTAGCAATAGCGACTTTCCACAGGTCAAAAAACTTTCACTGGCAACATGGGAATCTACCATTGGAACGGAACTGGAGCACAACAACTCACTCGTCAAATTCATCAGCAGTCATGAATCCGCATATGTGTATTGTATGTACATGTGACGGCATCTTAGTATACCCAGGCCACTGATTGAAAACATAAGTCCGCATGCCGTACAGCGCGCACTGCAAGCTGACCAATCCGCTGTACGAGGAAGCCGCTGCCTTGCTGGAAGGCAATGCCCTCCAGACTAGATTTGCGAGTATCGATTGTTTTGACTCAGGCCAATTCTGTTCCGACATATCAGTGAACGCATACCCCACCCTTCGATACTATCACGGTGGCGATGGGCTGTATGACGAATTCGTGGGCAGTAAAGATATACCAGAGTTCGTGACTTTGCACCAGCTATTCAAGAACTACACTGACCTTCTCTTTATCAGAAAACTATCTGCTATCTGAGCTGACAGCTGGGCGAGTAACGCTGAAGAAACCCACGTTACCCACCAAACATATCGCAAACCCAATAGCGCCTGCACCGACAGGCGGTGCATCGCCAGAACCTATCTACCTTGCCGACGATGGACTGAGTGCTCTTGTTAAGCTCAGACTGCCCGACCTTGGCCCTGACACCCCCGTATTTCTCAACTTTACCATCTCTGCCAATCGACACCATCTCCTCCTAAACGACGAACTCTTCGCACTTTTGGTACCAAGTCCCTCCGTGCCCACCCGATTGCGAGCACAGCAAATGGCCTCCAACTCAAAGCTGCAAGCCACCGACCGCAAACTTGCCCCTGATGAGTGGCTCGCAGGGCAAGTGACGGAACAGACCCTCGCGCTTGACTACGAGTTCACCATGAACAATCGAGACGACCCAAACATCCAATATTACAACTACCACCCAGTGCTACGACTGAACATCCTCGGATTCCGCTGTCTCGAAGATGGCAGTGTCATCGAGACTCAACCTCACACTCTCCTAGACGGAACGCGAGGACAACAAAAGATCGTTGAAGTGCAGATGCGCGAGCAAAACCACGTCACTTCTACCTCTCCCAACCGGAACTTCACCATCAGCGCAGTCAAACTCATAGATCGACCCAAAGACTACAGGGTACCCCGTGGGCCAAGGCCTTGCGGTCTAACAAGCTAGCGATGCGCAGATATCGCTAATCCCCCATGGTACAGAGAGGTGTGGTACGATCATTTCGACGAGAACGGACGGATCGGCTGTCTGCGGAGAGAAGTCTTGTTATGGTGGAAGAGTCTGCGACCGGCGGTGTTATACTTGCTGTCTCCGGGCTGGTGCATCATGGTCGTGTGGAAAGCATGGCGAACCTTCTCAAGAAGAAGAGCGTTGAGCTCTAGGGACAGTCCGCTCAAGAAGGGCATTCTCAGCTAAGCCCTAGTGGGTGATGCAAACTTACTGCACTGTACTTGCCACATTTCTCGAACAACCTTTCGAGGAAGGAATAGACAGCTAAGCCCGACTTCGGGCAGCGAGAAGTCAACTGCCCAACATACATACGTTTTTGGCGCAAGACCGCGCTGCCGCTGAATAACGAAACATTTGTGTCAACACGTAAGCTCGCCTCCACCCTCTAGCTTGTCCACCTCAGACTCCACCCCCAGAATCTGCTCCATGGAGTCCGGCTTTTAATTGCGGCTATGGGGTGCTAGTACTGTACACTTAATTACGCGGCTGTCAAGTATATCATATGAAACCATCCGTCGCTGTAGTTGTTTGTTTATGCGACTCTCTGCAACACATCGCTGAAGCTACGGAACTCTCTCAGGAGTGCGACACAGACAAGCAAAACAATGGACAAGAACATAGCATCTTCTAGCCATGTCGAGGATGCTACCTCAGGACAATCTTCCTTGTCGATTTGGCACTCTTTCCGGCACAACAGCAAGGCCGTCATATTCTGCATCGGCCCATGTATAGGCTCAATGCTCTGGGGCTTTGACATAGGTTAGTACCGACACATTCCAATGGAAGATTTACAACGATCTGATGTTTCATGGAAGGTGTAAACTCGATCTCCACGGCACTACCTGGTTTCAAGCTCGTCTTTGGATACGAGTATGAGGGGCAGTTGTTGGTCTCCGCAACCTGGAATGCTCTATGGACTGCAATGACATCCTTAGGCATGCTGTTAGGCGGCATAGCTTGTGGATATCTTTCCGATCGTTTAGGTCGTCGAATGGGCTTCTTAGCCGGCTCGGCGTTTTCCATCATCGGAGTCGGCGTCGAGTATGCAGCTAGCACACCGGGAGTACTGTTGGCTGGAAAGATCGTATGTGGTTAAAAAGACACGCACATCACCGTATGAGCTAGCATGAGCTGACATTCTTCAGATCAACGGCCTTGCCCTCGGTTTCTTCCTCACACTATCACCCGTCTATACTTCAGAAATTGCTCCTCCTGCGCTACGCCCCGCGTTGACAGCAGCAGTGAACCTTTTCATCAACGCAGGGCAAATGACTGCGATCGGAATCGGCAACACTCGCTTCGCTATCATGACTCCGGCTTCATACAAGGTGCTGTTCGCAGCTCAGTGGGCATTCCCAGTCTTTCTGGTCGGCTTTGCAGTCCTCATGCCTGAGTCGCCATGGTACCTGGTTCGAAAAGGCAAGTTTGAGCAAGCAACAAATGCCTTGCAGCGTCTCTCCTCGGTGACCGACAATATCGACGCAAAGCTAGACACGATCAAGACCGAGGTCGTGTTGGAACAAAGTCTTGCAGCATCCCAAAGTGGAGCTTCGTACATGGAGTGCTTGCGCGGGACGAACTTTCGCCGTACGCGGATCGTATGCGGCATGTTCGTCACTCAACAGTTTACGGGCATTGCGTTCTACGCACAAGCTCTCTACTTCCTTGGTATCTCTGGCTTACCGATCGCTTTGACCTTCCAACTTGCTCTAGGAGGGTTTGCTGTTGCTATGGCAGGCAACATCGTGTCCTGGTTCATCATGAACTATGTCGGTAAGCAGATTCCGCATGGTAGCTAACACGTAACAATTGGCTGACTTCTCCGTAGGTCGTCGAACACTCCTCTTGACTGGAATTCTACTCAATGGTGCCATCTGTGCATCCGTGGGTGTGGCAGGATGTTTCTCAACGATGGCTGCTCTGTACTACATCGGATACGTCATGAACTTCGCACAGCTGTTCTATGCACCTACGGTGGGTGCCGTAAGCTGGACCATCAGCGCCGAGACAAGTTCCGTCAGCTTGCGTGCAAAGACCCAGAGTTTGGGAACGATCACCAACGCCTTGTCAAGTTGGGCCATGAACTTCATTACGCCGTACCTCATCAACACTGACACAGCAAACTTGGGGGGCAAAGCTGCTTTTGTATGGGCCGGCCTGTGTGTGATCACTTTCTTGTGGGCGTGGCTTGAGGTACCGGAATTCCGAGGCCGCAGCTTCGCTGACATGGAGATGCTGTTCTTGCAGAAGACTCCCACGAGGAAGTTTACGTCAACTGCTACGATCGAGCAGCCTGAAGAGGATTAAATGTACTAATAAAGTTCACGTGGGCATATGGTCTGGCTGGCTTTGGGGTAACAGCTAGATTTAGCTATGTGATTTGGAACATTACAATCTCAAACACGACCGCATCATCGAGCCAATGGAAATTTTGTATGAACGAGCGCGGTCAGTAACAGGCTCTTTGGTAATACCCGGTGGTATGCCCCGAAGTCTGCGTGCACAAGTTGGTTTGCTGAATGTCAATTTAGGCGTTTGCTGTCGGTGAGTATATCACACCGGCTCCTAGAACAGCTGGTTGAGCTGGAAGTCATTCAATGATCGTCTCATTCGTTCACGTCCTTCCCAGATGCAAGCTAGATGAATCGTTGGAAGTTTCCTCGCTTACTACACATTCTGCGATCACTGCGGGAATGTACATACGCGTAGAATTACCGGGCATGTCGTATCTTCACCCTTGAATTCAGCCTAAGCTGTTTAATCTATGCTGAAATACAACACCACTCGAGTCTTGAACGATGCCAGAGCAAGAGCCCGAGCGCAGAACAAACTCTAATAACTTCTTTGCCCCATTCACCTCCACCCTCCACCTTCTCCAACACGTCCACGTCCGCTTCCGCCTCCACCTCCAATCTGACCCACCCATTCGGCAGGATGATCGGGAAACACGGTGCTACAATTGTACTTCCGCTTTTGAAATACAAAAATGAATTGTTCCCATGCATATTCATTGTGGTAGAAATCGTTGTCATTTGAGTTTCTGCTTCGATCTGCTACAACATGGCTCCAGACGGCAAATTTCGCAACCCAATCATCCCAGGGTTCAACCCGGACCCTTCGATTGTCCGGGTTGGATCTGATTACTTCTTGGTCACGTCAACTTTCGAATACTACCCAGGAGTTCCGATCTACCACTCCACAGACCTGCTCCAATGGAGATTGATTGGCCATGTGTTGACTAGACCGTCGCAACTGCATATGCGCACTGTTGAACCCAGCGGAGGTGTCTGGGCTCCAACGTTACGGTACCACCATCAGCGACGGAGGTTCTATGTATCTGTTGGCATTACTCACAGATTCCGACCGAAAGAATGGGTATGTGTGGCAGGATTTTTCCGCTTCTGTGATAGATTTTGACCTGCTGTTGTAGGACATCACAATCCCCCGTGGGTTTTGTGTTTGGACCGACGATATTTTCACCAATGGAAGTTGGAGCGACCCTGTGTTCTTCGATGTGCCGGGTATTGACCAAGACGTGAGTTACGCCCAGGCAAATCTTTACATCATCGCAGTACTGATTGATGGAAAAGCTGTTCTTTGATGACGACGGCAAGACTTACCTCTCGGCTGTCAACATGGTACGGGAGCCCGGCGTGACTAATGGTAATGAACTGTGTTTGGCAACACATACTTGCGAGATCGATATCGACACTGGCAACTCGCTGTCGGATTCGAAATGGCAACGCATCTCAACTGCTCCCAACGGTGTCGCTGAAGGTCCTCACATCTTCAAACTAGGAGACTATTGGTATCTGAGCACTGCGGAAGGTGGAACTGATGAGGGACACCAGCAATGGATTTCCAGATCCAAAGAAGGTCCGCTAGGACCTTGGGAAACTGGTCCAGAAGGTACTGTGAACCCTATGATCTTCAACGACGGCCACCACTCGATCAGGAATACTGGGCACATGGACATCGTCGACGATAGTGAGGGCAATTGGTGGGTTGTGTTTTTGGGAGTACGGCCACAAGGCGATGACCGGAACACACTGTCAAGTCTCGGTAGGGAAACATTCTTAGCGCCGATGAAATGGTCGGACGACGGCTGGCCTGTTGTCAACGATCGGAAGCCAATTGAGATAATTTGCAACGGTCCTGGAAAGTCTCTTCAGGATCCGGATTCTCACTGGCGCGATGAATTCGCTGAACCCGAATTGGCGTTGAGTTGGTACAATCTCCGAACGCCGCTCAAGCCGTGCTATAGCTTGACCCAGCACCCTGGACTCCTCACACTCCATGGTAACGCATACAGCATTACGGACTTCGAATGTCCTGCCATGCTTTTGCAAAAGCAGAAACATCATTCAGTCGATTGGCGAACGCAACTTGAGTTTGGTCCAACGAAGCCAGGCCATGAGGCTGGAACGACAATCTGGTGGTCACAGTATGCTTATGCTTCGATTGGCATCCGCAAGTCCGACACAGGTGATGATGGTTGGGAAGTTCACTGTGCAGCATATGACGCTGAACAGGATAAATTCGTGGTACGTGATTGCTCTGTGCAAGTCCAAATCTTGTCGTCCTTTCCACTGACACCCAGCAGCACAAGTCGAGTCCATTGACATCAGCCCTTCCACCAAAGGTCGATCTGATCATACATGCTAAGCCGACAGAATATCGCTTGGCTTTCAGTACTAGTCTAAACGCCCACGAGACCGAACTTGGAATTATCTCAACCAGATCACTCACTACGCGAAAGTCCGGTAAGGAGTCGCCAAACACTGGCGCTCACTTCGGCCTCTATGCGCACGGAGCTTTTGGATTCCCGTGCAGAGATCCGGCGAAGTTCGCTTTCGCACAATGGACAAGTGTTTAGCCAGCATGCTAAGCACTGCTCATGTTTGTAGCATATATGCGACGCAATCGAAGGCTTCGCAGCTTTCCAGCAACCACCAGAAGCAGTGCAGTCTCGTGAATTAGGCTGTACGCGAGTCTATAAAAGGTAGCAAATGGTCTACTAGACCACTCCGTATGATCTTAAGAGCGACTAGACCATAGACTAGGACGGTCGCGCTAGCCTTTGAATGACCTACTATTTAAAGGCGAACCACTAGAAGAACAATCACAATGACAGTACACGATTGACATTGATTATGAGGGTCCAAACACTCATACAGTGACTACGACTTGCGCACAGCTCGCGAGTGATTTTCCCAGGCGATCTCGAAGCCTCCAGGCGTAAGCTAAATACAAGACATCGGATCCACCTCAACATGTCTCTACTTGTTCCCGCAGAATCCACCTCCGAACTGTGGGTTGACGATGCAGCCGCCGCAGCCCGAAGGGCATCCCGAGGCGGGGCCACAGTAATAAGAAGAGCATGATGCACGCTTGCCGATGATCGGCTCCGCATCACGGACAGCTTTCTGTGTTTTTGTCAGTAGTCTGCGAGGGACTGGCTGTGCTGCGTTGCGTGATAATGAATACCTCGACGTTGGCGGCGGCCTCTTTGGCAGGCAGGGCGATTGGGCCTGCGATTGCGACGGCTGCGAACAGCATTGCGGTGAGAGCGGTGAGTTGCATGGTGACGATGGTTTGTTTGTGGTTGGGTTGGGTGTGGAAGGTTTGCTTGGCCAGTTCTTTGGGCGTTGTACTGAGCTGTGTGTCGAGATTGATCGTTGAGCTAGGGAGATGAATCGATCCTTTTATGTCAATCTCACTGGATTGTTACATCGTTGCATCGTTACATCGTTGCATTGTTGCATGTCTGGTTCATCAGGCTGAATCTCAACTGTTGCAGCGGGTAATTTGTTGTATCGCTGCAGTCTTCAGTCGATTGTTGTTGGTGGCGTTGACGAAGGATTTGATAGAGAGGAGATTACGCATATGAATCCTTTGAGCCTCGTACTCGGCTCTAGTCTGATCGAATCGGCTGTCCGGGGTTCTGCTATAGGCTCTACTTAAGAGGCTTCAGACATGTAGGGTTTCTTAGCTCAACAGCGAGTACAGGGGAATTGGGACCGAAGTTCCGAAGCTCGCAGTTTCCCCCTCTCTCGGAGAGATGCTTTCGCTAGGTTAATAACCGTTGTGCTGGAAGGATGGAGACGCATACTGTGACGAGAGTATGGACACTGTAACATCGTATCAAAAAAACGGGGTGTGTGCGAAGGTGAGGCTCTAGAGACGGAGGGCCAAGGCCCGCTCGGTAGGATTACCGTAGCTACCTTTTCGGCAGTCTAGGTGGAGTAATATGTGCCAATCTGTCTCATTATAGGCTATCGCACCGCTGTACTATTGTATACGTGCCCCTTCTAGTCTCCCCGTTCTGTATAGAGTACTGTAAGCGAGGCCTGCCTCTGTCGATATGCACGATGTTAAGCGATCGCTGTCTTTGAAACAAAGCTCCTCCCACGGACTCATCCTAATCCTTGTACTACTGCCCATCCACGCAGAAGATATCTCCCGAGTAGGACAGGACATAAGGCCACATTGCGGGCCAGAAGTTTGCTTTGAAGCAAAGTAGTGAAGTAGGAGGAAGTCGAAGAAGTGGGGAGCATCCTGAGGTTGCATCGCAAAATTATTGTTCATGCAACCGCGAACATGACACGTCACTGCAGATGTGTTGCTGCCTGGAACCTTGACGATGGCTCCTTTCGAACAAATATACCCCGCGAGGTGACTTACAGGATCCTCGCACCAGACACTAAGCACTGCCATAGAACTCTAACCACTAAACACTATGGCTAAAGACTCTTCGCCTAACAGCATGTCCGCCATCGAAGTGAGATTGGCCACCTTACAAAACAGACACATCACCGACCTATCAGCGCGTCAGCGAGACGAGATCCTACTCACCGGCCCAGATCTCGGTCCCTTCACAGCCGACATCCCCGTCTTCATCATCCTAATCAAAGAGGGCGAAGCCATCGCTTGCGGTGGCCTGCGTCTCGTTGATGAAGAGGCCGATGCATCGGTCGCAGAGATCAAGCGGGTATACGTTGTCCCAGAGGCTCGTGGGCAAGCGAACGGCATCTCGGATTTTCTGCTCAAGCAGTTGGAGCTCCACGCCGTGAAAATGGGTTGGAGGACACTGCGACTGCAGACTAACAGGAACATGTTCGCGGCGAACAGATTTTATGAGAGGCATGGCTATGGGGTTGTTCCGAACTATGGCGAGTACGTGAATTGTTCAACCACAGTCAGTTATGAGAAGGTCATCATTTGATCGGCACGCATGAAGAACCAGCAGCCATTGGCAAAGAAATGCAATTCTCAGAAGAATGTTTGGAACCAATGCAGCTAGCGTTTCAGTGCCAATCTTGTGGATTAGATATATGTATATCATTCTTTTTACTAAACGCTACCATTCCTCTGCTGGCGAGTCTTGCCAAACATTTCCTTACCAAACCCATCCCTGGCCTCATTGATCGTGATTCTCTCCACAGCCTTGACAAGATCGTAGCTCACTTCCTCATTAACCACACTGTCCTGTTCGTAAGCCTTGTGCTCGCGCACAAAGTGGCGCAACCACTTCGCCGCAGTCCACAGGGTACCATTGGCTCTGCCGCGGATGAGAGCAAGGTACTGCGCAAGCTCGCACCTCGTCTCAACGTCCACGTTCAAACTGTCCAAGTACATCTCCACGAGAGGGATGAGGCCGGGGAAGCTGCCGTCGTCTTTGCCGTTGATGATTTCGTCCACGGACATCAGCTCGTACTCGTCTTCGACGGGACCGACAGGTGTGCTTGGGCGGGAAGGCGTAGGAGTGTTGATGCGAGAAGACGGTGCTGAAGATCCGTTCGTCCTGTTGCTGCGACGTGGATGAGGGTCCTTACGGAAGTAGAATTTGTCGTCTAGTACAGCGTCGCGCTTGTGCGCGGTCTCCATGTTTTCTGTTGTGCGTGGGATGGGGAGGTAGAAGTTCAAGTTGAATGTGAGGATGGCGCGGGTGATCAAGACAACGAAGACGGAGAAAGCTGCATTCTCGAAATCGGTGATTTGGATCTCCATGGGTCGCACTTCGACGCGCCAACCGATATCACTGCCGACTGGAGGAGGCTTGAAGCGCATGTGCTGCCAGTTGGTGGATTGTAAGTTTTCGAAGTGATCGGCTTTCTCGAGATCGAGTTCTTCCAGGTCCTCAGCGAAGACGACGATGGGATCGCGGATGAACAAATGTGCGAAATGAGTGGCGAGTCGCTCGTCCATGCCGCCTTCGATCAATCGTGCTTTGTGCTCTTCGTCAACAACGAGATCAGGGTCCAAATATTCTGGCCTAAGGCGAGCGTCCTGTGAGATGTACGTGCTGTTGCTAGCATATCTCGACTTGGGAATCCGCCAGCGATCGTTTTTAAGGGGCTTCTCGCCGAGCTCCTCAGGCGTCCGGTCATCCACAGCGCCACTGATCTGATTCCACCTGACATCGGTATCCGCAAGGAAGCCCTTGTAGATGGGAGTGGCGGCCGTCAAAGCTAGAAGAATTGGTCCAAGAGGAGAAAGCTGGTCGTACATTGTTCGTCCTTCCGCTATGTTCTTGGCCTGGAATGTGATTTGGAGACAGCATGAGCCCATGCCGAAAGCCATTGCGTCCATGTAGATAGAGTCATCCTTTGCGGCACCGTTGCGTACATCATCATCTTCGGGCCAGTTGTGGAGGTCGTAGTCAACCGTGGGGTCCTTGAAAGGTCTCGGAGTCTTCTCATCATGGAACACAGGAACGTTGAGCTCAACCTTGCGGCCCCTTCTGGCACGGATGTTGGCTGCAAGCGTAGGGAAGCGGATGTGTGGGTTAGCGATCTCGTCAGGCAGGAACTGCGAGCGTAGCTTTGGTCCTGAAGGAGGGTAGTAAGGCGTGATAGACTTGCGATCTCCCAGACGAGGGAAAGTCGTCAAAGTGATGGGGAATTCGTTTGCCTCCATGTGCTCCTTCGCGATTTGACGCCTTGAGATTTGTCAGCACGATCTTAAGCGACAGTATCCAGCCAAAGCATACCTCCAGCGCATATCGCCTTCGACGGACAGAAGATCCTTGAAGCCAATTCCCCAAGGTGCACCAGGAGTAGCTTCAAGCATAAAGCGGCCGAACTCTGGGTGGAACACAGGCGCAGTCTTGTCTCCTCTGTATCTCAGTCAGCACAGGCCACCCAAGATTCCAGCAATTGACCTTACTTTGACTCTCCTACGGCCAGGTCTGGCACGCCTCCACCCTGCTTGAGAAGTTCTGCATCGCTTGCAAGAGCCGCAAGAATGTCCGCCTGCCTCAGCGAAAGCTTCACTTCCTTGTTCTGGTCGTCGAAATTCACCACGAGGTACTCGATCTGGCCCACACGTCAACAGTGTCCAACTAGCAGTCCTGCATCTTTCCATACCTCGTCTCCCCAGAGTAGGGCATTGCGCTCCTTGCCTTTTGTGTTGCGCCAGATAGCCAAAAGTTGCTGTTATCCGCGTCAGAATCCGCCCATATTTCTTGTATTCGTCGGGTCTTGTATACCTCAATGCCCCATTTGCGAACATGGCTGGCCTTCTCTTTGGCTTCCGGCCAGTCGAGCGGCGTTCCGATAGCTCTGTAATAGCGATTCCGTCAATCCGGTGTTCTTGTACTAGCCAACGCTTCGCGCGCGCAATTGTGGGACTCGGCGTACAGCAAACCCATGATCGCGACCGATTACCGAGAGGGTGTTTTTTTTCCTTCAGCAATAACACTCCTACACCCTAATAGGCGTGGTGCGCAAGGCGTCGCTTGTCGCGGATATATCTCAGCTCTTATCACACAGTCAATCGCACTGCATTATTGTCGTCCCCGGCTCGGTCTGGCTGGTGTCGCGCGGATGGTCGGAAGCTTCACGGGCGGAAGGTTGGGAGGGTGGTGGTGGAGAGGTTGGCAGTTGCTTCTTCACATGCACACATTGCCATGTGGATATCAGATGGGATTAATTCTCACGACAACCGCAACAAACACGAGCACGCAATCGCACTATGCAGCGGCGCATCCTGGTCTGGCCGCGGGTCTTCACGGCGGGCGCTGTGAAAAAGTGGATTACAAACCATGATGCAAAGACAAATCGTCCAAGCCGAAACGGGCAGTTTAGTACCGTCTGGACACAGGTGCTGTCGCCGACTTCACTTCATCTTCACCATTACTGATATCAATACTTATCAGCCTTGTAGAGAAGATGACCACAGCTTCTGACATCACGCAACATGATACTTATACGTCAGCCAATATGCACATGGCCGTATGCGTGTGGACCCCTCTTTGGCAGCAGCATCACTTGTTCTGTGCTACATGTACCTTGAGATAAGACCACCGCTGTCGATAGTACGAGAACCCAGGCCAGGCATGCACGCTTGAGGCCAAACGTCACAGTTCACGACAAGGGTGATACTATAGTTCATGCTGCTGAGGATGATTCCAGCAAAATCAACCACTGCCCTGGGACCATAGTCTACCTCACTGCTGGTATGTCGGTTCTCGATATCATTGGCTATAGCAGGCACGTCTCCCCTTCCGGGCAATCGGTAAACTACACATCACTCCTCAGTTTCAGGACCATACTCGGGTCTGTCATGGATTTACTCGGTACCGGCAGATGTGTGATACTGGCTGAGTTAAGCACGCTGTTGTTTGCTATGCGCGTACCTCCGAAGCAAATCTCTAAGACGCGCATAGATGTATCTATCAGTGCTACATCAACGCTGAAAATGCCATAAGCAAACATTTGTCATTGTCCACAGTGCTATTATGCCAGCACGCCGGTACTCTCGTGCATTTTCTTCTCTCCAAGTCGCCAAAACTCTTCAAACCCACATAACACACCCATGCTACATATCCTCAACAATATATTGCTCTGCACAAGCTAGCGCCAAAACAATACACCCACGTCTCCACCCCCTCAGCACATATACATACACATACATACATTCAAAATAAAAATGCTTCCCCGAGCAAACTCCTAGCCGGTGACTACCCTGCCTGCCTGCACAACCAACCTGTCACCCGGCGCCCTCCCGCCTCGTCTCGTCATCACATGCATACCCGTGACCCGCAGGCGCAACACACGCACGCACCTATCCTGACACACATCCTCCACCACTCGAGCCACTCGACTTCGATGGCGGCAACGAAGTACCAAAGTCCCCCAGATCGGATCACGCTCGCGACTCCGGGCGCTTCCCCGACAATCGGTAACACAGCCATGCACGCTGCGCATCAGAAAAAGGGAAGTCGCAGGTAATCGACACCCCTCCTCCGGAGGGGAGCTGGAAGGGCAACGGCCTCGGGTGCGACATCGGGCAGCACGCACGCATGCGGCCTCTTTCATCTCTCGAAAAGGCAGGAACATAAAAGCCCCCGTCATGCAATCTCGCAAAGTGTGATGCGATGCGTGCGCGGTGTTACTGCTTCTGCGGTTTCTGCAGAACAGATTGTGCATTCTCTTCGCGCAGGGTCTTGCAGCTGGGGAAACGAGAAAGAAAATAAAAGAAGGTCTGGATAAGCGACAGGCTGAAATTGAATCAATACTCGTTCGCACAGAAACAAAGTCGTAAGTTGTCCCTGCAGGCTCGACGGCGTTGGGGAGGGATCGGCGGACGGTGGCGCTATTCTACTAACCAGGTTTGCTTACCTCGTTCTGGCCTCTCTCCCGGGACTTTGGGCAGCTGTAGATCATACAAGGGTGTATACTCGTCCTCCTACTCGAATAGGAAGCGGGCGGTCGCATGTAGAAACCGAATTCGAGTGCTCTGGGCGGTGACAATTTTGGTGAGACGCGGAATGCTGTGATTCGCGAAAAGCCAAATTCCGGAACTGGAAGGTCGATCGCTTAGGAAGATCATAGTAGAGGTAATGACTAGTGTCACTTGAGGATAATGGCAGGATCTGCGAAAACAGTATTCAAAATAGTATCAAAACTTCCGATGTATTCGCTCAAAGCTGCCCTGAAAGGCGCTGGTGGTATCATGTCATATCCCCGCCCCAACTCCAGATGCTACAGCTGACAAGCCGCGTAACAACAGCAGCGTGGCAATCGATGCCGAGTGCCTAATAGCACAATGCTTGATGTTGCCCCATATGCCAACGCCTTTGTAGAAAAAAGTAAATATATCAGTCTTCCCTCTTGCCATGTACAAATGCAGTGTTTGTGAAAAGGAAAAGAAGTGGAAAATGTGAATGGTTGCCGAGATTTCGAGCGTCTAATAACGCTAGATGCTTGATTTTGTCGTGTGAAAGTGTCGTCGAGGAAGTGGTCGTGAGGGACCTCTCGTATGCTGGTCGATATCGCAAAACATTTGGGCGGCGTCTAGTAACGCTGGGTATCTCGAAGGATTCAAATCAAATGGAAGCACTTAAATGCTTCATGAGTAGCAGCCCAGCTGCTGAAGTGACAAATTTTTGTCGGAATGAATGTGTAGGAGTTCCGGAAGCTAGGGTTCCCTAGGACATGTTCTCCTTGGGGCGGAGGTTGGAGTTGTTGACTGCGGCATTCTTGCTAGCGTTGTTTTGCTTGCGAGTCAATTTGGCATAGTGCAGGCCACATGCGTTGCAGAGTGTGCGAGCTCCGTCTGGTCCACGTCGCCACTCAGGTGTTTCCGCACGATTGCAGCTGTGGCAACGACCAGGAGGGGCAGCACGTCCCCTGCGCTTCTTCGGATCAGAGCCAGCAAATCCAGATTTCATGTCATCCTCGTGAGGACCTCCGGACATGATCGGTTCAGCATAGGCTTTTTGTTGCTGGCGTTGCTCCGCGGCTTGTTGGTCGTAAGCCAGCTGTTGTGCAACAATGACCTCACGAATCTTGGATAGTGAGTCCAATTGCAGGCGGGACTTGGTCATCATGTCTTCGACCTCAACAAGGCCAGGTAGCGTAGATGGCGTGGGTCCAGAGCGTACAGTCTGGTGGAGACGGTCTCCGTAACGACGAGCAAAGTCAGACATGATACTGCTGGCTTGAGCGATCTATACCTGAGTTAGCTTTGTGTCACAACATTAAACATGATTGAGGTAATCTTACATCATTGAGAGCACCCTCAAGATCATACATGTCGAGTTGACGCTTGACAGAATCACCATATGGTCGCTCTTCGCCACCGTACCTTGCGTTTTCGGCTTTCCATCCAGCCGACGGTGCATTGGGTGCAGCGTTCGTCAAGGAAGGCTGGTATAGAGGGCCAGCAGTCGAACTGGATGGTGGCGTTGGCTGGGCATAACGTGGCGGGTAGGGTTGATATCCGTATGGAACAGCAGGTGGTCCCATCGAGCCAGATGTGTGTTGAGGTGGTTGCTCGCGAGGGGGTGATTGCCGTCCTGTAGTAGGGGGATATTGGCTGGCGTGCTGGGCAGGCCTGTGAGGTGGGGGTGATCGCGTTGCCGGAGCATGCATTGGAGGTCGAGAATCTGCGTAAGGATGTCTCGGGGCCTCGACAGGTGGGTACGAGTGATGCTGGGGTGTGTCCTGGCGATACTGAGAATATTGCGATGGTGGAGGAGCGTGATGTTCGGGGGCATGCTGTGGTGGTTCCATACGGTGCGAGCGCGGTGATGGCGAAGAGACGAGCGCAGGCCTTGATGGTGGAAGCTGCGCAGACGGCGCTGTTTGCGAAGGCAAAGATGAGTGATATGCTGGTTGGTTGTCCACGCCTAGAGCCTCGGATATGGAAGGCAAAGATTGCCTGACGGTCTGCTTGATTGCTTCCTTCTCATCGCCGCTAGTGCGGCGTGACTCAGGCGGCGTGCGCATACTGGAGGGTGTCGATGTGGTGGTGCTGGGGTGGTACTGTGTCGGTGGGGCAGGGTGGCTATATGGCGGTGGTGGGCCAGAAGGATATTGATGCGCAGGGCTGGCGGTTGGCATGGGCGGTGGTAGGATCTGAGGTGCAGCAGGCATTCGATCTTGGTATCCGTCTTCGTCTCTACGGACTTTGTCGTGGTCCAGGTAGCCAACCGGTGGCAATTGCGGCCTATGACGAGTCAGTATATTGAGTCCCACGGTTCGATATGGCATGACCACGACGCGTTCTTCGCTGCCGGCCAAGGTGAGACATACCTTCTGCTTGAAGGGTCCATGGTGAATAGTCAATTGAAGAGTATTTACGATCGAGTGCACGAGCGACGAGAGTCGCGAGGCAGGATGGAGGGCCAAACTGAATGGGGCCGAAGGGTCGATGATGCGGTGCAAGTCGTGTAGTCCGGCGGATATCGGTGGTTGGATTGGCCGTCTGTGGAGCCTGGGAGTCGTGTAGACTGCGCTGCCAACAATGTTCTCGGGGAATATGTGACAGAGTCGTAGGACCACAGTAGTGTGTTGTTGGAGTTGGGATGGGTGTGGCGCACAGGGAAGAAGGCGGAAAAGTCGTCGTCAAGATGAGTGTGTGCCGCGGAGGGAACGGGTCCTGCACGAAGACAGAGGAATCGACGGAGGGATCTCAGACACAGACCCTAGGGCTGCGAATGTCTCGCGTTAAAGTCGTAGGGCGGCAGCTAAGGGGATGTGGTCAAGCGTGGTCGTGTGGTGGACAGGTGGGAGAGAGGAACGATATGATAGGAGTCGCGTGATAATGGAAGAGCCTGGCGGGACCATGGGACGCTACTGGGTGGCGGCGCACGAGAGGGTTGCAGATGGGAGACGATCTGTGCGGCGTC
>Ga0265797_10006718_pt1 | contig 16115 bp, 14 predicted proteins | sample P2T30metagenome_FD_192433 | JGI IMG/M metagenome (GOLD analysis project Ga0265797, IMG submission 192433) | Plant litter microbial communities from East Loma Ridge, Irvine, California - P2 T30 | ecosystem: Environmental > Terrestrial > Plant litter > Unclassified | place: USA: California... | reverse complement strand
GTAAGGTGATGTTGTTACAACCTGCATAAGCTCTGAGTATAGTTTTACTTATTTCTTTCTATTGCAAACATGGTCACCGCCACTCTCAACCACCCTTCCATTGGGAAAGTTATTGGCAATGCCGATCGTGAGCATGTGGCAAGATACCTGGGACTGCAATACGCCACCCTAACCGACCGGTTCGCGCCACCACAGATGAAGGGCTATACGGAGAATGGTACCATTGACGCCACAGCACACGGGTAAGCCTAGCATTAAATCCATCTGTGTACACTTGCTAACCATCTCAACAGACCACAAGTCCTTGCCCTTCCAAATGGAGCAGACTTCGAGTTCAAGCTTCTACAACATTCCTTGGACTACGACCGTGATGCGGTTAAGATGTCCGACGTTGAAGGGTTGAACCTGAACATCTACGCCCCTACCGAAGGAGTAACAGCAGACAGCAACCTCCCAGTGTTCGCTTTCATCCATGGAGGAGGCTTCAATGGTGGATCATCAAGTTTCCCTCCTTACGATATGACCCGCTTCATTCGACTAAGCATAAAGCATGGCATGCCCGTGATTGGGGTCTCGCTCAAGTGTGTCTACCTTCTCGTGGAATGTTGCAGATGCTGACTGCACGCAGCTACCGAGTCGGTGCACCAGGATTCCTCCACTCGACGGAGATGAAAGATGCTGGATATCTTCCCAACAATGGTTTCCGCGATCAGCGAACAGCGCTCTTGTGGCTGCAGAAGTATATCGGCGGTTTTGGCGGCAACCCAGATAACATCACTCTGATGGGCGAGAGTGCTGGTGCAGTAAGCACGGCTGTTCATCTCCATTCTGAACAACCTTTGTTCAAGCGTGCAATGCTCATGTCTGGATCCACACTACTCATGGGTCCTTTCCCCATGGCAATCGCCGATGCAAATTACCAAAAAGCATCAAAAGTGTTGGATTTGGACTTACTATCACCCCAAGAGAGAGTGCAGAAGCTTGTGAGTATGGATGGTCAGCAGCTCAGATCGACGTTGTTTGAGCACGGTGTTGCTCCGCTGGTATCGATTCCACTGGTAGATGGAGATTTGTGCCCTGTAGGAATCGATTTCACGACCGTCATGGACGGCAGCTTGAGTCTTCCGGGGCGACAGTGGTGTGAAAGCGTCTTGCTGGGAGACTGCGCCTTTGATGTAAGTGAGACCAGCTCCAGAGTCGCTGCTGAATACGAAGCTGACAATATTGTTCTTTCAGGGCAGCATCCTCGGACTACCATTAGGCAGGAAAAAAGCAGGCATCGCTAAGACATTTGTGGCTTCTATCAAAGAGTCTCTTCCAGAAGAAGTGGCCAACAAGCTGCTGACAGGCTACGAGATTGATCAATCGACTGAGGACGACCAAGCCTTCGAACGAGTCCTCCAATTTGGCGGCGATGTCAGCTTTTACGCTGGGACCTTCGCATTCGCACAAGGCTTAGAAGAGAACATGCCAGTGTACATGTATCGATTCAACGAGCCAAATCCCTGGCCTGGACCATGGCAAGGCCGCTCGACGCACATTCACGATTTGGCTTTCCTCTTTCAGAACTTCAGTGACTTCTTGAGCGGCGCGCAAAATCAATTGGCTGAGGAGTTTGCCACAGATGTGCTGAGTTTTGCAAACAACAAGGAGCCTTGGCAAAATTGGACAAAGAGCCGGAAGGTCGCAAAAGTGATTGCGACAGATAGGAAGGGTATGAAGGAGGACGTGCCTGAGCAAACTGGAAGGAGGAAGTTCTTCGTGGACCTGGCGAATGAAGTGGGCCTCGATACGCTGCGTGGCGCTTTTGATCGCTTTATGACCAGCTAGGGTAGTGAGTGCTGGTGCATTTGGGGAGGCGATGAAACCCAATGACATAACGACGGATCTTGGTTCAAGTGAGTCTTCGTGAAAGTTTGCTTTCAGATCTCACTGTCACTCTATCACATGCTTGAGTTGCCTTCCCGTTTCGCTCCCGAGTCGCGCCTTCCCTTGACCCTGACACTGAACTGATCTCACCCGCACCCACCACAAAATAACGAACTCGGCCGCTTCGCAACGCAGTTTGCATCCTTTACACAAAATGCCTATGTTCGCTTGAGAAAACAAAGGTCGCCCGGGTACGTACCTACCCGCCTGCACGCTGCACACCAACATCACGCCAACAAACAATGGCCGCGCCACTGAAGGAAAGACCAAAGGTCTTGATTCCCTTGCCGCCACTTCCAGAATTCTACCAAAACACAACAGAAGGCGAGACCATGGCACCCTCATCGGCATCCAGCTCACACGCAAAGCATACAAACAAATCACAAAAGAGCGGCAGAAAGGTCGTGGCGGCAGTTGAGGTCGGACTCAGGACAACGGTTGACTCTCGTCCGCCAGAGGAGCCTGTTCTACCGCCAGCCAAACCTCTCTCATTTGAAGTCGAAGTCGATGCGAGACCTACGGTATTTTACGGTCACTCACAACCTCCTCCTGTGAAGCTGCCGCCTTTCCCTCCACCACCTCCGCCACCTGGATTCGAGTTGAGCGACCACGAGAAAATGACGCATCGATACTCATATCACCACCATCACAACTCCAAGCACCATGAAATCAAACCTACGAAAAGATCGCAATCCCAAGGCGCCCGAGTCATTAATATTCCACCACCGCCGCCAGGCTTCCCAGGTGCAACAGGCGTTCTGATAGAGACCGAGCCAGTCTCACAACCCACGTTGACCATCTACCACATCTGCCGCATCTGCTTGCGTCCGAGGAGTGAGAAGTACCATCTGGAACACCCAGTCTCGAGCGACGGCGTGCTACCGCCGCCAGGGATATGTAAGCGCTGTCGCATCACAAGTGTTGAAGAGAAGAGCGACCATACGAAACTTGTTCACGTGGAGGAGAGCGACAAAGTGAGGGTTGGAATTTCTGCCTTCCTTCCCAAGGACAGTCTGTACTCCCGAAAGGAAGCAAGCGAAGCCACGAGGAAACAGCGCCGTAAAGGCTATGGCGACATATATGTCCGTGAGGGCTCCTCCGAGGAAGAGGAACCTGATCGAGTCGTATATCGTTACGTCAATCGGACAACGAAATCGGTGCCAGATCCACCTCCGATGGAGCATCCAGAAGTGTCTGTTGAGAATCTGGCTGCTATGAACTTGATGAACGACCAGGCTTCGCCGCCACCCGAGACGGGGAGGAACACGCTGAAGGTTAACGTGGGAAGCGACTACGCAGATTCTCCAAACACTGGCACTGTTCGCTATCCAGTACAGAACGTGAGAGTTGCAGAGATCAGAAGAATCGAACGTCCAGAGACAATCGATTCGCTCTCAAGTACCAGAACAAGCAAGTCAAGCACTAGTACCGCGAAAGACCATGTGGAAGGCAGGGCCAAAGCTTCCGTGTCTGTGAAATCATCTGTGGCTAGCAGCCAGTCGAAGGTGACAGCGACAGCACAAGTGGCCGCTGCCGCAGCGCATGGATACACTGAGTCTGAGATCCGCACTTTCGCGCGAGATGAGGTCGAGCGCTATCGCCAAGCTGAGCGTATGATGCATGTGCACCCAAATGCCTACGCCCATGGACGAATGGTGCCTGTTGCTCCAGCAGTGCCAGTCGAGCGTAGGATTGAGGTGGTCAGAGATACAGCGACAAACAGGCCATGGGAAGTACCAACATCGCCACCGAGAGACGCCGCCTTCGCAACACTCGAATCAAGGAACGCTTCAACAGCGAGCAAAGATGGAACTGGTCGCATGGAAAGAGGTCCTAGTGAGGATTCCAGACACTGGTATCACCCAGCAGGATCTCCTCCCCCTGCCACAAAATCTGCTTCAAGTACGAGAAGCTCATCTACAGTCCGGCAGCAATCAACAGCACGAACTGACAGGCTTGACAACGCTAGACACTACGGATACGACACAGAGACCTCCTTTCAGCATGCGAGAGTGACGCAAAACCCGAAGAGACATGTGGAACGTGAGCCTTCGACCAGCGTACGACTCAAAGAAGTCGTGGGCATGATCCGCGAGGAGCCTGTCCATGCAAAGCAGCCTCCATTGAGCTATGGGCGCAAGTTTGAGCCAGATGTTATCGAAGTGACGGAGGAGATCGAACTCCCACCAGGATCCCATCTTCGCGCTGCATCGATACGAGCGACAGATCCCGCAGTCTCGCAGCGTGTGAAGATACTTCGAACCGGACGTGATTCTGACCGGCAGCAACGAACACGATCACAGCAGGTAGATCGTGAAGTGAGCAACAGCAAAGTGTCATCCTTTCGGACCGACAAATCTTACTGGGAAGACGAAGCCGTGGTAAGATCGGCTGGCGGCCTATCATCTGTTCGACAAGACACCCACGCCGAGAGTGAAGCCAGAGATAACGATCACCAACCTAGGGCCAAGACTGATATCGCTGTCGAGGAGACCAGAGAAGTGTTTCTGATGCCTTCTCCAAGGCAGTTTCAACCCAACTTGAGTAGCCACGGCCGGTCAGACGATGATTCATGGTACGCATCCCGTGTCAAGAGTGTTAAGAAGCATCAGCAAAGGCCAGACCCACCAAGCAGCCCATCAAAGCCACAAGACGATAAAAGCGACAAGACTATCTGGCCTACAGACGAGACACCTATCAGAGCTCCAGCTTCTAGTAGAATGTCCATGGTGGAAGACGCCGAAGATGACGATGACTGGGACTGGGAATACAGGAAGCGCATCGTGACAGCTTCCGACCGTCCGCCGGGTAGAATAGACGACGAAAGCGCTCCTGGAAGACACTATGTCGATACTGAGCGTTTGTACAGACGTCGGGTTCCTTCTCAGCCGAAGTCGGGTGAGCAAGAGAAGTCCACTCACAGCAGCCACATACAGGCCAAACCGCCTCCTAGAAGTCCACCTCCGAGAGAGCCGTCGCCAGTAGAGCGACGTTCAAGAGCACCACTGATACCTGAGATTGTCATTAGCACAGAGGTCGATCAGGGGTCATTGCACGATCGCGGGCGAGGACCGTACATGCGCACTTCCGAAGAATCAGCGCATGTACGCTTCGCGAGTAAGGTCGAATTCTCGCCAACGCCACCAAGGAGCGACGAGTCCCTGCCAGAGCAAGTCAGACACAGCAAACCTTCCAGTCAGATTTCCAAGGGATCGGCGAAGAAGTCCTCTCTGAGGCACCAGATTGATGGCGGTGCAAGCGAGCCGCCTGAGTCTGCTGAATCCCTACTAGCAGAGTATGAGACTACTCGCGCGATCCGAGGCCGCTCTGTCGAAGGAGAGGAAGAGCTCGATTACGTCTCTGTAAAGCACACTAGCTCAGCAAGACCAAGTGCACACTCCGGCTCAGCAGCGCAGCACAGCACTCGATCCGAGCCCAGGAGCTTTCGCAGCCAAGGATCTCGTCGCTCGACTCGCACACGCGAAGACGATGATTTTCAGCAAGACGCGCCACTTGACGAAGTCGAGCGCCAAAGCGCACGCAGCGGACGCAGTGGGCGCTCCGCCCGCCGCTCGTCAGACGACGCAGAAACCGCAACGCAGCTCAGTCGCAGCCGACGACTCGCTCGCGCGCTCAGCGAAAGCCCGTCTCGCGAACGCTTGCAGCAGGATTACGTCCGCGTGCAGCAGCAGCAGGAGCAGAGATCGGAGACTGTGATTTCTCGAGGTCGCCAGCAAGACTGGGACGACGAGCCGCAAGAGGACGGTAAGGGACCGTACAGGGAAGAGAGGAGGACGGAGAGCATGGATGCGTTGTACGGGAGCGGTCACGGTGGGCCTAAGAACAAGCAGCGCGAGTACGTGGTGCGTGAGAAGTGGTGAGTCTGGTCGAGAGAGGCCGAAATTGAGCGAGCATACCCTGCGTGTTGCCTGTGATGAGCATTGTGAGTCGAACGGGAGAGCTAGCTAGCTTTGGACAAATGGTCAGTCTTGGGTACCAGGTCTTAGCTACTCCTCCTAAGCCTTCGACATATCGATGTGTTTCTAGCCCTGATCCAACCAGTAGGAGACATGCGAAAATGAAAAGCACAGGGCGTACGTAGTGTCAAAAAATAATTGTTTCTGTCCTTTCTTCAGGATCTGTTCCTTTTCTTCTATAGTCTAATGTGTATTTATGCTACATTCTGTTTATGCCTTGCTTCTATTAACCAAGAAAAGAAGATCCAAGCCACCAAATGCAAAATGTATGCGAAGTCGTTATGAGTAAAAATAAAAATGCAGTGCAGTCTGGCCTCCAACTAGCTAAGCTTCTTCATCTCGAAGTCTTGCGTTTGGCTGCGTCCAGGAGGTTGGAAGCCGTCGGGTGCGTCCTCCACCGTGGCTCCGTAGGGACGACTGCTTGAAGTCGGCAGCACGTCGGTCGGAATGCGAGGAGGCATTGGCTCCCTCTTCATGCTCTGCGCGTATGAATGGTCGCTCTCGTTGGTCGTGGTGCGCCAGGCGGCGGAACTGACGAGGCCGGTTCGTGGGTCTAGGCGTTCGGTAGAGTGGCCGGCGCTGGGGTGTCCCGAGTTGGCTTCGGGGATGTCGGCCATGCCCTTCTCCATCAGAGCAGTCTCGTCGTGGCCGAATGTGCCGGTGCGGGCGCGGCCGAAGAAGCGGTTGCGGTGGGAAGAAGCGCGGCGGCGCGAAGTATCGGATTCCATGGAGTGGCGGTGTCCGTGTCCATGTGAGCCGGTGTCGCGAGATGTGGTCTGGGCAAGATCGTTGCTGCGTCTCTCGGCTTCGGCGTGGCGCTCACGAGAGCGTGCTGCTTCGGCGATTGTGGCCATCTGGGTGCGTTGGCGGTCGTCGTGCACATCGCCTCCGAGATCGTCGTACGCGTAGTCTTTCATTCCCAAGCTGAAGTCGACACGCTTGTTCATGGCAGCAAGTGTTTCGCCTCTGCGAGCGGAAGAGCCGTTGCGAAGGATAGAACCAGAGCGCAAGCGTGTGGCAGGCGGTCCACCAGCATCATGTTCTGCTCCCACGAAGGGCTCGTCTTGATGGGCGTTGGGATCGAAGCCGGCTGGGTTGTCGGGTTGTCCGCCGGTGCCCATGCTGGGGTTTCCAATGTGAGGAACATTTTGCAAATACATGGGGAAGCTCTGCTTCTGGCCAGGGAAGCGCATGTACGGGCCCTCGATACCGAGTTCCTGGATGCAGACCATCAGGGCGCAGATGAACTTGTTGCGACGAGCGAGACGGAGACCTTCGTTCTGCCAGTTGGACTTGTAGAAGAAGACGACGTTGAGAGTCATTGAGTGGACATCGACAATCTCGCGCAATTCCGTCAGAATGTTACCCTGGTACTCGCGCTTCTCAGCCTTGACGAATTCAAGCAGTTTCGCACGAAGGCCTTCGATTTGGTCAAGAGTGGTACCAAATTTGATAGAGATGGGAACAGCTTCCGCAAGACCTCCGGATCGACGCTGGTTGAGAATGAAGAGGGTGTTGAGGTAGCTGTTGGGCGCTTGCACAATGTGACCTTCCATCTTCTTGAACTCGGTGAACAGCAAGCTGATTTCCTTGACGAAGTAGTCATCGCCACGGCCCAAAGCACCAGTGTTTCCGTAAATGCCGACACGGTCACCAACATCGAAGGGATGTTTGATAAACACGAAAACGACAGATTGCAAGAATTCCTGAGCGGTGACCGAGAAGAGCCAGGACAGTGCCAGGACGGCAGATCCAGCGGATGTCAGGACACCAGCAGCCGATGTAGAAATCAACGAAATCAAGACAAGGATGGCAATGACAATGACGATGAACATGAAGACATCGTCAAGTTTTCCAACAACGGAGTCCAAATCCTTGAGAGAAGCAGTAATTGACTTGCGCTCACGGCCGATCTCGACACAGACTGCTTCGAGCTCTTCCATGCTGATGTCGCCGTTCATGTCTTTGTCGAACATGCTGAAAGCTGCTGTGGACTCTTCTTCGTTTTCGTAGGCGTTGTGCAAATCTTCTTGGTGAACGGTCTCGGTATCTTCTCGTGCAAAGGTGCGGTACAAACGACGAGCAAGGACCTGTGAGCCTCCAACGGTGCTCAACAGAGTGATGACAACCTGGTTCGGATGCGTACTCTTCATCACACTCTTGCCTGTGAAGTCTCCTGCGATCTTGCCGGTAACGTCACCAATCTTGCCAACGACTTCTTTGGTAGTCTTGGCAGCATCGTTGATGAAAGCGCCAGGAGTGCGAGCTCCAGAGACGGTGCCCTCAGGTTGCTGCTCGAATTCGGAGTCTTCCATGGCGATCTTTGTCTTGGAGTAGATGTACAGCTTGACAAGGGATCCGATCTGGAATTTATTGAGCTCGATTCGGTCGGCGTAGGTACGCAGGTGGAAGCTGATTGCGATGAGCTGGATAATGATCTTCTCGACAAAGTTCAAGGTGAAGCCGACCAACAAGGCGACCAAGACCTTGTTCATGGTCTTTTGCCACTGGACAGCGACTCCCTTCGGATGATTAGGCATGTGGTTGGTCATCGTAGGCAGGAAGGAGATCTCGATAGCAAGCCACCAGAAGAATAGTGTCGCAGGTAGCTCAAGCTGTTTGCCCATGTCGCGCCACTTCTTGCCGTTGTTGGTGAAAAGTGTGGACACGACGCCAATGGGCCACGGCAAACATTTTGCCATGATGCGGCTTGCCCAAAGTGTAAGCCAGACGATTTCGAGCCAGATCATAAACCAGTACATGGTTACGCCTCCCACCTTGCGCTCTTCGAAGAGGAAAACGCCGAGCAGCAGGGGAATGAGCAGAACAAGGGCCAGTGGCGCAATGTACGTGAAGTATCGGATGAGCCAGTTTGACTTGTGCACCTTCTTGAAGAACTTGGCGAAGTTGGAGCTGGGGTTCTCGACCGGTTTGTAGACCTGCGTCTTCTCGTGTACCGGGTTTGTAGCAATATCGAACTCATCGATATCTTCGTCCCTTTTCCGTGATTTTGAGCGGTGCATGCTCTCGCTATCATTTTCATCTCTTTCGTCGATCCGCGAGATCTGCCTCTCGATCTTGAGCAACTCCAAGTCGTCATCCAAACGGCGAGCCTGCTCGCGGGTCTGGGAGGGAGATTTCTGGCTCCTCATGTCGTCGTGGCGATCATATTGAGTCTCGACTGTGAGTAGGGTGTCGGAGCGGCGAGGGATGGGTCCGGAGAAGTTCCTGTTTGAGCCCTCATGGTCGCCGACCATGGTGCCTTCCTCGTCGGAGGAGTTCTTCCTGCCATTGGTAACGTTGTACGATGGCAACGGTGCAGGTGCTTGGTTGTGGCCAGCACGATTGGGCTGGTCGGAGTAATATGCGTAAGTCGGCTCTGGCCGCTCGTCGACAGGAGTGGTCATCTTGCGCAGGCGATACAAATACACCAGATGATGATGTTTTGTCCCACAGGCTCAAGAAGAATGGTATATCGTAGCCAGGCGGGCCTGGGAGGAAACGAAGACTTCCAGCACTTGGTCGACTTGAGAATCCCTGAGCAGTGACGGAATGGCCAAAGTTTGAAGACGCTAGCGCAACGTTTGGTGAACGAGTGTCTCCGTGGATCCGGATGGGCAGCACGTGAAAGCGTGAAGAGTGGTAAGGGTGGTGTTTGTGAAGCTGCACAGAAAATGGAGAGAGAACAATGCAGTGTTAATCCGAGCAGCACAAGCAAAAGACAGAGCAGAGTCTGAGAATGATGCGCGCGAGGAGGTACCAGGTACTACTGCTACTGGCCGACACCTCTCAGCGGTTGGGGAGAGAGCAAAGTCTCCGGCCGCGTATCAGAGCCCCACAGGCCTGCAACACCGACACCCTCGATCGCACTACGCATGCACCCAATCGCACACCCAGGCCACCCTTTTCGCAACCCTCACGCCCCGAGGAGCCTCTCTCGCCTCTCAACAGCAGCGTTGTGAGACGCGCGGGCTGCTTTTCCTAATCGCAGCACATGCGGTGCTGGGTGCTGTGGTCGACTTGGCGACTGTGCAGCATTGCTCGATATGCGCTTCAGGAGTTCTCAGGATCCGCGTTGTTCAGAATGATAACACAGCGTCCCTTGCACTGCCATTCTCCCCATCCGTGCAGTCTTATATGGGTCGCCGATACTGGTCCAGGCCTCTGTAGACTTTCGAGGAAATTCAGGCGTACATTGCTGTTGCAATCGATAAATATCGTACCACTGATTGCGCGCGTGTTTGCACATGTAATTTTTGGCATGTGCTCGTTGAATGCGCGCAGGTTTCAGTGCCACCTACGACATCGCCAGGTGCTGACCCGTCTTCATGCATTTTGGCGAGCGCCACACCCGCGTCCACCGTTTCGGTACATCTCGCCGCCCGCTCGCCCCTGCGCTAGAGCCTGTCAGCGAAGAACGGGCCTCGAACGTCTCGGCAGACGCGGTAACAAATATAGTAACCGTAGATGAGATAGATTGTAAGCTCTAATTGACCAAAGAACTTGCGGTGGCTTTGCTGTGTCGATATGTGAAGGAGACGGCGATCGTGATTTCGAAAAGAAATGTCCTCGACCGCCACAGGTTAGTGCTCGCTCACAGCGTCGGGCACAGCGAAAGTCCTGTCTCACTAAGACGCACTCGAAATATCGCTGATCGGCACCTCCTGCATACGTCCTGCTCATCAATCATGCAGGCCTGAGACAGGACGTCTTCATGTGCAATTATTTGCGCCAATCGTCAGCATGTCGTCCCTCGGGAATGTCCTCTTGTGGCTGTCAACAAGAGAGACGTACATCGCGTTGAGCAAGCCACCTCGGAAGTCAAGCCACAGTATGCAAGGTGTACAGTAAGCTCTTACATGCATTCACGTGTTTCAATACAAGTACTTGCGCGCTTGTTCTCGTAGTTTGCGTGGCTGGCGGAGCGTGTTCGTATCACCAACAGAGTCCTTCAATGCATGTCATGCCATTGAGATCGTGATTTGTCACCCCAGCCGTGATCGTTAGCAGGCAGCATAAGGCGATACAGGCCAGTTTCAGCACATTGCAAGAAAACGATTCAATTATGCCAATAACATATGGCCTGTTACTTCACCTAGAACACACCTAGACTTAGTAACAACACTGATATACGTAAAGGTATATAAACGTATAATTATATGTAAATGTACACAATTGGATGCGAGCAGCAACCCTATTAACCCCATCACTTGTGTCATCTGATCTACATGTATTTCGTTGTAGATGTTCTGATAGTATATCATTAACATGTTGAACACCATCACGCGTTATAGAAACATCGTGTCTTCTTACGCTGTCTTGTGTTGTACTATGGACTGATAGCCCCGTTACGTCCGCGTCTATTGATACCATGTGCTTGTAATCGTTACACGTTGACCTACCCATATTCACACCCGTCCATTGTATGCCATCCAGTCGGACCTCGCGGTCGGACATGATTGTGATGTTGGCATTGACAACAGTGGTTCATATATCGACGACGAGGCGCTCCTGAGAGCGAGTAGCCTTTCTCGCAATCCCAGATTCAAACACATGTTCGCGGTTCAGCTTCATCAAAGTCCGTAATGTTCGCCATGCCACAGAGAGGCCAGCACGGAGCTTGAGCCTTGACCGCGAGACATGGCATGTCTCCCTGACCAGAATGATTATACTTCGAAAAGGATGCCTCCCAATACCGTGGTTCATGGGTCGGCTCTTGTCCGCACACCACGCGGTATCCACGCTCCATAGAGTTTGTGAAAGCCGTTGAAGGCGTTTGCGCTAGCGCGCTGGCACAGGATCGTAGACACGATGCTATGCCCAAGGGCCTTTGTTGATGTGGCTGGTTTGCCTAGGTTTTCGACTGCTCAATGCATTGTTGGTTGCGAACCTTGTGATCATTCTCGCTCACCTCACAAGATCCGGTATACACAGAAGAAGTCTGACCGGGCAGCACAGACAAGATCAACGCCCAGAAAGACGCACACGCCCTCTCGCAAACTCTCGTTGGTAATCTCGCCCACACGCTCGGGTCAGTCAGCGACTTCACTTCAGACTCAGCTTCCCGATATTGTATCCCTGATCACCGCCGCCGAAGAGGTAAGAGCGATGACGCAGACATTGTTGGTCCTACCAAGTGTTGTATAACTTGTATACAAACAGCCACGGCGACCAACGCGTCGACATCTCCGCCCAAGGCTTGACGTCCCTACTCCAATTGATGAATTCTGACGCACACAGCTTCCACCGAAGAGTCAGTTCGACCAACTGAATCCGTGAAGTCGACCGGAGGGAGGACGATCGCGGTCTAGCTTCAGAGTCCGTACTGCTCGTCCTACCGCTCAGATGCCAGTACGGAGTTCGAAGCTAGACCGCGAGAGACGTCAGACCGAACCGGTATCATCCGATGCGATTAGCAAACGTCGCTCGCCGGCCATCGAGAAGGTTGAAATCGGGCACTGTACACGCAACACTACATCCGTAACTTGTCGACGACAACTATGTGCTATAATTCGGCCTCCTCCGAGACAATCACCACGTGGAGAACACGTGACGGAAAATATCCACCGGCCGCACCGAACTACACTTGCCTGGAAATAGAAGTCACGCTCTGGGTCTGAGCTGATGTGATGGAACTTAGTAGGGGACATGAAGATGTAGGTTTTCCAATTGGCTGTTTTCTCTCGTGTGCGTGCGTGCAAAGCAAAAGGCTGCAAGCGAAATCCTGCGGACCGGGTCTCCGGCGCCAGAGGTCTAACCACAAAAGGACCGTGCTGCATCGGAGTCTAGTCTTGATGGTTTTCGAGAATTGGATCGATTTGTAGTCTGGTGTTTGGATCAAGGGGTGTAGTAGAAATATCTACGTTGGTTTACAAACGACATCGAATTCGGAGCACAAAAAGAAAGTCTTAATGTTAATTTGCATAACGTGCTGCATTAGTACAAATACCGATCAACACCAAAGAAACGCCCAAAGTCTATAGCCGATACACATGAACGCCATAATCCCCCCATACTCCTTCCCCAGGAGCCTTGCCTCCATCCGGCAAGGCTCGTCGTCACCCATGGCCATGGGATGAAGCTTTGGTCCCACCGACGCCGTGCAAGAAACAGGAAGGACCAGGTTCGATGCTCCAACCAAGACCAAGAAAAGTAAGCAGTGGATGTCGAAATCTCAAACGCCAGCGCCAGACCGTTTGCCAAATTGTCTTCAGCCAGCTTCCAAGCCGCAATGCGATGTTCCCAAATTCGATGCACTGCCGTGTGCTTGGCTCTGGAGCTCGATGCATACTGACTAAATGAAAATTGTTAGCATGACGTCGAAGCTTTTTGTAGTGTGTGACTGGAAATTGACTTACCAGGCGTGCTAGTTGACCTCGGTGCCACACTGCGGGCAACGCTTGCCTGGAATCACCCAGACGGTCTGGCCGCGGGCAATGCATGCCTGGCACCTCTTGCCGGGAACCTTGGAAACGTCAATTGGGGGATTACGGTTGGCGGATGTAGCAGATCTAAGGACTTACGGGCATTGTGCGCAGTGGGAGATGGCCTGCGAGTGGAGAAACACTCTCGCAGTAGTCGCGCTTGCCGTTGGGAGAAGCATTCATGTCATCGTAGCCACGATCAGTGCAGAGGCTGGGAAGTTGCTCGACACCCAGACGTTGAAGGGTCTGGTAGCGGCTTTTGCTGTAATAAGACATTGTGCTGATGAGTTCGGGTGGCCAATGGTGTGAAAGACGCTCGGTATATTGCAAATATCGGGGGAGATGTCTTCAAGATTAACACCAAAAAGCTCGAAACTTTGTTGTGTAATACAGATCGAAAGGTAAGGTAGGTAGTGTTGAGCGCGTGTGACGAGATGGTGTTGAATGGAAAAAGAACAAACCTGAGAGCTACAATGTGAGGATATACTTATACGCATCGCAACAGGGAGAGAGTTTGTCGATGCGTTCACAATGTCCATCACTCTGTCCGGGGTGTCTGACCACATGCAGGCGACCCGACCACACGGTTAAGTGACCTATCCAAACGTCAATACTTGGGACGAGAAGTTGAGATACCGCACGTCGAACCAGAACCAACCGGCAGGAGCCGACGTTCTCGTCCGTCGTAACATAGGTGGCCCGATGTACAGCTCGCCAGTCGAGTTTGAAGGTCGCACCTGCACACCGTACGGCACTTGCAACCCCGGTTTAGCCTTCGAAATGTCAAGTCGGATGCATCGGCGCGCAGCCGCAAGCCGGCGGACCCGCGGCGGGTGGGATCTAGCAAGCAAGCGATGCAAACGAATCTGTACCGGGTACAGAGAACAAGGAACAGCTGCGTGAGCGATCGCAGTACCAGAAAGGTTGCAATCTGGACCCCGGTGCCATGTGGACGGCGTGCGAGCTAGCGAGTCGCAGGCTTCGCTGGCCCTAACAGCAGATCCATCCTACGCATGCGTGAATGCAGCGTTGCAAGAGCCACCTCGCAGCAAATAGATCACGGCCCGGTCTGATGCTGGACGACAGTGGTGAGAGGACGCGTTGCTGGAACACGGAGCCGCCGTGGCAATGCAGCAGAGAGATTGCTCGCGAGCTCTCTTGGGGTAGCACAGTGGCTGGTGACAGCCGCAAGTGCCGGGTGTCGCGGCATGAACAGCGGATTGAGTTTGATGGGAGGAGCCATAATGGGCGGTGGTCATAGGCTGCACTTGGACGTTGTCTCGCGCAATGCCGATGGCGGTGCGTTTGACATGGGCAGAGAGAGCCGTGGCGTACATATGTAGCGTGTGCGATCGAAAGTGCTTTGTGACGCATCAGAAAACAGGCCCAGCAACATCGAACTTATCTTAACTGCATTTGTAGAGGGACGGAGCTGAGTCCGATGATATTTCTTGGCGGCAGGACTCGAGACGAGTGGTCCACTGCGAGGTCAGGGTGCTTGAGTTCGACCCTGCCTGCAAGTGAACAAGGCATTGCATAAACGTGCACGTTTGAGAGACGCGATGGCGCAACCCTCGCAGCAATCGTTCACATGGCACACGGCAGCGATGCTCGGTTGGCTATCAGATCCAGAGCTTCTGATTGCCATCTCACAGAACACATACGATCCCTTGATTGGGATCACAGCCTCAACAACCATACCCACAACCGGGCATTGCAATCTCTCTCTTTCTCGACCCCAACCAGTCACAAAAACTCCCCTGTACCCTGGCACACACGAGCAACACACTACGGCAAACATCCGGTCCTCGTGCTCCTCATGCCAGCCAACAGCCTCCCGCCCGGCCAGCACGGCGCCGCGAAACTCGATCCGTCCCTCGTCAGGGAGCCAGGATGTCAAACCGCTGTATCAATGGACCATGGCGCTACCGTATGCTCGTCGACGAGACTAGAACGGGTGTCGGTGAGGAAGGCTGCATATGGTGGCTGCAGCTGTCAAATCTAAAAAACCCTGGTCGCTGCTCCTTCGCTTCGCTGCGAGATCGAGTGTTTCAAGACTAGATGGAAGATGCGCTCTCCCCGGACCCCGGATATCGATCCCCCATGGCAGGGTTCTACTTACACACTTAGGGGAGCACCGGCTGGCTGACTGCCTTGTCATGTTCCACGAGATTCAACTACCAGAGTAGCGCAGTTGAGCTGAACAGTGTCACTCCAGGGCAAACGTTGGGAAAGAGAGCTGTCATCATCAGATTCGGTCGTGCTAACACGGCATAGATCGGTGCTTCTAATATCCGCCCAATATCGAAAGATGATCATTCCTTGTAAACTATCTTTGAGCTGACCAGCAGCTTTCCACCCGTAGGCTTCCCCTCAACCCCATGCAGAGTGAGCAGCTGCAAGCCCACGGGGAAGCGGTCGAGCCTGAAGCACGCCCAGGCAATCATTCGATCTTTCTGGAACGCATCGTCGTCCATAACCTTGAACCTGGAAAGAGAAAACAATGTATCGTCAGCTGAGCCCTATAGGATTTTCTTCCCTGGAATGGGTTGTGGCGGCATCCACCCGACAAGAACCGTGTTCTTGCATTATGCATGCCGCTCTCAATGGCGAATCCTGCGGGTAGCGGCCGTGGGTGCCACGCCAGCAAACTGGTCGCCGGTACTTGCTGTCGCTTATGTGCATTGTGCGTCCGGTATTGCATTGTGTGTTTTTTGACACCGGCAGCGCGCAGCGAGTGCCGTGCACGAGCGGCGATGCGCAGCGCCTAATGGTCGCGTGCGGC
>Ga0265797_10006717_pt1:5000-16115 | contig 16115 bp, 7 predicted proteins | sample P2T30metagenome_FD_192433 | JGI IMG/M metagenome (GOLD analysis project Ga0265797, IMG submission 192433) | Plant litter microbial communities from East Loma Ridge, Irvine, California - P2 T30 | ecosystem: Environmental > Terrestrial > Plant litter > Unclassified | place: USA... | reverse complement strand
CGCCATCCGCACCTCCCTGTCCGACCTGTTCCTGGAACTGGTGCTGGACCGCGAGAGTGGCGTTGCCTTCACTCGCCAGGCCGATACCGAAGACCTGGATTCGCCGGTGCTGCTGCGCACCTCGCCGCTGACCTTCATCGACTCGGTGCTGCTGCTGTATCTGCGCCAGCAACTGGGCGAGGCCGATGCCCGCGGCAACCGCGCGGTGGTCGCCGATGCGGAGATGGCCGAGGCCCTGGCGGTATACGAAAAGAACCTGTCCACCGACCGCGCCGGCTTCAACCGCCGCGTGGCCAGTGCCGTGCAGAAGATGAAGGACAACCACATCCTGACCCGCCTGGCGGGCCAGGAAGACCGCCACGAAGTCTCTCCCGCATTGAAGCTGCTGTTCTCTGCAGAAGACGTCTCCGCGTTGTCGGCGGTGTACCGCCAGCTGCGCGAAACCCCGGCTGCCGAAGCCTGATCCCAGCGAGCACGCCATGGCCATTTCCAAGCACACTCCCGCCCTGTTCACCGAAGGCCTGCCGGACCCGCGCACGCAGCAGTTCCGCATGCGCCGCCTGCAGGTACACAACTGGGGCACCTTCAACGGCCTGACCGAAGTGCCGATCGCCGAGCGCGGCTTACTGTTCGTGGGCCGCTCCGGCTCGGGCAAGTCGACCCTGCTCGATGCAATGTCCGCGCTGCTGGTGCCGCCGGCCATCGTCGACTTCAACGCCGCCGCGCGCGAAGCCGAGCGCAGTGGCCGCGACCGCAACCTGGTGTCCTACGTGCGTGGCGCCTGGGCCGACCAGCAGGACCGCGGCACCGGCGAGATCGCCACCCAGTACCTGCGCAAGGGCGCCACCTGGACCGCGCTGGTGCTGGAATACCGCGCCGGCGATGGCCGCGTGGTCAGCCTGGTGCGGTTGTTCTGGATCGCCGGCAACGGCGCCACCGCTGGCGATGTGCGCAAGCACTACCTGGTGGCCGAGCGCCCGTTCGACATCGCCAAGGATCTCGGCGGCTTCGACCTGGACCTGCGCAAGCTGAAGCAGAAGCTGGCCGACGTGCACCACTTCGACAGCTTCGCCGGTTACGCCGAGCGCTTCCGTCACCTGCTCGGCATCGACAACGAGATGGCGCTGCGCCTGCTGCACAAGACCCAGTCGGCCAAGAACCTCGGCGACCTCAACGTCTTCCTGCGCGACTTCATGCTCGATACGCCGAAGACCTTTGACGCCGCCGAACGGCTGGTCAACGACTTCGCCGAACTGGATGGCGCGCACCAGGCCGTGGTCACCGCGCGCCGCCAGGTGGAAACCCTGCTGCCGGCGCGCGAGCACTACGGCGAACTGAAGCAGATCAAGCGCCGCCGCAGTGACGATGAAGTGCTGAAGCTGGGCATCGACAGTTTCCGCGAGTCGCGCCGCCAGCAGTTGATCGATGCGCGCCTGCGTGAACTCGACACCCGCGACCGTGGCCTGCTGGGCGAGGAATCCCAGCGCCGCGCCGCGCTCGACAACCACACCGCCAAGCTGGGCGAGCTGGAGCTGCAGCGGCGCCAGCAGGGCGGTGAGCGGATCGAGGAACTGGAACGCGAACAGGGCCGCGCCGAAGCCGAGCGCGACCGTCGCCAGGCCAAGCAGGCCCAGGCCCGCGATGCCGCCGGAAAGCTGCAACAGGCGCTGCCCGAGGACGCACATGGCTTCGCCGCACTGGTGGAACAGGCGTCGACCGAACTGCTGGACCGCAAGCGCGCCTCCTCGGCGCTGGATGATGCGATCAGTGAACGCTTGGGTGGCCGGCGCGATGACGAGCGACGCTTCAGCGACGTGCGTGCCGAACTGGATGCCATGCAGCGCAACACCTCCAGCATTCCCGCGCCACTGCAGAAACTGCGCGCACGGCTGGTGGAGGAAACCGGCCTGCCCGAGGCGGCGCTGCCGTTCGTCGGCGAGCTGATCCAGGTACGCGAGGATGACCTGCCGTGGCAGGGTGCCATCGAGCGGGTGCTGTTCGGTTTCGCGCAGTCGCTGCTGGTCGACGACAAACATTACAACGAGGTCGCCGACTGGGTGAACCGCACCCACCTCGGCATGCGTTTCACCTATTACCGCGTGCGTCGCAACGACGAGGCGTTCGCGCGTGACCCGTCGCCGCGTTCGCTGCTGCACAAGCTGGAACTGCGCGACCACGTGTTCGAAGGCTGGCTGCGGCGCGAGCTGGGCAAGCGCTTCGATTATGAGTGCGTGGACGCGCGCCAGCTGCGCAACGTCGACCGCGGCATCACCCGCGAAGGCCAGGTCAAGCATCCCGGCGACCGCTTCGAGAAGGATGACCGCAGCGCGGTGACCGACCGCCGCCGCTGGCTGTTGGGCTTCAACAACCGCGACAAGCTGGCCGTGTACGAAAAGGAAGCGCAGGAGCTGGCGAAGCGGATCGCCGGCTGCGACGAAGACGTCGCGCGGCTGCGTGCGCAGCGCGATCTCGATAATGAGCGCCGCCTGGCCTGCCACCAGTTGGCCGGCATCGGCTGGGACGAGATCGACGTCGCCACCCCGCAGCAGCGCCTGGTCGACATCGAAGCAACCCTGCGTGACCTGCGCGAAGGCAACGCGGACCTGGAAAAGCTGGCCCGGCAGATCGACGCGGCGCGTTCGGACATCGAGCAGGCGCGACGCACCTACGAAGATACCCGGGTCGAGCGCGGCCAGCTGGTGAAGGAGCGCGACCGCCTGGACCGTGCCCGCCAGCAGAGCCGTGCACTGGTGCTGCCGACACTGGGCGCCACCCAGGAAGCGGGACTGCAGGAACGCCTGGAAGCGTTCGGTGCGCTCAGCCTGGAAACGCTGGAGGCGCACATGCGCCAGGTCAGCAACGCGCTGAACGAATCGCTGTCGTCCTCGCAACAGGACGTCAACCGGGTCGAGAACCAGCTGTTGGGCTGCTTCCGCCGCTTCGTGCAGGGCTGGCCGGAAGAATCCGGCGACTTCACCGTATCAGTGGCATCGGCCGATGATTTCCTGGCCCGCCTGGAGCGTCTGGAACGCGACGGCCTGCCACAGCACGAGGAACGTTTCTTCGACCTGCTGCAGAACCAGAGCAAGAACAACCTGCTGGCCCTGCAGCGGCACAGCGCCGAGGCGCGCAAGTCGATCGGCCAGCGCCTGGATGAGGTCAACGCCAGCCTGGAACAGGTGCCGTTCAACCGCGGCACCCTGCTGACCATCGAGCTCAGCGACCGCCGCCTGCCGGAAGTGCTGGAGTTCCACCAGCACCTGCGCGAGGTGCTGTCCCAGCAGCAGACCGAACAGCGCGAACTGGCCGAAGCCCAGTTCGCCGTGCTGCGCCAGCTGGTCACCCGGCTGGGTTCGTCCGAAGGCGAAGACAAGCGCTGGCGTGAGCTGGTGCTGGACGTGCGCATGCACGTGGAGTTCATCGGCGTGGAACTGGATGCCGCCACCCGCCAGCAGGTGGAGATCTACCGCAGTGGCGCCGGCAAGTCCGGTGGCCAGCGGCAGAAGCTCGCCACCACCTGTCTGGCGGCAGCCCTGCGTTACCAGCTCGGTGGCGCCGATGGCCAGCTGCCGAGCTACGCTGCGGTGGTGCTCGATGAGGCCTTCGACAAGGCCGACAACGAGTTCACCGCGCTGGCGATGAACATCTTCGACAACTTCGGTTTCCAGATGGTGGTCGCCACCCCGCTGAAATCGGTGATGACGCTGGAGCCGTTCATCGGCGGCGCCTGCTTCGTGGAGATCAGTGGCCGGCACGATTCCGGCGTCCTGCTGATTGAATACGACGAAGAAGGAAAGCGCCTGAAACTGCCCGAACGCAGCCGCCAGCAGGCCAACGAACCCGAGCCCGAACAAGCCGACGCGTGATGCTGCGGCAACGGTAGCGCCGAGCCATGCTCGGCGAGCGCAGCGGGGTGTCAGGCAAACGTATCCCACCCCATCCGCGCGATCAGCACCACCACCAGGCCCACGAACAGCTTGCGGATGAACGGCGTTCCCCCGCGCAAGGCCAGCCGCGTGCCCACCACCGAGCCCACGATGTTGGCCACCGCCATCGGTACGGCGAACAGCAGCAACACGTTGCCGGTGGGCACGAAGAACGACAGCGCAGCGAAGTTGGTGGACAGGTTGACCACCTTCGACGCCGCCGAGGCGCGCAGGAAATCCAGCCCGAAGAGGCGTACGAACAGGAAGATCAGGAAGCTGCCGGTGCCCGGCCCGAAGAAGCCGTCGTAGAAGCCGATCGCCGCACCGATCCCCAGCGCGATCACCAGCTCGCGGCGGCCCACCTCGCGCGGGCGGTGCAGCGCCCCGAAATCCTTCTTCCACAGCGTGTAGCCCAGCATCGCCACCAGCAGCACCAGCACCAGCGGGCGCACCGCATCCTTGGGCAGCAGGCTGACCGCCGTCGCGCCGAGGAACGAAAAGATGAAGGCCGTGGCCGCGGCGAACAGCACCGGTCGCCACGGGAAGCGCACGTTGCGCGCATAGCGCCAGGCCGCCGCCCCTGTCCCGAAGGCCGAGCTGAACTTGTTGGTGCCGAACAGCAGGGCGGGGGAGTGCTGCGGCAGCACCGTGAACAGTCCCGGCAGCTGCACCAGCCCGCCGCCGCCGACCGCCGCATCGACCAGACCGGCAATGAAGGCGATGGCCACCAGCCACCAGAGTTCGGGGGGGATCATGTCCAGCACGGATCAGGCCTGCAGTAGGGGGCCGACAGGATACGCCCACCCCGCGGTGGCCCGCCGGTCCGCCGCGCACCGGCCGTGCAAAAATAGCGGCATGAGCCAGACTGCCCCCGATACCTGCCCCTGCGACCTCGGCAAGCCCTACGCCGACTGCTGCGGCCGTTGCCATGCAGGCGAGCCGGCGGCCGATGCCGCGACCCTGATGCGCTCGCGCTACAGCGCCTACGTGCTGCAGCGTGCGCACTACCTGCTCTCCAGCTGGCACCCCGATACCCGTCCGGCGGAGCTCTCCCTGGACGAGGCCCCCGGCCAGCGCACCCGGTGGCTGGGCCTGACCGTGCATGAGCACCAGCAGGACGGCGACCGCGCGCAGGTGCGCTTCACCGCGCGCTACCGCATCGGCGGCGGCAGTGCGGTCAAGATGACCGAGCACAGCCGCTTCCAGCGCATCGACGGGAACTGGTTCTACCTGGACGCGCTGTAGCAGCCCGGCCGCAGCCGTCGATGACGTGGTCCTCACCGCGGCTGACCCAAGCTTCCTGTCGTGAACAGCCTGCTCGCCACCGCCCCCGTGAACCCTTCCCGCCATGCCGCCCTGGCCGACTTCTACGTCCACGTGCGCCAACGCAGCGTAGCGCTTGCTGCCCCGCTCAGTGCCGAAGACGCGATGGTGCAGAGCATGGCCGACGCCAGCCCCACCAAGTGGCACCTTGCCCACACCACGTGGTTCTTCGAACGCTTCGTGCTGGGCACGCAGCGGGGCTACCAGCCGCTGCAGCCCGACTGGCATTTCCTGTTCAACAGCTACTACGAAACCATCGGCCCGGCACACGCGCGGCCGCAGCGTGGCCTGCTGTCCCGGCCCAGCCTGGAGCAGGTGCGCGATTACCGCGAACGTATCGATGGCCAGGTGCTGCGCCTGTTGCACGACGGTGTACTGGCCGATGACACGCTGGACCATCTTCAGCTCGGCCTGCACCACGAACAACAGCATCAGGAACTGCTGCTGACCGATATCAAGCACGCGCTGTGGAGCAATCCGCTGCAGCCGGCCTACCGCGATGACCTGGCCACCGTGGCCGGCGCCGCCACGCCGCTGCAGTGGATCGACAGCCCGGAGCGCATCGCGTGGATCGGCGCCCATGCCTGGCCCGCCGATGCCGATTTCGCCTACGACAACGAATCCCCGCGCCACCGCGTGCTGGTGCCTGCCCATGCGCTGGCCAACAGGCCGGCCAGCAACGCCGAGTTCGCCGCCTTCATCGCCGATGGCGGCTACCAGCAGGTGCAGCTGTGGATGAGCGAGGGCTGGTCGTTGAACCAGGCCCAGCAGTGGCGTCATCCGCTGTACTGGGATGACGCGCTGGAGCGCGAATACACCCTCGGCGGCTGGCGTGCGCTGGATCCGCACGCGCCGGTCTGCCATATCAGCTATTACGAAGCCGATGCCTACGCCCGCTGGGCCGGCGCGCGCCTGCCCACCGAGTTCGAGTGGGAAGCGTCTGCCAGCCAGCACGCCCCTGACGGCCATTTCGTCGACGACGATCGCCTGCATCCGTCCGCGCCACGCGGAGCGGATGGCCTGCAGCAGCTGCACGGCGATGTCTGGGAATGGACCAGCAGCGCCTACGGCCCCTATCCCGGTTTCGCCACCTTCCCGGGCAGCCTCGGCGAATACAACGGCAAGTTCATGTGTGGCCAGTGGATCCTGCGTGGCGGCAGCTGCGCCACGCCACGCGGCCACGTGCGCGCCAGCTACCGCAATTTCTTCGACCCCTCCGCACGCTGGCAGTTTTCCGGCGTGCGCCTGGCAAAGGCCCTTCAATGAGCAACGTCGCATGAGTACCGTACACGCCGCGCGCCAGGCGCTGACCGACCTGACCCCCAGCCGCGAGCGGGTGCTGTCCGACGCCATCGCAGGCCTGTCAGCGCAGCCACCGCGGCTGCCCTCGAAATACTTCTACGATGCAGCGGGTTCGGCCCTGTTCGAACAGATCACCCGCACGCCGGAGTACTACCCGACCCGGACCGAGCTGGCGTTGCTGGAACAGTCGCTGCCGCGTATCGCGCAGAAGGTCGGTCCGCGCGTGCACGTGGTGGAGCTGGGCAGTGGCAGCGGCCGCAAGACCACGCTGCTGCTGGAGGCGCTTGACGGACCGGTGGCCTACACCCCGATCGAGATCTCGCGCGCCGCCCTGCTGTCGAGCATCGACCACCTGGCACCGGCCCATCCGGACATCGAGATGCTGCCGGTCTGTGCCGATTTCACCCAGCCGGTAGACCTGCCCGAGCCCGAAGAAGAAGCCGCGCGGCGCCTGCTGTTCTTCCCCGGCTCGACCCTGGGCAACTTCGAGCACGATGAAGCGGTGGTCCTGCTGCGCGCCATGCGCCAGACCATGGGCGAAGACGGACTGGCGCTGATCGGCGTGGACCTGCACAAGGACACCGCTACGCTGGAAGCGGCCTACAACGATGCGGCCGGAGTCACTGCCGCCTTCACCCTCAATCTGCTCAAGCGCCTCAACCAGCAGGTCGGCAGCGATTTCGACCTGCAGGCTTTCCACCACCGTGCACGCTACAGCGTGCCGCGGCTGCGCATTGAAACCCAGCTGGTCAGTGACCGCGACCAGGAGGTGACCCTTGATGGCCACCGGTTCCGGTTCGCCGCAGGCGACGCCATCCAGGTGGAATACAGCCACAAGTACACCGATGAAAGCCTGCAGCAGCTGCTCGATGCGGCCGGGCTTGAGGTGATCGGTCGCTGGGACACCGTCGCGCCACAACCGGCCTTCGGCCTGCGCCTGCTGCGTCGCCGCTGATTCTTCAGTGCCGTTATGATGCAGGGGCCATGGCGGCACGGAGGATGACCATGACCACCCGCTCGCTGATCCTGCTCGCCACGTTGCTGGCCAGCCCGCTGGCGACCGCGCAGCAGCCCGATCCCGCGTTTGCTTCCTGCCTGTCGACCCTGCAGGACAGCGCGGCAGGGCAGGGCATCCCGGCCGAGCGCTTCAGCGCGCTGATGGCCGGCGTGCAGCCGGATCCTTCCGTGCTGGAGCTGCTGGATGCCCAGCCCGAGTTCACCACGCCGATCTGGGATTACCTGGCTGCGCTGGTCGACGAACAGCGGGTGGACGACGGCCGCGCCATGCTGGCCCAGCACCGCGCACTGCTGCAGCAGGTATCCGCCGAGTACGGCGTGGACCCGGCCACCATCGTGGCGGTGTGGGGCGTGGAAAGTGATTACGGCCGCGTGTTCGGCAAGCGCCCGTTGCTGCAGTCGTTGTCCACGCTGTCCTGCGCGGGCCGGCGCCAGTCGTTCTTCCGCGGGGAACTGCTGTCACTGCTCAAGCTGATCGACCGGGGTGACCTGCGCGGCGAGGGCCTGGTGGGCTCCTGGGCCGGTGCCTTCGGGCATACCCAGTTCATGCCGAGTACCTATGCGCGTATCGCGGTGGACGGTGATGGCGATGGCCGCCGCGACCTGGTGGGCAGCATCCCGGACGCGCTGGCCTCCACTGCGAATTATCTCAAGCGTGCCGGCTGGCGCAGCGGCGAGGCGTGGGGCATGGAAGTCCGCGTACCCGCTGGCTTCAGCGTCGCGCAGGCCGGGCGCACCCAGCGCCGGCCGCTACCGGCGTGGAAAGCGCTGGGCGTGACCACCCTGCAGGGCGAGGCCATCACAGCCGCCGGGCTGCCCGCTGACGCCCGCGCGGCGCTGCTGCTGCCGGCCGGAAACACCGGACCGGCGCTGCTGGTGTTCCGCAACTACGACGCGATCTACAGCTACAACGCGGCAGAGAGCTACGCGCTGGCCATCGCCACGCTGGCTGACCGGCTGCGTGGCGGGGCCGGCCTGGCAACCGCCTGGCCCACCGATGATCCGGGCCTGGGACGCCGCGAACGCCGCCAGCTGCAGGCGCTGCTGGCCGCGCGCGGGCACGACATCGGCCAGGTCGACGGCATGATCGGTACCGCCAGCCGCCGCGCCATCCAGGCCGAGCAGCAACGCCTGGGATGGACGCCACTGGATGGACGCGCCGGCCGCCGCATCCTGCAGGCATTGCAGGCCGAGCCAGCCACTGTCGCCGCGCCGGCCGCCAGCCGCTTCATCCTTCCTTCCAACTACAACACGCTGGTGCAGTCGCCAGCGGTGCGGAGTGCATCCAAGGTGCAACAGATCCAAGGCGTGACCAGTGGCCAGTTCCAGGGGCTCGATGCGTGGCTCATCCAGACCCCGCAGGGCAGCGCGGCGATCAGTGTGTTCGGCGGCCAGCTGCTGTCCTTCGTGCCCAGCGGCGGTCAGGACGTGATGTGGCTGTCGCCCCGTCGCGCTGGACTGCCGACGCCGATCCGCGGCGGCAGCCCGGTGTGCTGGCCGTACTTCGGTCGGCAGGGACAGTCCAATGAGGTGCCCGCACATGGCTTCGTGCGTACCCTGCCGTGGGAGTTGAAGCAGGCGCGCGCGCTGGCCGACGGCAGCATCGAGCTCACCCTGGCACCACCGGCGCTGGACAACCTGTCACTGCGCCTGCAGATGGTGGTGACCATCGGGGCGACCCTGACCCAGCGGCTGATCACCGACAACACCGGCACCGCGCCGGCGACGATCAGCCAGGCGCTGCACAATTACTTCCGCGTCGGTGACGCCGGGCGCGTGGACGTGGAGGGCGTAGACGGCCTGGACTACCTGGACAAGTACGAGAACTACGCCCAGGCGCGCCGCCAGCAGGGGCCGTGGAACCTGCGCGATCCGCGCGATCCCGGCCGCAGTGACCGCATCTATACGCAGGCCGGGGGCCGCTACGTACTGCACGATCCGGTGTTGAAGCGACGCATCACCCTGCAAACGCAGGGCAGCCGTTCGCTGGTGGCCTGGAACCCGGGGGCAGAGGCGGCCGCCAGGATGGCCGACGTCGGTGATGGCTGGCGCGACTACGTCTGCCTGGAAGCGGCCAACGCGGGCCCGGACGTGGTGACGATCCCGGCCGGCGGCCGCCACGTGCTGCAGCAGACCCTGTCGGTGCAGCCGCTGTAACAGGCCTGCATGGTCGATCCGCGCAACGCCGTCGCGCCTCGGCGCAAGCTGGCCTACGCCAGAACCCGCGGGCGCAGCACCAGCAAGGTCACCGCGCCGGCCACCAGTCCCCAGAATGCCGAGCCGATCCCCCACAGGGACATACCGGACGCGGTAGCCAGGAAGGTCACCAACGCGGCCTCACGGTCGCGCTCCACTGCCAGTGCGGTTGCCAGGCTGTTGCCGATGGTGCCCAACAACGCAATGCCGGCCACGCAGGCAATCAGTTCCTTCGGGAAGGCAGCGAACAGCGCAGCCACCGTGGCCCCGAACACACCAACGACGATATAGAAGGCACCCGCCGCCATGGCAGCGGTGTAGCGTCGGGCCGGATTCTGGTGTGCCTCGCGGCCCATGCAGATCGCCGCCGTGATCGCGGCCAGGTTCAATGCGAAAGCACCGAACGGCGCCAGCACCGCGTTGACCACGCCGATCCAGCCGATCAGTGGCGACACCGGTGCCTGGTAACCCGAAGCGCGGATCACCGCGACCCCGGGAATGTTCTGCGAGGCCATGGTCACCACGAACAGGGGCAGCGCAACGCTGGCCACCGCCGCCCAGCTGAGCCGTGGCGTGGTCCACACCGGCAGCGCGAGCTGCAGTTCAATGCCCTGCAGGTGCAGCTGTCCGGTGCCGAGCGCCACCGCGATGCCCACCATGAGGGTGGCAATCACCGCATAGCGGGGCAGCAGGCGCCGCGCCAGCAGCCAGCTGCCGAACATCGCCAGCGCCATCAGCAGCTGTGTCTGCATGGAGACGAAGACCTCCAGCCCGAAGCGCAGCAGCACGCCCGCCAGCATGCCGGCGGCCAATGCCATCGGCACGCGCTCCATCAGTCTGGCGAACACCCCCGAGAACCCCAGCACCGCGCCGAGCACGGCAGCCAGCAGGAAGGCGCCGATCGCCTCAGGCAAGCTGACGCCGCCGGCACCCACCACCAGCATCGCTGCGCCCGGGGTGGACCATGCGCTGACGACCGGGATCCGGTAACGCAGCGACAGGCCGATGCAGGTCACCCCCATGCCCAGCCCCAACGCCCACATCCAGGACGCGATCTCCTGTTGGTCCGCCCCCACGGCCTGGGCGGCCTGGAACACGATCACCGCCGAACTGGCGAACCCCACCAGTACGGTAATGAAGCCGGCGACCACGGCGGGCAAGGAGAGGTCGCGCCACCATGCGCGCGTGGGGACTGCATCCATTGTCGTGTTGATCCGGAGGGGTAGCGTGCATTGATACCTGCTGCGCTGCCGTGCGCGCAACGCGTGCAGGAGCACGTGCAGCACATGCGCTGTCATCAAATTGAAAAAAGGTGTTGACGAATCCTGCAGGATCTCTACAATTCGCTCCC